>Ga0255767_1002261_pt1 | contig 16724 bp, 8 predicted proteins | sample 071ome_24_FD_179967 | JGI IMG/M metagenome (GOLD analysis project Ga0255767, IMG submission 179967) | Coastal salt marsh microbial communities from the Groves Creek Marsh, Skidaway Island, Georgia - 071402CT metaG (version 2) | ecosystem: Environmental > Aquatic > Marine > Intertidal zone > Salt...
CACCGCCCACGCTGCGCTCGCCCGCCCGATCCGAATGAGCGACAAACGAACCGGCCGGCGCCGATGAAACGGCTGCGGAGAAGGTCGCCGTGATGTTGCCCGCCGAAGGGGCCTCACTAAACGCCGGCACCGGCGTCAGGTCGGGCACGCCGTCGGCGTTGGCGTCGGTAAGAGACAGCTGCCCCCACGCCGTCCCCGCACTCAGCATACACAACACGCCCGACAGCGCAATGCACAGAGAAAAGCGTATAGACCGGCGAACCGTGGAATGTGCGAACTGTGGTAAAGACTCATTCATAGATCAGCGCTTCTCGTAAGGAAAGAAGGTGTCTACTTACATGGCGCAACATATGCAGTAGCGGATCATATGAGCGAGGATTGCCCAAAGTATCCACTAAACGAGCACTGTGAAAAACACACTATAAATGAAGAGCACAATGTGCATCACGATAATTCAGCGCGAAGAATTAAACCATTAAGGGTACAATAAACAACTTATTTTTTTATCTCGCTGTGATAGAAATCACAAAAGGGAAAGTTCTATATTTAACTTTTTGAGGCTTAAAATAAGTCTTATATTGCCTATTATCTTTATATTTTACCAATATGTGTATTTTTTTGTCTTTATTAAGATAATAGCATCCCTGATCTTATCTAATTCAAGCTCTTATTAAATGCCGGTATACGGCCTCCGTACCGACACCATACCCCGCGTTAAAAGCCGGCTCTTCGCCGGTCAAGCACTCTCTTGTCGAATGCACGTTCACTCCGCAGTCTATGTCATTGTCGACTATATGCATCGAGCGAGCCGTCTCTTCTACATAGATGCCGCACGCACCCGCACCAATCGTGCAGTCGCGCACAACGAGGTCGTGCGCATCCCCCGCTATTTCGATTTGCCCACGCCCCTCTTCGCTCGCGTTCCCCGATACGACACAGCCCTCAATTCGACATGAGTGCACCTCGACGGGGAACGGACTTGCGCGCACGAGCACGCCGGGACCTCGATTGCCTTGCATCGTGCATCCGGTTAGCACGTTGTGGCAGTCGCGCGTGCCAATAGACACGCCGTAGCGGTTGCTGAAAAAGCGACAGTCATCAACGGTGATGTGGTTGGCACGCACGCAAAAAAAGAAGCCGGCCTTGTCGTTGTCATTGGCCGCACAGCCGACAAAGCGCGCGTTAGTACTACCGGCGCCCGGGTGCAGACCGTTGCCGCTATTACCATCAAACCGACAGTCGATAATCTGCACGTCGCGGCACATCTGAAACCCGAGTCCCTCGCCGTGATAGTCGCACTCGCTAACGTTGGATACCTCAATGTCTCGACTCCGCGCAAAGTAGACGGCGCTACCGCGGCATCCCCCCATCGCCTTTTCCTGCGCCGCGCGGTTGCCCTCCAGGTGTATATCGCGCAGGGCGATTTGCTGCACATCGTGCGCGAAGACCAACGGGTAGACCGTCGTCAAGCAGGGCGCGTCTTCGGCGCGGTAGTCGGCCTCAATGCCGTGGTCGAGCCCGACCCAGTCGCCCTCGATCCAGGTAATGGTGGCAAAGGTCTCGTAAAAGCCGCCGTGCGTGCGCCCGTCGTGCAGCGAAACGGTCATACCGACTTTTAGCCCTTCTGTCGACTGCAGAGGCGCGTCGCACATGCCGTAGTTATGGTAACCAGAGAGGGGATAGATGCGCCCCGGCCCCTTGCGCAGAATCGTGTCGGATCCCTGCCCACACAGCTCAATGCCCGAGCGCAGTGCCAGGCCGCGATCCAGTTCCAAGTCCATCGCCGGCAGGACGAGGCGCCCGCCGCCGCTTTGCGCCACCTCGTCGATGGCGGTCTGGATCTGTGCTGCGGTGGCCGCTTCGCTCACACTCAGTATGCGCTCCATATCCGTCTTCCCTTTCCGCGTTTCACATGATCGGGGCGAGCCAGCCGCCGTCGACCGGCAGCGCCGTGCCCGTGATCCACTCGGCGTCGTCCGACGCAAAAAACACCGCCGCTTTGCCAATGTCACTGGGCAGCCCCAAGCGCGGCAGCGGCGTGCGCTGACGCGATGCCTCAATCTGCTCCTCCGTCAGATAGTCCTGAATGGGGGTCTCTATGTAGCCGGGACAGATCGCGTTGACCGTGATGTTATCGCCGGCCAATTCGACGGCCGAGTCACGCGTTAGGTTGACTAAGCCCGCTTTGGCCGGTGGGTAAACCGGACCACCCCCGCCGGCAAAGGCGTGCACAGAGGCAATATGGATGATCCGACCAGCCGGCGACTGCTTCAGGTGCGGCACGGCGTGTTTCGTGCTCAGATAGGGCCCGCGCAGATTGATCGCCATCACGCGATCCCAGTCGTCGACTCCAAGCGTCTGACTGTCCCCTGGAATGTGTATGCCGGCGTTATTGACGACGATATCGAGGCGGCCCCACTGGCCTGCAGCCGCTGCGACCATCGCCGCGACGGAAGCGGCGTCGCCCATATCGACGGTCACATAGTGGGCCTGTCCCCCCTCATCTACGATGGCCTGTGCCGTAGGCAGCTGAGCCTCGACGTCGTGATACTTACCCCGCTTGGGCTCTTGTTGCAGGTCGGCAACCATTACAGAGGCTCCCTCCCGTGCCAGTTCCAAACAAATCCCCCGTCCGATGCCCGAAGAGCCGCCCGTCACCAGTGCTACTCGATCGCGTAAACGCATGTCTCACTCCCTCCGTTTAGCCTGTTGAAAAAAGCGCGTGCTTCTCGTTCTTTAACCGTATGTTCTAAGGAGTGCTGAAATAAGTCTACAATCCCTGCCCCCGTCAACGCGCAAGAGGAAGGCCATGCTTCGATTCTTACCGCTGCTCCTAGTGCTCACCGCAACGGCTCGTGCCCAACCCACCGATCCAGTACACGTGGACCTGATCCGCGAAACGCGCGCATACAAAGACAGCCTGCTGCGCCACGGGGACGACTCGCCTCTCCTGCCGGACGACCGCCTCGCGTTTGGCGGCCTCGCCTACTATCCCATCGACCTGCGCTACCGCATCGTTGGACAGATGCATCTCTACGCGCGCCAGCGCCAGATCGAAGTCCCCGACACCGGCGGCACGACCATCACGATGGAACGTTTTGGCCGCCTCTACTTCACCTGGGCGGAAAAAGAGTACTGGCTAGAGGTCTACCGCAGCTTTGAAAGCGGTCAATTAGAAGCCTTCTTTCGCGACGGGAGCAACGCGTCGACCACCTACTCAGGCGGCCGCTACGTCGCGGTAGATCCACTACAAGATGGACTCTATCTTGTTGATTTTAATATGGCTTATAACCCCTATTGCGACTACAATCCCGCTTATATATGCCCAATGCCACCCGCACAGAACACCCTTCCCTTCAGCGTGGAAGCCGGCGAGCTAACTTATGGCACGGATCTTGCCGACTGAGAGACGAATCAAGCCGTGCGCTGCACGGTTTCTCCTGTCCCTTATGCGCGGAGATTGCTGTGAGGCGGTTTATTCTTCTATTTTCCCTGGGCGCCCTGACTGCGGCGACCGCTCAAGTCGTGCTCAGCCTGGGCATTCATCCAGATCACTTGGCCCCCCTGCGCTGGATCCTCTTGGGCGTGACCGCCTTTATCATTGGCACGGCCATGGCCGTAACCGGACTGCTTGGACTCGGTGACCACTATCAGCGCGTAGTCGCCCATCTGCCGTCTCTCTTGACCATTAAACAGGTGGACGACCATCTCGACCTTGCCCTGCGCGATCTCGAGGCCGTCCAGCAAAGCGATAGCAGATTCTGGCGCGGTTACTGCCACGCCGCTTCAGCGCTCTGCCTCTTTCTCCTTTCGCTGCTCCTTACAAGCGTGCTGCTTATCGAAACAGAAACGAGCTTCCTCCATTACATGGCCGGGCTGAGCGCCGACGTAGCGTTCTTTGGCCTGCTCGGCCTCTTCTGGGCCGCACACGCGCTCCGCCTCGCTCGACAGAGTCACGTCAGCGCCCGCACAACGGGCGAACTGCTCGCCGAGCAGCCCGACCGCAAGCCCGACGAGGAAAAGCAGCCGCTCAAAGAGTCCACGCGCGTCCAGTGGAGCAATCGTCCTTCACGTAAAAGACTGTATCGCGGCCACTTACAGCGCACTATACGCGCGGTGCCTGCCCGCTAAAACGCCCTCTTTACGCTTGCCCGCACGGGGTCTCTCCCCCTATATTTGGCAATAATTTCCCACGCAAAACCGGCATATGGAAATAATTTCCGCATGCCTCTGGCACCCCCCTCGCATAGGACGGCCCGCAGGCCTCTATGCGCCCCTGATATAAAAGAGCGGCCCACCCCCGTTTTTTCGGCCTTTTTTTCCCCCTCAGCCGATTTTGGGGATTAAAATTCCGCCTGTCTGGCACGTGAGGCACCCCTTTTGCTAAATGGGAGGTGGATTCACACTCAGACCAGAGGAATGATCATGCAAACCGCAGCGCAGACACAGCCCCAATACGCCGAAACGCTCTCAGCGCTCGGCGCCCAGTGTGCCCAGTGCATCGACGTCGCCCAGCAGGTGCGTTCCGAACTGCATTCGGGTATATCAGCGGCCGATTTAACGCCGCTCCTGCGCCAGTCGGCCGCCCAAGTCACCCGCCTCCAGCAGGGCATTCACGCCCTCTCACAGCAGCAGCCACAAGAAGCGCGCGAGGAAATACGCCAACTCGCCGAGCAAATGGGCACCCTGCTGGCTCTGGAGGAAGGCAACCATAAAGTTCTAGCTTCCAAGGGCTTGCCCATCAACCGCCCGCGCCCCTATCGATACGGCGCAGCACGCACGCCCCGGAGCTAAGAGAAAGGTCGTCATGACGCCTGCAGATTCTACATCGCCTCTGCATCTGGGACGCAGCGATAACCAGCTGGATAACTTTACCGATTCGTATATCCTGTTTCAGGAGACCACGCGCAAATACCGAGAGGCCTACGAGCAGCTAGAGGCCCAGTTCGAATCGCTGACGGTCAAGCTGGAAGAAACCAACGTCGACTTACAAAAGCGGGTCGAAGAACGCGATCGCGTAACAAACTATCTAAACAACATTTTAGACAGCATGAGCGGCGGCGTGTTGGTCGTCGACCTCGACGGCCAAATCACCCACTTTAATCAGGAAGCGGAAGAGCTCACCGGCTATGAACAGGACCAGGTCCTGGGCTATCCCTACGCCGATATAATAGGGTTAGCTGACGGCCGCCAGCACACGGCCATGCACACGCTGGACACCGGCGAGCGCTTGTCAAATAAGGAAAAGAGCCTGCGCCGGGCCGACGGTCGCGTAATCCCCCTCGGGTTTAGCACGTCCCTCTTGCGCGACGAACAGGGCACGGTCTTGGGGGTTGTAGAAGTCTTTAACGATCTGACAGAGGTCAAGCGCTTAGAAGCAGAAGTGCAGCGAGTCAACACTCTGGCCGCACTCGGCGAGATGGCCGCTACCGTAGCCCACGAAATACGCAACCCGCTCGGCGGCATCGCCGGCTATGCAGGCATGCTGGAGCGCGATCTGTCGAGTGAAGATCCCAACCGCCGACTGGTCCACCGCATTATCGAGGGCGTAGGTCGGCTCAACCGCATCGTCTCCAGCCTGCTGACCTATACGCGGCCCCTGCGCCTCAACGCCTACCCCGTGAATCTGGTCGAGCTAGTCGAAGAGACCACCGCCTTTTTTGAAATCGACCTAGAGCGCCAGCGCGACGATATCACCGTAGAGCGATCGTACGAAGACGATGCGCTGGTCTGTCGCCTCGACCCCGAACAGCTACAGCAGGTCATACTCAACCTCTTGCAGAACGCCACGCAGGCCATGCCCGAAGGCGGCACGCTGCAGATTCGCGTCTTTGCCGAGGGTGAGCTCGGCGCGTTTTGCATCGGTGACACGGGCATCGGTATGGAAGCCGACGTGCACGAGAAACTCTTCACGCCCTTTTTCACGACAAAAGAAGACGGCACGGGACTGGGACTGGTGACTTCGAAGAAAATCGTCGAAGCGCACAGCGGCACGATCCGCGTCGAAAGCCAAGTCGGACAGGGCACCCAATTTTACGTCCATTTACCCCAATAAAACCACAGCGAGGAACACATCATGGCAAGCAAACGCATTCTAGTAGTTGACGATGATTCATACGTCCGCGAGGCGACCGAAGAGATTCTGCGTCGCAAGCAGTATGACGTCGATACGGCCACCGACGGCAAGGCCGCTCTAGCCAAGCTCGACGACGCCGATTACGACCTCATCCTATCCGACATTAAAATGCCGGTCATGAACGGCCTAGAGCTGCTCGAATCGGCTCGCCTCAAGGCGCCGGATACGCACGTCATCATGATGACGGCCTTCGGCACGATTGAAGATGCCGTTACCGCCATGAAGAAGGGCGCCTACGACTACGTGCAAAAGGGCTCGGCCGATCCGACCGAAATTGAGCTAGTCGTCGAACGCGCACTCAGATTTCAGGAGACCGAGCGCGAAAACAGGCGTCTGCGCTCTGAGCTGCAGGACAAGTACAGCTTTGGCAGTATGATTGGCAAAGCGCACAATATGGAGCAGGTCTTCGATATGATCGGCACCGTAGCGGACAGCCGCGCCACCGTATTGATCTGCGGAGAAAGTGGAACGGGTAAGGAACTGGTAGCGCGCGCCCTGCACTACAATAGCGCACGCAAGGCCGCCCCCTTTATCCGCCTCAACTGCGCCGCGCTTCCCAAGGACCTGATGGAAAGCGAGCTTTTCGGACATGAGAAAGGCGCTTTTACCGGCGCCATCAAGCAGACCCGCGGGCGTTTTGAAATGGCCGACGGCGGCACGCTCCTCCTCGACGAAATCAGCGAAATCGATCCAGCCCTGCAGGCCAAACTCCTGCGCGTGCTGCAGGAGCGCGAGTTTGAGCGCGTAGGATCGGCGCAGACGATTAAAGTCGACGTGCGCATTGTCGCCACGACCAACCGCGACCTTCAGGCTGAAGTTGAAGCGGGTAACTTCCGCGAAGACCTCTACTATCGCCTCAACGTCATTGAAATGGCACTGCCTCCGCTGCGCGAGCGCAAGGAAGACATCCCCGCCCTCGTCAACAACTTTGTCGCCAAGTACAATGCGGAGAATGGCAAAGACATCGAGGGCGTGGGCGAGGACACGCTCGAAGCGCTCATGCAGTATGACTGGCCCGGCAATATCCGCGAGTTGGAAAACTACACCGAGCGGGCCGTCGTCGTTTCGCGCGGACCCAATCTGGCCATCAGCGACTACCCGCAGCGCCTTTCTGCCGGCCCCCAGGACCGGGGCGACGGCGGCATCCACGTCGGCATGACGGTGCACGAGATGGAGCGTCGCCTGATTATGAAGACGCTCGAGTCCTGCAAGGGCAACCGGACTGAGGCCGCTTCTCTGCTCGGCATCAGCACGCGCACCCTGCGCAACAAGCTGCACGAATACGGCGAGATGAGCGCCTTTAAGGAGAGCAACAAGAGCGAGTTTGAGCCCGAAGAGGAGCTGGAAGCAGTCGCCGTATAAAACCCCATCCACCGGGCTTAATACAGCGGGCGGGAGACACCTCAAGTGCCTCTCGCCCGCTCTTTTGCTCTGACTTCATCGCAGCCGCGCAGCCCGCAATTGATTTATTATTCCTTCCGAGCTATTTTCCCTCCTTCCATGCCGTAGAGTCAAAACCGGTCGACCGTTCACCTCCCCCTGGAGAACGCTCTCTTGAGCGAGGATGCTTCCCCGCGGAATACCAACAATCCGCTCATTGTCATAGGCGATAGGATTGAGGCAAAGACGCACCTAGTCGCCCTGCTCCAACTCCTACGCACCGAAAACGGTTTACTACCAGAAGAAGATCAGATCCAATACGCCGTGTGCAAAGACAGCACGCAGGTCGCTCTGGCGCTCAGGCGATATCTCAACACGGTTAAGATGATTCTCCTCGGTCCGGACCTTATCGGCAATTCGATTACCGTCGCGCGCATGCTCTCAAAAAAAGCGAAGATCGTCGTCGTTATAGATCCGCAGAAAAAGCCGCTCAGCATCGATGCCGAATTAGCTCAGGCCATCCAAAAAAACCTAGATCAACTCGGCGTTGTCGTCTCGACGGTATCCGAGGCGACCGGCCATTTCTTTGCCCCCATTGTCCGAGACTACGTCGTCGACGGCATGTCCGTTGGCATCGATCTCGAGCGCATGACGCCGGAGGAGCGCGGCCGCATGATCGACGCGCGCCTAGACGCGGCTAATACCTTTCCATCCCTGCCCGAAACGCAGCGTAAAGTCGCCGAGTTAGACGACCTGGATCCGCCCAAGCAGTGGGCAGAAGCCATCGACCCCGACGTGCCCACGCGCACCGTCATTCTGCGCCTGCTCAACAGCGCGCGCTACGGCTTCCGCTCTCGCGTAGAAACCATTGAGCAAGCCGTCGCCCTAGCCAGCGCTCGGACGATCCGAGAAATTGTCACGGCCTGCCAGATGCGCCAGATCCTGCAAAACACCAACGAAACTACGCTCGATCAGTACTGGCGCCATTCGTTGGCCACCGCCTTCTTCACCAAACTCTTCGCGCTGCCGGCCAACCCCGACCAGCAGTCGGCGCAGCAAAAGAGCGAGTTGGAACGGTTCCAACTCGAAGAAGAACAGCTGTCGACCCTGCGCAAGGCCGAACTGTGGACCCGCTTAGACCTAAATGGAACGGAAGACACATTCACGGCGGGCCTGCTGCACGACATTGGCAAAATAACGATGATCATGTGCTTGGAAGACTCTCTGCAACTGGTGAGCACGCTCATTGAGTCCGAGGCCGAAGAGGCGCGGGAAAGCGACCAACTCTGGGCGCACTCGACCATTGAAATCGAGCGCTTCCTCATGCAGGATATCGACCATCAGGTCATCGGCTCGCGCCTGGCCCAGAAATGGGAGATGTCACCCGAAGTGATCCAAGTGATCGGCCAGCATCACGAGATCACAGATCACTCCCCCGCTCTGCTCAAACTGGTGGCCCTGGCCAACCTAGCCGGTAACTGCCTATTTCCCTATCCCGGAGAGCAGCACCATCCGCTCCCAGTGCTCTTTGAGCGCATCGATGCAGCGATTAAGAAAATGGGCGCAACGCCGTCGGATAGGACCGTCGAAGAAGCGCTTAGCGGCGATATAGGCCAAGCACTGGACGGGGTCGTAGACAGACTCAACGTGCCTCCCTGCCTATGGGCGTTGATCGATCGCAGAGAATTCTTTAAGGTCTGTTATCTCATGGCCCCCAAGGTCAAGAGCACAGCCATCGCCTTTTTACAGCAAACGGGCTGATAGCAGACGACCTAGCGTATGGCTGTTGGCCGGGCAGGCCGGCCTCCACATATCCAGCTACTGGGAGATATATCTTTTGTCCGCTTCTGGCTTCCCCCTACGACTCGTCGCAAACCACAATCCGCGCGCAGGCCTCTGGCGCGCCCGTCGCGAAGCCGGCGAATGCATCAGTTCGGGAACGTATCGCATCTCAAGCGAACCCCTAGTGCCACCATCCGTGCAGTTAGACGAGGACGCCAGCGCAGAAGCCCAGCTGACGGCGCGGCTCTGCGAACGCGCACTCCACCTGATTCTGCGCCGTTTTTCCAGCTCGATCAGCGAGTCGCTCTGGACGGCTCTAGACGGTCGGCGCATCCGCTTTATGCGCAACCACGACCGCCTGCTCGACTGGGGAGAAGAGGGCCTGTGCATCTCCTGTGAAGTCGCGTCGGAACTGGGCATAGAATGGGATGCGAAAAAGGACGACCTCGCCGCTGCGCAGCCGGAACTACTCAACGGCTTTGAAGTCCTGCTCGCCCTAGGCCAGTTTTATCTTTTCAGCGTTCTTGAGCAGACGCCTCCACGCCGCGCACTCCACGACGTCCTCTCCCTGTACGACGCGCTCTCGCGCAGCGAGCGCCTGCGCGTCCACCAGCTGCTCGAGCGGCCCAGCATAGACAGCGGCAATGCCTTTGGCCTCTTTCTCGAGCGTGCCCAGAGCCCCCATCCAGACGATATGGACGGAGTTACCTGGCGCGATCTACACATCACCTGGCTACTCGGGCAGGACCGCCTCGATCTCCCCTATGACCGCCGAGCCGCCCGCGAAGTGCTGGCCAGCGATATCGATCCCGACGACAAGCGACTGCGCCTGTATGAAGTCCTCCGATCCTATGATAGAGATATCGAAGGCGACAATATCCGGCGCATTGCCGCCGAAGTGCGCGCACAGCGGCAGGAGCTCGTTTTTGGCCGTATGAGTCGCGCTTTTCACAATCAGGGCACCCTCTTTGCCGACGCCGCTCTGCTCTTCCCCAACGCGCGTATGGCCGAACTGGCCGACGCACTCGACAAGGCCACTCGCGGCAGCGAGGTGCTGCAGCCGACGGCTGAGGCGCTGCGCCTGCTGCTCAAAAAAGGTGAAGAGATCGCTCTCACGCAGCTGGAAGGCGCCTGCGAGCGCTTCGAGGAAGCCGTGCTCGAAGTGCAGCAGCAGGACACGCTAGCCTTTCTGCAACGCGCCAGAGAACGCGTAGAAAATCACGGAGACGAGCTGGCCAGCACGGAGCTTCCCACCGTAGAAGACGCGCATATTGGCCAGCAGACGACGGCGCGTCTACGCCTCGTAGAAGACGTGCGGCGCGCGGCGCTGGCTGCGGATAAGCGAAACGCGGCCTACGTCGTCGTAAGCCAGCGACCCTCTCCTACCGGCTCGCATCTGCTCGTAAAGATCAACGAATTTGAAGAGCCCTATCTGGGCAAGTCGGAAAACCTCAAAAAGCTGGTGCGCCTGTCGGGCAACCGGGTTTACAGCAGTCCCGACTACCGCTGGCTCGAAGAGGCCGACCACTGGATTGAAGCCATTCCCCTCTTCATTAAAGAACAGGTTTCAACCGTCGACGGGCGCGAGCAAACGCGCACGGTGGTCGATATTGCAGGCATGGAAGAATCATTTCGCGAAGAAATGGCCGATCACTGGGCGCGCAATATACGGCGCGTGCTCGAAGGCGAATGGATCAGCCTAGCCCGCGAGTGGATTGCCGGCGACGGCGTGAGCGACGCCGCGGAGCAAGCCAGCGCAGACGAGGTGCTGGCCATAGCGGCTCTCTTTGCCGGACTGTACGAACGCGATAGCGCGACGATACATCATCTGGTTGAGCGCGAAGACATCGAACCCTACGCAGCAATGCGCCACGTTCTGCTCGAGCGCGACCACCAAGCGATCTCGCACCTAAACGCGCTGCGCGAAGAGGGCCTGGCGCTGGGCGATGCCGCACTGAGGGCGGCCGCTGAGGCCGACGTGCCCTGCGATTTAACCCCGTGGACTGCGCGCCGAGAAGACGCCTTCCTGCCCCGTCCTACGCTGCCGACGCTGCACGTGCTCACCACCCAGTCGGCCGGCATGACCGAGGGGTATATTCGCACCTGGCTAGAAGAATCAATGGCCCTCTACAACATCGTGCACACGTGCGACCTGCAGGCCCAGGTCGAGGAGCGCCAGCGCTTTTACGCCGAGCGCATAGCCCAACTCGGACGTCAGATCGTGATCGAATTGGGCATATGGGTTGAGGTGGAAGAGCTCGCTTCGCGCGAACAGCTCTCCGAGGAGGCCGCGCTGCGCCGCGTCGTCGGCGGCAATGGCCAAGTCCAGCGCGAGCTGGCTACGCTGGGCGTGCTCGTCGCCTACCAGGAAGCATCCGACGGACGCAGCGCGACGGAACTGAGCGAACCAGCGCTCGTCGAAGCCTACCTGCAGGCCAACGGGCAGGCGCTGCGAAACGAAGTGCTCGACCAAGTTGTAGCCCGTAACGGAGAGCCGCTGCAGCAGGCCGTTAACGCCTATCTAAGTGCGCACGCCGACTCGGATTATGACGGCGCGCTGCGCGCCGTCGTCGAGGACGATGAAGCGTATCGACAAGACGCGGAGACCTATGCTCGCTTTGCCGCACGCCAGCGCGTGCTCGAGGCGCTGGACCGCGACGATCCCGCCCTCTGCCTGCGCCAGCGCGCCGACAGCTTCCTGCGCCGATACGGTCGCTTGACCAAAACTACAGCGCGCAAGGAGATCATTGCCGAGCACAACCTCTCTCACTGCACCCTATATCCACAGCACTACTATCAGGCCAGCGGCGCCAACAAGCGCTACCACCTGCTCTACACGCCCAGCCGCGTCGATCTGGGCCACCGCGAACGCGAGTCGGTGGAGACCTGGTCGCAGTGGGTCGGGGGAGCGGATCGAGCAGCCGCCCGCGTCGGGCGCCGCATTTACGGTTTGATCAATAAATCGGTGCAGAGCTACGAGAGCCTGACCCAGCCCGAATTGCTCAAAACCGGTGAAAACGCCTCTATGAGCTCGCACTTCGCCTTTTCCAACGCGCTCTCCCTGATGACGACGGCCTCGGGGCACGGCGACATCGAGGAGATGGGCGATCAGATGAGTCGCCGCCGCGACCGGCTCATCCATCCAGCTGGCGAGGCCTATGGCGGCTACTGCGTGCCCAAAGACGGACTGTTCCTGGAATTTGTACTAACGCTGACGCGCGGGGAAAAGCTGCGCCAGATCGGACTGCCCGAAGACCAGCACGAGCGCGCCGTCAGACTGGCACACGACATCTTGGCCCGCCGCGACGAATACGATACGCAATTTGCCTGGGAACAGTGGGCAGCCGAATACCTGCGACAGCATATAGACGGCGCTTCGTCCATTTTTCAGCTGACCCGCGTCGCCGATGTCCTGGACGGACTTGGCCAACCCGAACTCCGCGATCCCTACCGGGTAATGACCAGCCTAGCCGCTCACTGGGGCATTCACAAGATGGTCGCCGGCGGTGAGCACGTAAATCGCTTTATGCCATTTTTTAAGACCTGGCTGCTGCGCCAAGCCGTCGTTCAAGCGGCCCAGCGACATCCGGCTCTCCCCATCAATAGCGCGCATCCAGTCGTGGTTATGGCAGCCGAATACAAGCCCGACACCCAGGACGGTCGCTTTGCAGCCGGCATGCGCAAGTTTGAGATTATGGCCGGCACCGGCCAGCACTTGCTCTACTCGCTTGACAGTGAGGGCCAGGAGCTGGCCGCGCTCACAAGCGAAGGATTCGCGGCTCTGCGCGCGCGCGGAAGAGGCGAACGCGTGCTGGAGCTTCTCGGCGTCGGGGCATCAAACGCAGATCAGGTCGCGCTCGATGCTCTCTTTCCCGCCTATGCATCGCCCGCTGAAATGCGCATCGTGTCGCCCACCGGCCTATCGACGCAGGATCTGCTCTCCTATACCAGCGATACGCACCTTGAAGAGATTGCCGCCGAAGGAGAAAATCGCCTGTTGGCCGGCGGTTTTACCGAGGGAGAGATTGAAGCCAATATGCAGGTGTATGGCCCCGACCTGATGCGCTGGGCTCACCGGGCCCCCATAGACGAGGCGACAAAGCGCGCGCTCGGCGAAGAGCTGGGGGGCCGCCTGCACGCCCTGCATTTGGCCACCGTCGGTCCGGAATACGAGTTCGAACGAGCTCTACAGGGAGCAGATGTCCTGGATGCCGGCATCCCCCACCGCCAGCTGCTGGACCTCTTGGAAGATCCGGCGCTCATATGCGACCTCATGTTAGAAGGAAATCCGAACAGCGCGCTGGTCATTGTCGACGGGGCTTCCGGTGCGCGACGCCGCGCCATGAACCGCCTAGACGTCATGCTCTTTTTTGCCGCAGGAGACAATCGCCAGCGCGAAAGCGTCTACGCCAGCATTGGCCTAGGCGGAGAGACGATCGAATCTTGGCGCGCCACCATGCGCCGACGCCGACGCCGCGCCGAATCCCTGGGCACGGCTCTTTGCCAAGGCCATCTGCAAGAAGCCGAGCGCCTATATGGAGAAATCTGTGAAGAGATTGGTCAGGAGCAGGAGGTCGAACAGCAGCTCGACGAAGCAGCCAAGCTACATCGCTTTGGCCGCGACCGGCCGCGCGATCGCCATATAGCTCATCTCTTGGCCAGCATCGGCCGCGGCCTGCCGCTGGAGGAGCTAGACTTCGAGACCTTTCTCGCGCTGGGCGGCCTGTTTCTCTTGGACGGCCAGTCCGAGCAGGATATTCGCACCTACCGAGAGCAGTTTGATGCGAGCATCGTCGCACTCTCTAGTCGTCCCGCACCCGACGCAGATCGCCCGCTCGGCAGCCTGCTACACGCCCGTTTCCAGCCGCGCGTCGAAGAATTTCGCGAAGAAAAAGGCATTGAAAGCTCGAACAAAGCTGCAGAAGAGAGCCCGGCCATCGCCATTGAAGCGCGACACCAGCTGGCCGAGCGCATTGCCCTGGCGCGTGCACTCAATGAACGCCAGAGCGCGTTTGACGCCGTCGACGCGGCGCACATCTCTTTTGACGCGGCCTACAGCGCGGCGGCAGCGACCTTGGGCGACGGTGCTTCCGCTATCAGCGAAGCTGATTTTGGCACCTTTTGCGGCCACGCACGCACTGCGCTCCTGGCCCTGGCAAGTCAGCTGTACGACGAGAATAATCCGGGGGAAACGCAGGACTTTATCGAACGCCTGTCAGCCCTCTTTAGCACGCGTCAAATCGAAGAGGAAAACTGGCGCGCCATCGCCGGCGGCTACGAGGACATCGGCGACTTGGGGCGCCTTGCGCAGCGGACCGTGGAATCGGCTGGGCTGGCGCAGATCAGCGAGGCGGAGCGCGATCGCCGGCTCGATATGATTGCTCGTGCCGGTGAGCTCTTTTACAGTCTACTAGCCATTGAGACCACCATTGCAGCTACGCACACCGCGCCCGAAGTGCGCGATACGGAAGCCCTTTGGACAGGACTTGCCGTATTTTTCGCCGAGACGATCAACGACCACTTCTATCCCTATCGCCCCTGGATCTTTGATCGCGGTATCGGCTTTGATCACTACGACGGGGAGGCGCTCTACGCGCTGGCCAACCGCCACCACGCCTGGCTCTACCGCTATTTGCGAACGGTCGTTTGCACCTGCACCGAGCTAGCCGAACGCCCGCAGCGAGAGCAGGATCTACTGCTGGGTAACGGCCTGTACGACGCTCCGATAGAGGCCGTTGGCGCCGGAGCTGAGAGCGAGGCCGAACGCCTGTGGCGCTGCTACGGACAGCTGCGCGAGCTCGCCTTTATGCGCAACGACGGCTTTCCCATCCCCGAAGTATTCGAGGAGTTCGACCCCGATCTTATAGACGCCGACGGACGCGTCAACCACGTCTTTGCCGTGCCCGTTGGGCGGACGCACTACTCGCGCGCGCTGGGCGAAGGCCCCACGCTGTGCCGCCAGTTGATCGACGAGGGTCGACCGGGCGCCAACCTAATTATCAGCCGGCACCTCAAACTGGTCGAAACGGAGCCGCCCACCGCGCACATCGACAGCGGACATCTCTACGTCGATCGCGCAACCTACGCCCAGGCCCTAATCCGCTGCAGGGGACTCTCTGCAGCCGAAGCAGAGCAGCGCGCGACTGCCGTCCCACCCAAGGGAATTCGCATTGCAGCCGCGTTTACTCGACCGGTTTTAGCCGCGCTCGTGTACCCCTTTCACGGCGATCCAACCTATGATGAGGGGCGCCTAGAAGACTGCGGACTCCCCTACACCATTCAGTCGCGCTTCCACACGTGGACTACGTATGACAAGGCCAAATATCCCGATATATTTCCGCCCTCGTCCGGCGTCGACATTCCCGACGAGATCGACTGGCTCAGCCGGTACGGTCAGCGGGCCAGCGAGGCGCAGATCAAGGAATGGATTGAGCACGGATTGGAAGGCACGCCCTATATCGGCTTGGCGGCCTTCGCCCGCCAGCATCGCATCGTCATTGTAAAAGACGCGGCCGGTTCCGGCGGACGCGGCATGAGCGTCTTTATCCTGCGCCGCGTCGACGGCAGCGTAGACGAAGACGTCCTGCGCGAAGCCGTGGACTTCACGTACCAGATCTCGCTCAAAAACAACGTATCGATTCAAGAAGTGGTCGTCTCGTCGCCCGAGTACTGGGCCAACGAATCCTTTATGCGCTCCTTTGTCGATCGCCAAATTGTCGACTGGAGCAGTCCAGTAGACCGCCAGCGACGCCCGCGCACCAGCATCTACGGCTCACACCGCATCATTCTTTCGACCGATGTGCCCGACGCCAAAGCCGACGCCGACAAGTGGCATATATCTCACTGGATTACCCTCAACAGCAAGCAGCTAGTCACCAACGTGGGACGCGGAGGCAACCTCGATCTATTTCTGCCCGAAATCGTGCAGGAATCGCATCGCCAGGCGCTCTTTGCCAAGCTAGCACAGGCCGGCGGACGCGTTATGGAAGCTCTTGCCGCCTACGAAGCACGCACGGCGGACGCGTATAGAGAAGAAACGGGGTGTGAGGTCGGGCGGGATCTAACCGGCGTATCCTACGGTAATCCGCGCTATATGATGCTCGACTTTCTCGTTGCCCCCCTCTTTGCCGATTCGGGCGAGCTAGTCGACATACGGCCTCAGTACGACGCGCAGGGACAGCGCATTGGCGCAGAATATCTGCTGCGGGAGGGCGGACGCACCTTTGCGAGCGCGATCGTTGACTGGCGGATCGTACTCGTCGAACCCAATATTGGCCTAGGCCTGTGGGACCGCGTAGCGCTGCGGGAAACCGTCGTCGAATCCCAGCGCGCCCAAGAGCAGCAGCGACCCGAAGACCCCGATGCGACGGGTCAGCAAGCGCGCATCGTGCTTTCCGACCTGAGCAGGGCCGGCGAAGCATACCTT
>Ga0255767_1002274_pt1 | contig 16665 bp, 21 predicted proteins | sample 071ome_24_FD_179967 | JGI IMG/M metagenome (GOLD analysis project Ga0255767, IMG submission 179967) | Coastal salt marsh microbial communities from the Groves Creek Marsh, Skidaway Island, Georgia - 071402CT metaG (version 2) | ecosystem: Environmental > Aquatic > Marine > Intertidal zone > Salt...
CATCACTGCAGCCGCGATGATGTTAGTCGCCGTTGCCCTCATCGCCATCCCACCGCAGTTGCAATCCCGTGTGCCTCTCTAGCTCTGCTACCAAAAATTCATGAAACGATTCGTCACTTTTTGTATCGCGCCACGTCCCACTCTGACCATGCCATAGGTAGTGAAACCCGCCCCCCGGCGTTGCCAACCACAATTGCTCTGCGGGTGGCTGCCGACTGAAGACAAAGACCACGCCGTTACTGAATGTGGCGTTGATGACACCCTCCGCACAGCGGATATCGACATCATCGGGCAGTCTTTCTAGCGCAGTTTCAACCGCCTCGAAAGTCTCGTCGATTTGCTCGAAGTACTCATTGCTCGCCATAAATCGCCACCCTTTGCCTCAGTTAGTTTAGCCCGATCGAATCATGTGCGCCCACCGTCGGCACAATGAGTGTGTGGCCAGTGCGCTGTTATACTCCCGCTTTTGTCGAGGTCAAACCGTGAAGTCCGTAGCCGCCCTATTGCTCTGCGTCTGGCTGACTGCCTGTGGTCAACAGGGACCTTTGCGGCCCGCTGATTCAGACGGCTCAGCGACGACGGGTTCCTGATGTCCGGCTTTGCACAGCGAAGCGGCTCCCTTTTCTGCGAGGGAGTCTCACTCGAAGCGATCGCCAACGAGCATGGTACACCGACCTACGTTTACTCGCGGCAGTCTATCGAGCAGGCGTTTCTCGCCTATCAATCCGCGCTGTCTGATCGACCTCACCTGATCTGCTACGCGGTCAAAGCCAATTCCAACCTTGCGGTGCTCAGTGTGCTGGCGAAGCTGGGTGCAGGCTTCGACGTGGTGTCAGTGGGCGAGCTGGAGAGGGTCGTGGCAGCTGGCGGCGACGCCGACAAAACGGTGTTTTCCGGCGTCGGTAAAACCCCTCAGGAAATGCAACGCGCGCTGGAAATCGGCATTCGCTGCTTCAACATCGAATCTGAGGCCGAGATGATGGCGCTGGCCGCAGTTGCCGAAAGCCTGGGTCAGTCGGCGCCAATATCGATTAGGGTGAATCCCGACGTCGACGCGGGCACCCATCCCTATATCTCTACTGGCTTAAAAGAGAATAAATTTGGTGTCGACATCGAGACTGCCCGGCGGCTCTATCGCGCCGCACAAGCGAGCTCCGCGTTGATGCCCGTCGGCATCGACTGCCACATCGGCAGTCAGATCCTCGAAGTTGCGCCATTCATTGCCTCGTTGGAATGTCTGCTACAGCTTTTCGATGAACTCGCTGGCGAGGGGATTGAACTCAAGCATCTTGATATCGGCGGAGGCCTGGGGGTGAGCTACGATGAGCCCGCACCCTCCATTGAAGACTATCTCTCGGCGCTATCGACACACCTCGATGCACGGGGATGTGAGCTGGTGCTGGAACCGGGTCGGTCAATCGTCGCACTGGCGGGCGTGTTGCTTACCAAGGTTCTCTACTTGAAGCCCAGCACCGCCCGAAACTTTGCGATCGTTGACGGCGCGATGAATGATCTGCTGAGACCTGCCCTTTACAGCGCGTGGCAGGATATTCAACCCGTCACGCCACGTCAGGGTGAGGTACTTACCTGGGACATCGTGGGCCCCATCTGTGAAACAGGAGATTTTCTCGGGAAAGACAGACAGCTGACGCTCTCTGAGGGCGATCTGCTCGCCGTCATGGGCGCGGGTGCTTACGGCTTTGCTATGGCATCTCACTACAACAGTCGACCCAAAGTGGCGGAAGTCATGGTCGACCACGACGCCGTCCATGTGATCGGTGAGCGGGAAGCATTAAACGATTTATGGCAGCGTGAAAGGCTGCTGCCAGAGAGGGACGCGTGAAGCTGTCGTTTAGCAAAATGCAAGGCGCAGGCAATGACTTCGTCATCATCGATGCTGTCACGCAGGTTGTCGACCTGAGCACTGCGCACATCAAACGCATTGCCGACCGGCGCAGAGGTGTTGGCTGTGATCAGGTGCTGTTGCTCAGCCCCCCTGACGATCCGGATGCCGACTTTCGATATAGCATTTTCAACGCAGACGGGTCGCGCGCCGGACAGTGCGGCAATGGCGCTCGTTGCGTTGGTCGTTTTTTGCGGGAGAAGAAGCTGACGCGGCAGCGGGAACTCACCTTGCTGACTGATGGCGAACCCCTCTCATTATCGATAACCGAAGATGGTCGGGTATTTGCCGGCCTGGCAGCGCCTAAGTTCAGCCCGGAATCGGTGCCTTTTTCCGCATCAGAGACGGCCGCTCAATATCCGCTGGAGGTGCAGGGTCAGAATCTCTCCGTCGGGGTTTTATCCATGGGGAACCCCCATGCCATTTTAATGGTCGATGATTGCGACAGTGCGCCCGTTAGTTCACTTGGCCCGCTGATTGAATCTCACGAGCGCTTTCCTGATCGGGTCAATGTCGGCTTCTTGCAAGTGAACTCCCGCAACGACGCTAAATTGCGGGTTTACGAGCGCGGGGTTGGCGAGACAGAAGCCTGCGGATCGGGCGCCTGCGCTGCCGCGGTGCACGGCATACAGTTGGGACTGCTGGATCCGGATGTCACCCTGCAATTGCCCGGCGGCAAGCTGACTGTCTCATGGGAGGGAGGCAACAGCCCGGTTTGGCTGGGCGGACCCACTGCGTCCGTGTTTGACGGTACCATCTCGCTGCGAGGATGAGTTGTGAGCGGGCCTGGCTAAACACGGCGACTCGAATAACAGACAAAGAGTGACTGAGCGGATGTGCGAATCCTTAGACCCTAAAGACGTCGAGGCCTTCCTCAAGGCCAACCCGAACTTTTTGCAGGACCGTCCGGGCCTATTGGCAGTGCTTAATCTGCCCCACGGGGGTGAAGGCGCTGTATCGCTGGTGGAGCGTCAGGTGAGTGTGCTGCGAGAGCGCAACATCAACTCCCGACAAAAAATTGCCGAGCTGTCCGATATCGGTAGAGAGAATGACCGACTGCTGGAGGCGACCCGCCGTACCATCCTCGCGCTGCTCTCCGCAGATGATCGCGAGGCGCTGAGCGAAGCCTGGACGGACCAATTGCAACAGTCCTTTGAGGCCCAAATGGGCTCACTGATCTGGGCCGGGATCAACGAGGGGAGTGCTGACCCATTAGCGGTGGCAACCCGCCTGATCCGTCAGGGTGACAGTTTTTCCGGCATTCTGCGGCCAGAGGAGATGGCTCAGCTGTTTGGCACTGAGCCAACTGAGGGCTCGGCTGCGCTCGCGCTGGTCCGTCGCGGCGATGAAGTTATCGGTGCACTGGCCGTGGGCTCACGAGACCCACAACGTTACCGGCCTGAGGATGGCACGCTGTTCCTTGACTATCTCGCGGAAGTGATTGGGCAGCTGCCCAGTGCTGCTTGATTGACGATGCGCCGGCACCGCTGACGCCGTGACCCTGAGACCTGCGCCCGCTCGCCCCGTTCGGCTGATCACGTTTGATCTGGATGACACACTGTGGGACGTCCGTCCCGCCCTTGAAGCAGCAGAGCGAGCCCAATGGCAATCCCTTGCCATGCGCTACCCTACTTTGTCACTCGCGACGACGCCGCCGTCGGAATTGGCAGCAATACGTCAGACATTGCTGAGCGATCGACCGGAACTGATGCATCACATCAGTGCGTTTCGGCAGGTTTTCATTGACCGGCTGCTACAGCACCACGGCGTCCCTTCAGGGGAATCTGCGCTTGCTGCGGGCGAGGCGTTTAACGCTTTTCTCTCGGAGCGGCACAACGTAACGGTTTATGAAGGCGCCGTATCAGTACTGACTGCGTTGGGCGAGCAATATCAGCTGGGCGCGCTGACCAACGGCAATGCCGACGTGTACAAAACGCCGATCGGCCCGTGTTTCGACTACGCCTGGCGCGCGGAGGAATTTGGCGTCAGCAAACCGGATCCAGCGCTATTCCATCGAGCCTTTGCTCAGGCGGGTATGGAGGCCTCGGAGGTGATTCACGTCGGCGATTGCCACGACAACGATGTCTCAGGCGCCGTCTCAGCCGGTGCGACGGCCATCTGGTTCAATCCCGACGGCGGGACCAGTAGCGTGGCGGCACGGGTAGTGGAGAAACTAGCGGACCTGCCCGGCGTTATCGGAGAGCTAACGGGGCGTTATCAATAGTTATTGCGACTTCAGATGGCCTCGACGCCGGTTTCACCGGTGCGGATGCGGACAACCTGCTCAAGCGGCGCGACAAAGATTTTACCGTCGCCGATTTTACCTGTGCTGGCTGAGGCAATGATCGCCTCGACAATGGCTTCAACCTGCTCTTCGGGCGCCGCAATCTCCAGCTTCAGTTTGGGCAGGAAATCCACGACGTATTCAGCGCCACGGTAAAGCTCCGTGTGACCGCGCTGGCGACCGAAACCTTTCACTTCTGTGACGGTCACGCCCTGTACCCCAATATCCGACAATGCCGCACGCACGTCGTCCATTTTGAAAGGCTTGATGATGGCTGTGACAAGTTTCATAGCAAGGTTCCAGTGTCAGTCGCCACCATTATGATCTCCCTGCGTTTTTTCGCAATCCTCGGGCAAAAAAAAGGGCCCCTAAGGGGCCCAAACTGCCATGAGAGGACAGGGTAATTACTTCGCGCTGGCAAACTCCGGATAGGCTTCCATACCGCATTCGCTGAGGTCGGCTCCTTCGTACTCTTCCTCTTCTGAGACCCGCAGTCCTAGGACCGTCTTGATCACGAAGAAGGTGATGAACGAGGCGACAAAAACCCAGCCGAAGATAGTCAGTGCACCGATGATCTGACCAGAGAAGCTTGAACCGTCGTTGGTGACCGGCACCAGCAGCAGACCCAGCAGACCAACGACTCCGTGCACAGAGATTGCACCAACCGGGTCATCGATCTTGAGCTTATCAAGGGTCGTGATCGAGAAGACCACCAACACCCCACCCAGCGCACCGAAAATCGTGGCTTGCAGAGCAGAAGGTGTATCGGGGCCTGCAGTGATCGCAACTAGGCCCGCTAGGCATCCGTTGAGTGCCATGGTCAAATCAGCCTTGCCGAATAGCAGCTTGGCTACGATCAGCGCGCCAATGCAACCGCCCGCCGCTGCGAGGTTGGTATTCATAAAGACCACCGCTACCGCATTAGCTGAATCGACAGAGGCCGTTGCCAAGACAGAGCCACCGTTAAAGCCGAACCATCCCAGCCAGAGGATGAAGGTACCCAGCGTTGCCAAAGGCAGGTTCGCACCGGGGATGGCATTCACTTCGCCGTTCGGGCCGTACTTGCCCTTGCGAGCGCCGACCAGAATGACACCCGCCAAGGCTGCCGCTGCACCGGCCATGTGCACGATGCCGCTACCGGCAAAATCAAGGAAGCCCAGATCGCCCAGCGTGTACATGCCGAACACCGGATTACCGCCCCAGGTCCAGCTGCCTTCCATCGGGTAAATGAAGCCGGTCATCACCACCGCGAAGGCGAGGAAAGCAAATAGCTTCATGCGCTCCGCGACGGCGCCAGAGACGATGGACATCGCCGTGGCGACGAAGACCACCTGGAAGAAAAAGTCTGCAGACGGCGCGTACGTCGCATTCTCCTCACCGCCTTCAACGGCACCCGATCCGGTGATCGTGCTGAGAAAAATATCGCCGCCATACATGATGCTGTAGCCCACCACCATGTACATGATGCAAGCCACTGCAAACAGCGTGACGTTTTTAGTCAGAATTTCGACCGTGTTTTTAGACCGGACCAGTCCTGCCTCGAGCATGGCGAATCCAGCGGCCATCCACATGACCAGCGCACCACAGACGAGGAAGTAGAAAGTGTCCAGTGCGTACTGCAACTGAAAAATATCGTATTCCATGAGAATGTTCTCCAAGGCTCAGAATTACAGCGCTTCTTCGCCGGTCTCGCCGGTTCGGATGCGGGTGACATGCTCGAGGGAAGAGACAAAGATTTTGCCGTCCCCGATCTTGCCGGTTTGTGCGGCCTTAGAAATGGCCTCAATGGTCTGATCGACCATGCCATCAGCGATGGCGATGTCGATTTTGACCTTGGGTAGGAAATCAACGACGTATTCGGCCCCACGGTACAGCTCAGTGTGACCCTTCTGGCGACCGAAGCCCTTGACCTCACTCACCGTAATTCCCTGAACGCCAATGGTGGAGAGCGCTTCACGCACATCATCCAACTTAAATGGCTTAATCACTGCAGTAACCAATTTCATGGCAACCTCCGATAAAAGCCGCCCTTTCGGGCGGCGACTGCGTTACAGGCTCTTGGCCATTCCGAAAATTAGCGCTGCATCACACCAGTCGTAGCCATAGCACTCATTTTCTTCGACGTCGGTGTCCTCGTAGGTCAGGCTCCAGTCGATGCCCTGCCAGGACTTACTCAAGCCAATTAACCAGTGGACGTGCTTGTCAGTCTCAACGTAGCTCGCCACGTCGTAGTCGACCTGCCCTACCAAAAAGCTCAGGCCCCAGTCGCCGGGAAGCGTCAGGTCGTAACCCGCTTTCAGGTAGACGATTTCGCCGGTTTCAAACCAATACTCGTCAGAGAACGCGGCTCCGGCTGAAAATCCACCGAAACTAATGTTGGCGTAGACCTCTTCGTAGTCTCCCAAGATGCCCTCGTCCTGAGGATAGTCGTAGTAGATATAGCCCACATCGATGCCCAGGCCACCGTCGAAGCTGTGCGAGTAGCCGCCGTAGTAATCCAGCTCGAGACCGCCATTTGCACCACCGCAGGTATCGATAGCGCAATCAAAGTCGACCGCCGCACCCCAGGTGCCTAAGTAAAAGCCGGAGTCGAACGCGATATCAAAGCCACCTTGGATAGATGGCTTGCTGTCTGACTGCGAAATACCGCGGAACTTGTAATCGGACACCAGCGCCACGTTGCCACTGATCTCGGCAGCCTGTGCCACGGGGGCGGTGAAACTCGTGGTACTGGCGATAGCCAGTGCGGGAAGAGCATATTTCAAAACCTTCATTCAATGTCTCCTACTTAACGAAGCTTTGTGTTGCATTGTCATAACTTTCGGCTTGTGGTTGCTTGGCGCTAACCACACCTTGCCCCCGCTCACTAAATAGCGACGAGTGGGCCAACAACAAAAGAAGTTATTTTTTTCAATCGGTTAGTCGATTTTTAGGCTGAACATTGGATGGTGCCGATGCACACGCAGGGCGCAGCTCGCACCAAAGAAGTGCGCACCGCGCACCACTTTTGGCGCGATTTGCTCTGTCAGCGGGTTGGGCAGTGCGCTACATTTTGTGCGCATAAATGAAATGGCCAAAGAGTGACGTCATGGACAAGCAGCAATCGGAAACGCGCGGCGGCGCCTCGCTGTTCGACCGCCTGATCAAAGGCGAGGACCCGGTATTTCAGCAAATAGACCGCAATGCCAAAGGCCTGTTGCAATCGGCTTTGTCGCGACTGGATGTCGTGAGTCGAGAGGAGTTCGATGCGCAAGCGGCTGTCCTCCAGCGCACACGAGAACGCCTCGAGCTACTGGAAAAGAAATTGGCTGAGCTGGATAAAGCACTCGCCACTGAACGCGAAGACAAAACGCTGTAACGACACTGCTGTTCAGGCTCCAACCCGCCTGCAGAGCATCGCTAAACCTCGGGGATAGGCTCTGGCAGGCAAGCCTCTCACCACACGCCGATAGCGACACGATCAAGGATGATCCATGCACCTCGCATTTGTTCGAACCCGCAGCCAATCGGGCCTGAGCGCGCTGCCGGTCACCGTTGAAATTCACATGAGTAGCGGGCTACCTGCCTTTCAAGTCGTTGGCATGTCCGATGCGGCCTCGCGCGAAATCCGCAGTCGCGTGCGCAGCGCCATCGTCAGCTCTCACCTGAAGTGGCCCGATTACAACATTGCCGTCAACCTCGCGCCCACAGATCATCCAAAGCAAGGCGCTGGATTTGACCTGCCGATTGCCATCGGTCTGCTGCTCGCTTCGGGACAATTACCGTCTGAGGCCGCGAAAGACCGCGAGTTTTTGGGCGAGTTGGGTCTAGATGGTGCTATCAGACCCGCGCGCGGTGCGCTGGCGGCCACGCTTGCGACCACCACTGATCAGCGAGACCTGTGCGTTGCCAGAGAGGGCGCTCCACAGCTTGCTGCGGTAACGGACAGTCGGATCATTGCCGCGACTGACCTGCTGACACTGTGTGCGGCGTTGAAAGAGCCCGAGCCTGCCCTGACCCGCGCTGCCCACATACCAATGACACAACCGAGCTACCCGGATCTATCGCAGATCAGAGGGCAGTCCTCACTGAGCCGCGCTCTGGAGCTGGCGGCGGCCGGCGGTCATCACCTGCTCATGACCGGCCCACCCGGCGTCGGCAAGACGCTGTCAGCATCGGTGCTGGCGGGACTACTGCCGCCACTCGATCCTGCGACGCAAGAGGAACTGTGGTTGCTCAGAGATCTGGCAGGCTTGCCGCCTACCCACCACCCCGAGTTCAGAGCACCTCACCACTCGAGCAGTATCGCGGCCTTGATTGGCGGCACTGCACGTGCCACGCCGGGGGAGATTTCCATGGCGCATGGAGGGGTGCTATTTCTCGACGAGTTGACGGAGTTTCCGCGCGCGGTTCTCAATCAACTTCGGCAGCCTTTGGAGAGTGGCGAAATCTGCGTATCGAGGGCTGAACATCAGCATCGGTATCCGGCGCGCTTTCAGCTGGTCGCCGCAATGAACCCCTGCCCTTGCGGCTTCGCGGGGAGCGACGATCAGCATTGTCACTGTACGCCCGATCGAATCTGGCGCTACCGTCAGGGTGTCTCAGGGCCCTTGCTGGATCGCATTGACCTTCACATCACCCTATCCAAACCCGCCTCCTCGCAACTGCTCAGTCATCGGCAGGAGCAAGACGCCTCCAACCCAGTGCGAGAGCGGGTCGCACACGCGCGTTTCACACAGCAGGCTAGGCAAGGCTGCCCAAACAGAGATCTGGCAGGTGACGGGTTACTGGATGCCTGCGCTCTGTCGAGCGCGACGCGCACTTGGTTTAGTGAGGTGCTGGAGAAAATGAAACTGTCCGTGAGGAGCGCTCACCGACGCTTGCGCGTCGCGCGGACCATTGCTGATATGAATGAAAGCGAGGGCGTAACACGAGAGCACATTTATGCCGCGCTCTCGTATCGGGAAATGCCCGACGGGGCCGCCGGGACCCGCTACTAGCGGCTACCGTCCACCATGAAGTCGACAGCGGCACGAATCTCGTCGTCACTGCAATCGGCGCAACCGCCTCTGGCAATCATGCCAGTTCCCGCGACACCGTTAATGCCGCTGTCGTATAGCGCATCCATGCCCTTACCAATTCGGTCTGCCCAAGCCACCTGATCGCCCACTGCAGGTGCACCGGCGATGCCGGCAGCATGACAGGCCATACAGGCGCCGTTGTAGACATCTTCTCCAGATCGACCGGCACTGGCGGCCATCGCTTCGCCACCGCCACACGCCTCACCCTGCACACAGACTTCTGAGAAAGGCTGGATACGAGATTCGATATCGGCCCGCTGCTGGTCGGTCAAGTTGAGCGCCATGGCCACCATCGGGGTCAGTAAAAGGATCAAAAACAAGCGCATGGTGAAATCTCCTATCGGTCGGTCGCGGAGTATAGCGGTTGCGAAAACGATCGAAAACACAGTCAGGCCACTCAAGCGCGGCCGTTATACTGGAGCGCTAAGCAAAAAGGACTCCCGATATGAAACTGTATACCTTCGACGCGGCACCCAACCCCGCGCGCGTCGCCCTGTTTATGGCCTACAAAGGCATTTCATTAGAGACGGTGCAGATCGATCTTGGCAAGGAAGAGCAGCTGGGTGACGCTTATCGCGCGCTGGTACCCGAGGCCACGGTCCCCGCTCTAGTGCTGGAGAACGGCGCTGTGCTGAGCGCTGTCATTGCCATTGTCCACTACCTTGAGGAAGTCTTCCCCGACAAACCCTTGTTGGGCCGCACGCCCGAGGAGCGCGCCCTGATCCTGAACTGGAATCACAGATTGTTTGGCGAAGTGTTCAGCGCCATCGCTGACACCTTCCGTAATGCGCACCCCAACTATGTCGATCGGGCGCTACCCGGGCCGGTCAATGTTGCCCAGCTACCAGAGCTCGCCGAGCGAGGTCGCATGCGCCTCACGGAGGGCTTCTCAATGCTCAATAATGCGCTGGCCTCAAAAACGTTTCTCGCCGGAGACCACGTCTCTTTTGCGGACATCGATTTGATGGTGGCGATCGATTTTGCGAAATGGGCCGCCCGCATGACGCCCGATCAATCATTGGAGCACCTGCACCGCTGGAGAGTCGATACCAAGGCAGCGCTCGAAGGCTAACAATGCGCAACCCGCTTTTGGCCTGTTTGCCGGCACTGACGTGCTTGCTGGCATTGATCAGCTGTGGCGGCGCGGAAACCGGGCCCGACCAACTGAATGACTATCTCAGTCGGTTATCGAATGTTGTCGGCTCACCGCTGCCTGCGCCCGCAGACGAGGCTATTTGGCTGGACCTGCCGGACGCCACGATCACTATCGATGCGCCTGCCACGAAAATGGACCTCATCGACTTTCTGTCCTTGTCCGGCTGTGAACTGCAGGTCAATCTGGGGCGGCGCAATACCCAGCTCGGCCGCACTGCATCGCCATCGCAGCGGTTGCTTCTCGATCTCGAATTTCTGGAGCTGGCCCCAGACTGCATCGAGCGACTTCGATACGGTGGCGATGACGATCTTGCCGACACCTTGTTGCAGGTCAGCCAGGAGCGGGAGGCCGGCTTACCGGGGTCCATTGTGAAGGCAGTACTCGCCGGGCCGGAGTGGCAGCAGTTCTGGGAACGGCCCGCTTCCTTGGGTCGCTATCCGACGGACACCAACAGCCAGATCGCCGCCACGCTGACGCAATTGCACGCGATGGCCTCGCGTTGGCTGGCGGGCGACTGGGCAGCCAGTAACCGTGATTTTGAGCTGCGGCTGAGTGAGTTAAGAGCAGGAGATGGCGGTGCGCTGTTGATGGCGCATAGCCAAATACAACGATCATTCCTCCGTGCAACAAAACTGATCAAGCAATCTGCCGAGGCTGCAACGCTCTGCCCCTACGGGCGGCCCACCGATCAGTCGAGGGCGTTTGAGCGGATTGTGTCGAAATATTTTGCCGGCGGGGTACAGCCGTGGCTGGTGGAGCTACGCCAGCGACAGGAGCTGTTGCTGCCGCCCATTCAGGCGTTGGAAGACGCGCTAGACCCGTCACTGAGTCGCCCCTACGATCAATGGCGCCGCCAACGAGACCAACTTCTGCAGACTCAACCACAGCTCATCAGAGACCACGTTCAGGCGATTCAGCTGGCGCTGGCAGATTGCCGCTGAGCCAATATCCAAGGAAGCCACGAGTTTCTTCTTGCACCTTGGCAGACTCCTGTACAAGGCGCATCGGCATTCGTCACAGGTGTTGGGAACGACCGCTGGCGTGACTGACTGGCCGGCGAGCGTCACCATCGGCACTGGCATGCGTTGCCAACCCTGCTACATTAGCGCGAGTTGAATTTTCATGTTGGAGTCCGTTGTGAAGCTCATTCGTCTCGCTATGTCTGCATTAGTGGCACTGACACTTGCCTCGTGCGCCACCAAACCACCAGAGCCCGTGGTGGATTTCGCGCCTGACTATAACTTCAGCCAACCCAAAACAATCGGCTTTTATGCGATGAGCGGCGAGGTCACGGGCAACAACCCGACAGAGCTGACCGACTTCCAGAGAGATCGCATCGATGCGGCACTGAGGTCGGCACTCGAGGCGAGGGGGTTCGTTTTTGTCGATAAAACGGCTGATGCGGATTTACTGCTGAGTTGGCACTTAAACCTGATGGATAAAACGGACGTCAAAACCTACAACAACCCGTCATACGGGGCTTCTGTCGGTTACAGCCGCTACAACCGTTACGCCATGTACAACTGCTACAACTGCATGAACCAAACCGACGTGCGCGTGACCGAATACACTCAGGGCACGTTCATTATCGACATGATCGATCCGGTTGAGAACGCGTCCGTATGGCGCAGCGTGACCCAATCCAAACTGAAAGAGGAAACCATCCGCGATCAGGCAGCGCTCGACAGTGCCGCGGTCAGAGTTTTAGCAGGGTTCCCTCCGGGCGCAGGGTCGCCTGCCCCCTGACTACCCCCAAGGGGGCACTTGAGGAGCACAGCCTTGCCCCCTAATCTGGTCGCATGATAACGAGGCGGCCCACATGAAACTCATCACCCAAAGGGCTTTGCCGAGCCCCTGCCCTATTCCGGGACGCGAATCCCGCACCACCCGCATTGGCCTCGTCCAAACCCGATGGTTTGAGTCGGCGGCGACCCACCGGGAGCAACTGAGAGAGGGTGTCACCGCTTGCGCGAGCGCCGGCGCCAACGTCGTTTTTCTGCCGGAACTCACGCTCAGTCGCTATCCGGCAGATACCCGGCCCGACGGGCCGGCTGACGCCACCGCAGAAGATCTCGAGAGTGGACCCAGTCTCGCGCTGGCAAGAGATTTGGCGCGAGAGTGTGACGTCCATGTACAGATATCGCTGTTCGAGCGCTCGGGAGCCGAGGATCAGCGTGGTCTCAATACATCGGCAATTGTTGCACCCACCGGGGAATGCGTGGGGCGCACGCGCAAACTGCACATCCCGGTGACCGAAGGTTACTTCGAGGATCACTACTTTGCTGAGGGTCCTGCAGATGACCCCTACCCGGTCCACACCCTGACTCTGGACGGGCAGGACCTAAAGGTCGGAAACCCCACCTGTTGGGACGAATGGTTTCCCGAGGTGGCTCGCTGTTACGCGCTCCGCGGCGCCGATGTGCTGTGCTACCCCACTGCCATTGGCTCCGAGCCAGACCACCCCGAATTCGATACTGCGCCGCTGTTGAGGCGCGTTGTCACCGGTCACGCGGCAGCCAACGGTTTGTTTATCGCTCTGCCCAATCGTTATGGCTCCGAGGGGCTGATCACCTTTTATGGCGCCAGTTGCCTGATTGATCCCTTCGGCCGCGTCTTGGCTGAAGCACCCAAAGACGAGGCTGCCGCACTGGTGGCCGAAGTCGATCTGGGGCAGCGGGATGACTGGCTAACCTTATTTCCCTTCTTTGCCACTCGGCGGCCTGATACCTACGGCGCGTTGACTGAGCCCAAAGCGAACCCACGACAAGCCGACGGGACAGCCGAGCTGGGGGGAATACCCGGTATCAGGCCATGAGCTCTTCGCGGCACATGCCGCCCGAGTGGTGCCACCACGATGCCACATGGATGGGCTTTCCAAGAGACAGCTATGCCGAGTCGGGTCTGAACCGGGAGAGCGTGCAGCGAGCATGGGCGTTGGTCGCGAATACCATTAATGATCACGAGCCGGTGCGCATGCTGTGTCATCCAGACGATTTGACCGCCGCGAAAAAACTGCTGTCCGAGACCATCGACTTGATACCTGCCACGCTGAACGACGCTTGGCTGCGAGATATCGGTCCGACCTTTGTAACTGACGACAACGGCCTCCGCGCCATCGACTGGCGCTTTAACGGTTGGGGACAAAACACAGAATTTGAATGGGAGCATGACGACGCCATTGCGGCGTTCATCGGACACCGCGTGGGCGTGCCGATCGAGCGCACCGCGATCGTCAACGAAGGCGGCGGCATTCACGTTGACGGCAAGGGCACTGTGCTACTGACAGAAACGGTGCAGTTAGATCCCGCCCGCAACCCCGACCAAGACCGGGATCAGCTGACCCAACATATTCACGCTGCGCTGGGCACCCAGCGCGCTATTTGGCTGCAGAAGGGACTGTGGCGCGATAATTTTCTCAACGGGACCAAGGGCCACGTCGACATCGTAGCCTGCTTTGTTCCGGACGGCCGGGTTCTTCTACACCGACAAACTGAGGAGCAGCATCCCGACTTTGTCTTGTGGGAGGAGCTGTCACAGCAATTCGAGGCAGCGGGTCTGAAGACGCTGGCTATCGAGGCGCCGCTGACACTAAAGGATCACCGCGACTGGGTGGATTACAGCTACATCAACCATTATGTCTGTAATGGCGGGGTCATATGTCCCAGCTTTGACGATCAACGCGACGAGGCGGCGCAAGAAAAACTCAGTGACGCCTATCCCGGTCGGGATGCACGAATGGTGGACGCGAGAGCGCTCTTTGCCATGGGCGGCGGCATTCACTGCATCACTCAGCAACAGCCCAGTCATTGGTCAAACCCAAGCCAAACTCCGTAAATCCCTCTATACTCCGGCCTCTTTGCTAGCAGCGGCGGAGCGTCGCGTACGGCCAACCATGTTCACCTACATCAACCCTGACATCCGCGAGCGCCTGATTCGTGATGGCAAATTGTTCCGCGTGAATGCCGACGGCGACACAGTGGAAATGACCGACGCACCCGGTCCCGGCCTGCACCTGAACCTGATGGGCCCAATTCCGCTGCCACTGGCCAGAGGTAGCGAACACCCGACGGTGCAATGGTTCGCGTGCGTCAGGAGCACTGAACTCAGCGAAGTCGAGCACCTCGCCAGCACGCTGCGCGAGCAGGGAGGCCAACATCTTTTCTCACACCTCGCCTCGAGCATGGCGGTAAACAGTGTGCTGGTCATTGGCGAACCCGAGAAAAGCGACAACCCCCTGGTCAGAGTCCATTCGAGCTGCCTGACCGGCGACGTGCTGGGCTCGAAGCGATGCGAGTGCGGCCCGCAGTTAGAATCCGCTCTGGATCGTATTGCAGCAGACCCCGAGGGGGGCTACCTCATTTACATGGCCGGCCATGAAGGCCGGGGAATTGGCCTGTGGGCGAAGGCCGCCACCTATCTGCTGCAGGACGCGGGCGAGAATACCTACCAGGCCAATCGCTCATTGGGGCTACCTGATGACTCCCGCGACTTTTCTGATGCCGCAGTGCTGCTCAAGTATTTTGGCCAGGGGCGCAAGTTGAGACTGCTAACCAACAACCCCAAGAAGCAGGAAGACTTAACGGCTTTGGGAGTTCCGCAGATTGAACAGGTCAAGCATGTCTGCGGCGTCGATGACCACAACCTGCAATATCTCAAGGCTAAACGGGACTGGGGTCACAAGTTGGCAGAGGATGACCTCTCTACCTAGCCGGGAAGATCGGCGACTGGAAGTTACCCGCACTGACTGTCATCCGGTGATAGCTCTCAGTTCAGCCACTCGGGCAGCGGCTCCTTACCCAACGGTAGCTCCATACTGTTATCGGTCGCCTGGTGATTATGCCCCACCATCTCATCGTAAGCGCTACGCTGCCTAAGAAAGAGCTCACAGCTCACGGCTTTCTTGATCGCCCTTTGCATCTCCAGCAGGTTGCGCGTCTTAAGCACCTTGCCGTGGCGGTCAGCAATCACGCGCTCTTCGTCGGCGATAGTGGCGTGAGCAATGTAGAGACTCAGGTCAACAGACTCGATAACCACATTGGTCACCGGCAGCTTGCTTAATTCATCGACGCAGACTTTCATGCTGTTTCCTCATGGCGATGATGCGACCAAAGTACCGGACGCAACTTTGCGCACCGGATGACAACCGCTACGATTTTACGCAACAACCGGTTCGCCACAGGCGTTGCGCGCACGATAAAGGCGACAGATTCCGGACAGGCCTTGTGGCATAACAACTACCCGCGAAACACCGAATGACCGACGGCACCCAGACGATCTCTTTCTCCCGCGCGGGCCACGCCGTCGACGCCCTGCCTCGCTGTAGCGGCGTTTATCGTTTCTACGACGCTGCGGGGTCATTGCTCTATATCGGCAAAAGCGTCGATGTGCGTAGCCGCGTCACTCAGCACGTCAACGAAGGGCGCAAGCCCGGCCGGCATCAGCGGCTCATGTCTCAGGTGGCACACATCGACTGCGAATTGACCTCGGGTGAGGTGGGCGCGTTGCTTATCGAAAATGCGTCGATAAAGGCGGAGGTGCCGTTATTCAATCGACGCCAGCGCCGGCTCCGCCGACTCTGGACCATTCGGCTTGAACAGTCCTCCTCGGGATTCTTACAACCTGTCGGCATTGATTTTGCGCCCACCGGACAGCGTCACACCGATACCTACGGCTTATTCGCCAACCGGCATCAGATCACTACCACCCTGCAGAATCTGGCCAGAGATCATGCCTTGTGTCTGCGTATGATGGGGTTGGACAAAGGCAAAGGCGCCTGCTTCCAACGCCAGCTGGGTCGGTGCGATGGCGCCTGTGCGGGTGAAGAGAGCGCCGAGTCACATAACGCCCGCTTGCTGGACCAACTGGATAGGCAGCGCATCGCGGCCTGGCCGTTTCCCGGCCCCTTGCTGCTGGAGGAGCAGACTATCCATCCGATCGCGTATCAGCCGACACATCAATATCATTTGGTGGATCAGTGGGCGTGGCACGGCTGTTTCGATTCGGCCTCACTGGCCACCGACGCACTGGCTAACGCCGAACCTGCGGTGTTTGACCGCGACGCCTACCGGCTGATCTACAGTGCCATCTATCGAGGCCGCGTCGCTTTACTTAATGCAGATAACCATCAACCCGCAGTGAATCCATTCATCGCCAGCAGAGTGTCGGCGTCGTGAATGTGGTCTGGTTCAAGCGGGACTTGCGGCTCCGCGATCATGCACCGCTCGCATCAGCGATCGACCTTCGGGAGCCGCTGCTATTGCTG
>Ga0255767_1002280_pt1 | contig 16651 bp, 31 predicted proteins | sample 071ome_24_FD_179967 | JGI IMG/M metagenome (GOLD analysis project Ga0255767, IMG submission 179967) | Coastal salt marsh microbial communities from the Groves Creek Marsh, Skidaway Island, Georgia - 071402CT metaG (version 2) | ecosystem: Environmental > Aquatic > Marine > Intertidal zone > Salt...
TGTAGGGGTCTTCCATGAAGTGTGGGGCGTGCCCGTACTTGCGGTCTAGCGTGGTGGTGACGTTGTAGTTCACTTTGTTCCCTTCGTTGGTTGATGCCATGAACATACCATATGGGTCTGACAATTTCCAGGGTTTCTTCGTAAGGTTCGTAACGCAAGAGCTTCAGGCCGCGCCCCGCCTGTGGATAACTTGTGAATATCTTCGTGACATATTCGTTATAAAACCTGTCCGATTTGCCCACATTTCCAGACCCCCGAATGTCAGACCCCCATGATAGCCTTGGGGCAAGTTAGAAAGGAGTAACGAAATGTTTGTTTACCTCGTTACCACGACAGACGGGTACGAAACCCGTGTCACTACCGCAGGCGATCCTACCGATCACCCTGCCTTTGCTGGTCGCGTCCTTGACGTTCAGACCTTGGGGGAGGCTGATCTTCATGCGGTCTAACCCCATCGCCCTTGCCATGGCGAACTACGTTCGCACCGTGGACAACACGTTTGGCCTAGTGTCAGACCCCTGTGCTAATGTTTCCTCATCAGATGAAAGCGAGGCTCAACATGGCTAAAATGGCTGACACTCTCACCACCGACACGGTGCTGGTCAATGACTGCATTGTGTGTGACACCCGCGAGCGTATGCGTGCGGAGGGCCGCAAGGCATGGTCAGTTTCTACCGCAGGGCAACCCCTCTGTGGTGAGTGCAACTACGAGCGAATGATGGAGATGGGCTAATGACTCTCACCGATGTTTGGCTGTCTGTTTATTCTACATTTCAGGACAATGCATTCGACTATGTGGGTGCGCCGTTCTACAACGACAACGATGGAACTATCCAACTGTGGAATGGTTCCAAGATGGTCACCTATGCGGAGGTTCCGTTCTAATGATCTACACACTTGACCGCTGCGAGTCCTGCAACTACCCCCTGCTGCAAGACCAGGAACACTTTGACCTAGGCTTTGGTGAAACAGGGCCACTCTGTAACGATTGTGAGGGATAACTAATGAAAGATCTACTTATCTACCACCCTGGCACGGGCACAGTTATTAGTTTGCGTGATCCCGTCTACCTTGTTGATGTTGATGTTCTTGATGAGGAAACCCTAGATGAACTTGAGCAAGGGGTACAAGTAGCACCACAGTTTCACAAGGGCTACATGCTAGACAACGACAACATGACCAACTTTCTGGAGGACTAATGTTAGATTATCTGTCATGGTGTCATGACGCACCCGTTAGGTTCCTTGACTGTCAGGAGCATGGGGTAGAATGTGAAGTGAAAGTTTGTATCGAATGTGGAGGGGACGCATGACTAAATGGCAAATGATTGACGGCGATGTTTCATGGCAACATTGCGGAAGGCCAGCGTATTGGCAAGGGGACAACGTGTATTGCTCAAAGTGTCAGGAGGAATTACCAGATGAGATCTAACCTAGAACTAAACGACTATGAGTTTATTGCAATGAACAACATCAAGCGTGCTGCACTTGCAATCTATGACGGGGATTACAACAGGGTAGAAAATTGTTTAGCAGAAGCCCTCCAATGTATGTATAAGGTGAACACATGAACAACGATCCAAACTTTTTTATCTACGCGCTTGTTGCGATACCGTCTAGCATTATTTTTATTTTGTTTTTTGTGGAGGCGTTGAGTCAACTATGAAAGAAATAAACAGGGACGCAAATATAAGATTAGCAATCAATCACATTGATGAAGCAATCAAAGCGTTGTTCGAAATACATGACCACGAAACAATTGCAATCATGTCAAACCTTTCAGATTGTATTTGGAAACTTCGGGAACTTCGTAACCCTTCGTAAAAGAGTGAAAAACGGGGCGCGGCGTTATCCACAACCTTGTCCACAACTGTTGATAACTTTGTGGATATCTTTGCGACAATACTGTGACATTCGCAAATGTCCGAATTGGTAGTGTTTGTAGGTATTCTAGCGAGGCCCAATGTCAGACCCCCATGCTAGGCTTATGCCAAGAAAGAAACAAGAAAGGAAGTGATGAGATGTTAGACTCTCTCACCATTGACCACGGTCGCCAAGACCGTACCCGTGTCGGTCGTTGCACCGACTGCCGTCGTGAGGGTGTGGTGACCACCACTACCCTCTGCTGGGGAGGTCGCTTTGTATGCGAACTTCACAAGATCGACCGTGAAGCCGAATGGCTAGAACGGAAGGCACAGTCCTAGACTGTCAGACCCCTATGCTAGGATCTAGGCATAGAAAGAAAGGAAGTGGTCACAATGGCTACTCGCAAAGCAAATGCAATCGCAATCGCGGTTGCCAACTACGCAAAGGTTGTCGAAGAGGCTTTCGACACCTGCTACTGCTCAGGTTGCCTCAACAGGCACGATCCTCAATACTGCCCCTATCGGGGGTAGTGTCATGTGGATCACCGAAGATGGAGTCATCGAATATGACGATGATTGCAAGATCTGCGCCAATTGGGGCTGCGAGGCTTGCGTCTAGCCCTACTGTCAGACCCCTGTGATAGTATCCAACTAACCTAGTAGAAAGATAGAAAGATGATTGACTCAGTAAAGCAAATCAAGACCATGAGGGCTATGGAATTGCCCCATACTTTCGATGTTCGCGTGGGTGCTACCGAGTACCCCTTTGAGGTTATTGATTGGGATCTCGACTATGTGTATGCAAAGTCAATCAAAGACAATCAAGTTGTGAACATTCCCGCTGATGAGATGGTGACTATTCTTGTCCCCGATACTTTCGACAATGCGGCTACCGATATTGAGTTCGATCTAATGCAGAAGGGTCTAGTCTAATGAAACTAACCAAGCGTGGTGAGTTTGTTGTCGGCACTTTCTTTGTGCTTTGCTTGCTTGCAATGATCGGGATCGCGGGACATGTGGAGGGTTTGTCATGATGTATCCAATCAATCACCCAATGGCAGATGAAATTTCTATCATTGACCATGAGCACAGTTACTCTAACAATGAGACAAAAGAAATTGCTTTCTTTCTCAACAATGAATGGGTGACAGATATTCTTCCAGAGTTTGAGGAACACACACCGCTTGCACCAGACGGAGATACCCGCGTGTACGGTTGGGTTCCGACGGTAAAGATAAATGCCTTCATGAAAAAGTTTTCTATGTAAAACAAACACCTACCACGCTATGGGCGCACTAATTTTTTAGTGTGTCTTTTAGTGTGCACCGCACCGTACACATCCCCAAAATATTAAAATTTTCTCAAAATTGGAAATCGCGGAGTATACAAAAAATCGGGTCCACAAAAAATTATTAAAATTTGTTAGAATCTATATATGTATGCGTTTGTTCATGTGCCAAAAACGGGCGGCACGAATATAATTCATAATCTTCCAGGAACATGTAAGGGTCATTTCAGAGTTTCAGACTTTACCAAACATGATCATGGTCACGAATTTATAACGTTTGTGCGAGATCCTTACGATATCGTTGCTTCTGGATACTATTTTGTAAAAAGAAAAGGCATACGCGGTGGGGATAAGGCAGCTTTTGACGCTCATCATATGGAACTTATCTGGAATAAAAATGTCGGGGTGGAAGAATTTATGAAAAATTGTGTTCCTAATCACACATTAAGCTATTATTATGATGAATTAGACGTATCTGACTTTACATTTGTGGGATCAACGGATAATATGAAGGCATCTATTAATCTTTTTGAGAAAATGACCAAGCTTCATGTGCCAAGAAAAACGGTAAATGTCAATCCACATAAAAATCCAGGGGATAAGTACAACTTTGACTACACACGACAAGAGTTTTATGAACGTAATAGTCTAGATTATGAAGCATATATGCGGGGTATGGAAAGATTTAAAAATCTATGTCATCAATATCAGATCTAGCATATCTAGCAATCATCGCAGCCATACGCATTCCATTATTGAACCAATAGCATTCTTGGTCTGATACAGACTCTTCAGAATGACGACGGTATAAAGAATCTTCAATATCGTCAGCTATTAGCTGGCGATAGTATTTCTCCATAGAATCTTCAATGTCCAGGTAATCATCCATAGTACAATGGTACTATGTATTTCACTTTCTGGCAGCTCAGAAGACACGGGGATACATACATAGCAGAACCTTATATGAATATATATAAGGATATGATAGAGTGGAAACCAAGGGGTAAAAAATGAATCAAGAACGCTATTGGCGCAATCTCATCGCTGATGAAATTAAAGCCGAACACGACAAGGTAAAGAAATATTACCAAAAAAAGGGTATGAATGCTGGTGGAATGTCCAAAGAAGAACATACTCGTCTTAATATATTTCTCTTAAGTGAATCTATTGCCAGAACAATGAGAAATTCACAAGACGCACCTAGGGAAATTGTAGATTCCCCAGAAATCGTAGATTCCGTAGAAAATATTATTGCTACCCCCGTTGTTTCGGTAGAACAACAATTTCAAGAAGTAAATAACTTTGTACAAGAACAAATTTTGTCCGAAGAACAAATTGCCGATACCATGGAAATACCAGGGCAGGGCACAATAGACGATATCGTAATAGACCCCGTTCAAAGCCTTGTTAAGAATACCCCCTATCAAAATGAATTTGGAGAAATCCTGTAAGGAATTTGGAGAGATTTTATGAAAGAAATAAACTACACATGTGCACATATGGACTTCAATAAGTCATATGGGTGTGCAAAGTGTGATGAGGAAAGAAAGATGGAAGTGGATAAGAAGATGATGGGTACTAATTTTACCGCCGCCGCGAAAACGATGCGTAAAGGATGAATAACTAAATGGATACTTTTGAGCCATTAGAGTTTAAAAATTATCAAAGGCAGCAATTAGATCAGGTCAAGCTTATTAACATTAAACCTGGCAAAGAGAATTATCATGTCAAGATTGTGAAAGATGTGTTGCATTCTATGTACCCCCATCCTAATGACAAGGATGACCACAATTACGATGCTTTTATGGAAAAGGCTGTAAAGAAGTGGCAACAATACATTGATGCCCCAATTACTGGCAAGATAACCAACGAGGAGCTAGTAATGCTGGGAGAAAAGACTGGAAAGTTTAAGGTGGTCTAAACTCTATGATCGAACCATGCTGCGGCTGTAATGGGGAATGCCTCATCAACTGCTGCGAAAACTGCGTCTGCGTATAGTTGAATCTCAGACTGTGCTTCTCCTCCCTTTCTAAGGGAAACAAAATGCAAAAGTGCATTTAAGCTTGCTGTCCATCTCCAACGAACATACATAGAATACGCGGGAAGAAGTAGTCTCGCCTGTTCTGGTGCAATACCCTCATTCATAGCTTCTTGATAAAGGGCGTGAGACTTTTCTACAAGCAATTGTAATTGGCGTGTATATTTTGCACCAATATATATTTCTACCGGCTCTCCGCTTCCCTGCTTTCTATTTTCGGGTATGCTGCGCCACGAGTTAGGATCTGGGACATAAAACTCTTCATTTTCCGTGACATATCTACGGGAAGTCTCATTCCATCCCATTTGATCGTCTAGGTGGGTAGAACTTACAGCGTGTTTGTACCATTGCCTAGCCACCATCAAAGGGGCATAGACTTCAAAGGTCATAGCGCAATGCCGTAATGTAGAGTCATGCTTATGCTTAACAAGAAAATTAATTAGGCTTTCATCTTTATCACTTAATTCTGATACCTCTTTATCAAAGGAGGCACGGGCAGCATTAACAACATCTAAATCACTACCCATGGTGTTTACTACATGAACATATCCATGATCTAGTACGTCAATCATTTGTTACCTTTCTGTAAGTGGAGCCGCAGGGAGTTGCACCCTGGTCTTTCGTTTTCCCTCTATCCTAGATATACAACCATATTGGTTTTGCGTTTAGCAATTTTGGTTTCCGACCTGCAATTGCTGGATTATCCAACCTAGACTTCTGTTCCCACCTGTCTAGAAGGCGGCACTTCTGCGACTTGTTTATACAGCTAGTGCGTAGGCGTTTTGTGTTTTGCCGTTTATATTTAGCTAGTTGCCAAGATAGTCTTCCAACGAAATCGAATCTGATTCGGCCCCGTCACCATTATTATACATCTTTCTTATGACAGGAGCAACCACATTTTCCAAAAGAGAAACGGTACCTACAATCACCATGAAACCCATCAGCACACCACCCTGACCTACTAGTGAGCTGTCTTTCAGGCGTTGGATCAGGCCAATCATCTTCTACCCTCCTTTTCTTCTTAGGCATATGCGCCCTTGGCAGGAGTCGAACCTGCGACCAACGGATTAGAAGTCCGACGCTCTGTCCTCTGAGCTACAAGGGCAAACTTCATTATAGAGTCTTAGTGAGGTCGCTGGCAACTTGTAACTTCATTTGTGTTGTACCAAGATTTCGTTGTGCAACATGAAGGGTATCTTGAAGAAATGAATCTGCTACTGCCATAGCCATAGCATTGTCAATATGATTGTATATCTCTTCAAGCTTTTCTAAAGCGATAATGATTTCGTAATGTATTTCTTTCTTATCCATCCCTTACTTCTTTCTACTATCGGTGGAATAAAATCCTTTACCTTTGAATTGTATTCCAACATCATTGTATATTTTATTAAAATGTATGCTATCGCATATGGGGCACCTTGTCAAGTTATTTTCAGTTATAGATTGATATATTTCTTGTACCCCGCATTTATTGCAGGAATATGTATATGTTGGCATATTTCCTCCCGAGCCTCAAAACAGATTTGAACTGTTGACCGCTCGCTTACAAGGCGAGTGCTCTACCCCTGAGCTATTGAGGCGTATTAATTTATAAAAGAACGGGGAGGCAGCGGGGATGGGTGTGGTGGGTGGAGTCGCTGCCTCCCCTGGCTGATCAGGTAGGATTCGAACCTACAACTCTTCGGTTAACAGCCGAATGCTCTGCCATTGAGCTACTGATCAAGGTCTTTCGACCTTATGCACTTGACTGGGATTTTTGGTTTATATAATCTCTTTCGTCTACAATCTCGTATGCCCAATTGTACAGCATTTCTTCGTGCTTTGTAAAGTGGTGTCCACAAAAATATAATTCACCATTGACACCTTTGGCAATAACAAAAGCCTGTGCATTGCAACGATCACATCGGTCTGATATATTTAGTTGTTGCACCTTTTGTTCTTCCATCGTTACCATAGATTCCCATCCTTTCATAAAACAACGGCTTATAGTATATATTTTACCATCGTTGCATAACATAGTCAATACATTTAACAATGTGATAAAATAGTTATAAATCTTTTGGGGAGAACTTATAACTGAATATGGATACGCCGCAAGTAGACGATCTGGTAATAATGTTAGGCCAAATATCTGCCGCACTCATTGCAATCTCAGGCGTTGGGGCCATTGCATATAAATTATTCTTTAAAAAAATGGCAGATAAGTTAGAAAAAATAAATCAAGAACTTCATCCTAATGGTGGGTCTTCTATGAGAGATGCTATCAATAGAATTGAGAAAGCTCAAGAAGAAATTAAAGATGATGCTAAGAACATCAGGGAAAAAGTAGACGACCATATTCAATGGCACCTTGATAACTAATGTTATAATCTAATTAGAAACTTAAATAGGAGTGCCGTTAAATGACCCCAGGCAAAGTTAATTTTACATGCCCCCAAGGTAGCACATTTTCACGCACACTTACCTATAAAGTAAATGATACACCTGTAGATCTTACTGGATATTCAGCTAGATTGCAGGTTCGTGAATATCACTATTCTGATGATTTTATTACAAGTCTTACTGATGTTTCAGGAATTACCCTTGGTGGAAGTGCAGGAACAATAACTGTTTTAATGGCTGCAAGTGCAACACAAGAATTTGTACCAGGCAGTTATGTTTATGATTTAGAACTCGTTGCTGGAGGCACAGTTACGCGACTCATTGAGGGCAAATTTAGTGTTACTCCAGAGGTGACGAGGTAATGGCAGATGTTACTGTAGAAATTATAGAAAATCCAGCATCTATTACTACTGTTGACGATAATGTTACTGTAAATGTTACTGAAGAAGTAACCTCTATTGAAATTGGAAATTCTGGACCACAGGGACCACAGGGCGAGCAAGGAATTCAGGGTGAACAGGGAATTCAGGGTGAGGCAGCAACTATTGCTGTAGGTACAGTAACTGCTAGTGATCCAGGGTCTTCACCGTCTATTACAAATTCTGGAACTTCTGGAGATGCTGTATTTAATTTTGTTCTTCCCCGTGGCGAACAAGGACCACAGGGAGATCCAGGAGAGGTTCAATTGTCGGACCTTTCTCATATTCACAATCAAACAACACCTTCTACTACATGGACAATATCTCATGGTCTAGGATTTGTTCCAAATATTACTGTAGTAGATAGTGCAGGTACAGTTGTTGAGGGGTCATACAACTATCCAAGTGCAAGTGTTGTCGTACTAAGCTTTTCAGGGGCTTTCTCTGGAAAGGCGTATTTATCATGAAAGGAAGGGATAGATAATGGCAAGAAATTTTCTTACGCCTATTGATCTGAATAAATTAGAACTGCAAAATGCAGCTATTCAGAATCTTGGAACAAATCCAGGAAGCCCCGCTACAGGCCAAATTTACTACAATACTAATGATTCAAAACTAAAGGTTTTTAACGGATCTTCCTGGACTACAGTCGGGAATACACAAGAAGAAATTGAAGACTACATTGATGGTCTAATCTCTGCTGGTGGTGGAATCTCTGTTGACTATGATGATGATGGAAATTCACTCACCATTGCAAACACGGGTGTCACAAGCCTAACTGGAACAGCAAATGAAGTAACTGTATCTGCTTCGGCTGGTGCAGTAACTGTTGGTTTGCCCAGCACAGTAGCAGTAGATATTTCAGGAACAGCAGCAAGCGCAACATATGCCGTAACTGCTGGAACAGCAAATGCAGTAGCAGCTGATTCTGTTGCACTAGGAACAGACACAACAGGAAATTATGTTGCAAGCATTTCTGGAACAACTAATGAAATTGAGGTTTCTGGTTCTGGAGAAGGTGCAGCAGTAACTGTTGGTTTGCCAACAGATGTGACTATTGCTGGTGATCTTACTGTTAGTGGTGATCTCACCATTAGTGGTTCTGCTACATATGTCAATACAGAAATTATTGAACTAGATGACAATACCATTATTCTTAATGCTAATGCTACAACTGCATCAGAGAATGCAGGTATTGAGGTAGAACGAGGAACGGTAGAAACAAACGTTTCTCTTCTTTGGAATGAGTCTAGTGATACATGGACTCTAACCAATGATGGAACAAATTATCATACGATTACTCGTAAGTATGCTGCAAATGTCGGAGACACATCTAACACATCATTTAATATTGATCATAATCTAAATACCCTGGACGTAACCGTTCAAGTTTATGACAATGCCACATACGACACAGTTGAGGTTGATGTTGTAAGAGCTAGTGTTAATAGAGTTACAGTTTCATTTGCTGCAGCACCAGGAAATAACGCATACCGCGTTGTGATTGTGGGATAATAGCTCTTAAGGTGGGGGCTTCGGCCCCCACCACAGAGGGGTAGGCATGTCAAAAAAATTTTTAACAGGACTGCGGTTAGCAAACTTAACTTCAGACCCAGCAAGTGGGTCAGAAGGAGAGCTTTATTATAATACGGTCACAGACAAATTAAGACTTTATTCAGATGGTCAGTGGATTGATGTTGTTGCCGCATCATCTGGAAGTGTTTTTAATACAGACATTATTGCCTATCCAGACTATGTTTCTTTTGATACAAGTCCTGAAAATGCATCAAGTGAGGTGGGAACATTATTTTGGGACTCTGGCGAGGGTCTTCTTACTGCCCAGATCACCTCAAATATTGATATCAATATTGGAGAAACGCAGGTATCAAAAGTTCATAACGCTGAAACAGATACTCTAAATAAAGGTGAAATAGTTTATTTATTTGGTGCCAGTGGACAAAGACCTTCAGTAAAAAGAGCTTATAATACTGGCGATTCTACTTCTGCAAAAACTTTTGGAATTGTTGAAGAAACCATATCCTCTGGTTCAGAGGGTTTCATAATTACTGGAGGAGTAGCCAAAAATTTAGATACAGACCTATATAATCCTGGAGATGTTTTGTGGCTTGGCTCAAGTCCAGGAACAGTTACTACAACAAAGCCACAGGCTCCTAATCACTCCGTATTTGTTGGCATAGTTGTAAAGAAAAGTGAAAATGCTGGAAGAATATTTATACAGATACAAAATGGTTTTGAAATAGAAGAGCTTCATAATGTAAGAATAACTTCGCCCTCAGATAAAGATTTATTAGTTTATAATTCAGCAAGTTCGGTTTGGGTTAATGAAGAGTTGCCTGTAAACTTTGTTCCGCAACTACTTATGGGCGGCATGTAATGGCTTTTCCATACCAATATAATTTTAATTATTACTCTGGAGATCTATATCAGTTAGTTCTGTACCCTAAAGATGATGACGGCAATCAGTATGATTTAAGCGATAAAGGTTCTTTATTTACCGTATCTACAGAAAGAGGAAATCCAGAGGCCACTGTTTTTTCTGCATCTCCACAAATAAGTGCTTCACCAGCAAGACTGCTCTGCACCATTCTTCCTACACAAGGTTCTTTACTTACAGGAGCATCATATGTTTACGACATTGAGATTAGAGATGATTCGGAAGAAGTTGTCACCTTTTTACAAGGAACCATAACTACTCAACAGAACGTATTGGATGATTAACGATGGTATACCATGGCTTTAATATTTTAGATCCATTAAATTATTACCCCGAAATTCCAGTTAAGCATATTAGGTTGTGGGATTGTGGAGTTACATGGAAGGATATAAATCCCAGCCCAGGAGTATTTGATTACTCAAGACTAGACTCTATCATTAATAAGGCCAGGAATAACAATATAAAATCTTTTACCCTTGTTTTAGGAATGACACCACAATGGGCAGCTCGTAATCCTAATCAAGGTCACTATGCTCCATGGATTGGTCCAGGAAGTAACAGTCTGCCTTTCGATATGGCGCACTGGGAAGAATATGTATCAAATACCGTAAAAAGGTATAAAGGAATAATTAGGTATTATCAAATTTGGAACGAGCCTCAATTGGCAGAATTTCTTTATCCTATTAGCCATATGGATGGGTTAGCAGAAATGACAAAGCGTGCATATACAATTATTAAAGAAATTGATCCATGGGCAAGAGTTGTTGCCGCCCCTATACTTCCTAGACCAAGTTCTGGAGGAATAAAAAGAGGGTCACGATATTTTTATGCACTTAAAAAGAAGGGGTGGCCTATAGATATTTACACTTGTCACGTTTATCCAGAGATAGGCAAGGGTCCAAAAAGATTTAAAACATTAGTAAAACGAGTACAAGATCAGCTTAACTATATGAATGCCCCCAAAAAGCCTTTATGGATTACTGAAACAAATTATAATCTTCTTGCTGGACCCTTAAAAACAAAAAGAATGGTTCGATCATATTTAAGAAAAACAAATTTAATATGTAATGAACTGGGTATAGGAAGAATATACTGGTATGCATATGGAATTCATTCAAATCCTAACATTTTTGGAATAATTTTTAATGCAAGGAGTGTTGGCACAGAATATCTAAAAAGATTATTATAAAAAGGCATTCTGATATAATGAAGATGGTGATAAATAATGGCATTTCCTGCAACTTATAACTTCGCTTACTATCAAGGTGACCGTTATGAGTTTGTCCTTAGACCAAAACAAGCAAATGGTCAAGCTTTTAATTTAAATGGATATACGGGTCTTTTTACCGTCGCTACTGCCCGTGGCAGCACAGAGGCCGTTATTGGTGAGCCAGTAAGTGCCAGCGTAGACGCAAACGCTGGGACAGTCACGGTAGTTATTGAGCCAGAATTTGGCACCACTTTAACAGGAAACTCCTATCTCTATGATCTTGAGATTTCTGCAAGTGCAAGTTCTGGATCTAATATCTTTACTCTTGTGACAGGAACAATAAATGTTACGAGAGATATTACGAATACCTACGGTGGTTCGTAATGCCTATCAATAGTACCTTAGATGTTGTTATCCAAGAAGATGACCTAGTTGTTCTTGGACCACCATCGACGGTTGATATATCACTAGATATTGGTGCTCAAGGCGATCCAGGCAGCCAAATTTATACAGGAGCTTTTGATCCTAATACTGTAACAGTTGCACAATTTACCACACTTTATGGTGCTGCTCCTGCAGCAAATGACTTATTTCTTAGAACAGAAGTTGGAGAGTACTATGGAACATTCTACTCATATGTCAATGTTCCAGGTGGAACACAGTGGGAGCCAGTATTAGAAATTATCAATGCGGTAGAGCTATTTCTAGAACTCAATACTGACTTTGTTCTTTCTGCTTCCGCAGGCGGTACAGGAATAGATAACGGTACAAGCACCTTTACATTTGCTGGAGACATAGAGTTTGCAGGGGCTTATGACGTAACTTTAACATCTACTGGAAATACTTCGCTTACTTTGCCAACATCTGGAAATGTTGCTGTATTAGAAAATACCCTTGATGACTTTGCTGCCACCACATCTGCACAACTTGCAAGTATTATTACTGATGAAACTGGAACAGGAAGCCTAGTATTTGGAACATCGCCACAAATTACGACTTCACTTACCACCAATAGTACAACATTTAGCCTTCTTAATACTGCTGCAACGACACTAAACTTTGGTGGTGCAGCAACAAATCTAACAATTGGTGCAAATGAGGCAGGAACTACAACTATTAGAACCGCCGCAACCAACCTAACTGGTGACTTAAGAATTGGCGGTGGAGATCTAACTGTTACAGAATCAACATTTAATCTTGCTAATACTACAGCAACCACAGTCAATTTTGCAGGCGCAGCAACATCTCTTAACATGGGTGCAGGTAGTGGTACGACAACAATAAATAATGATCTTACTGTTGATGGTGATTTAATCGTCAATGGCTCTACAACCACAGTAAATAGCACTATTGTCACTATTGATGATCCCGTTTTTGTTCTAGGTGGAGACTCTGCCCCCGTTGCTGATGACAACAAAGATCGCGGTATTGAGTTTAAATGGCATGATGGCTCAACAGCAAAAGACGGATTCTTCGGATTTGATGATTCGACAGGTAGATTTACATTTATTCCAGATGCCACAAATACATCTGAGGTATTCTCAGGAACTCTCGGTGACATTGAAGTAAATGACGTAATAGCTAATGATGTTGCAGTCAATGGTGGAGATATTACAACCACTCAATCAACATTTAATTTAATAGATACAAATGCTACAACAGTAAACTTTGCAGGAGATGCAATCAGCCTTTTTGTCGGATCTAGTTCGGGGCTAACTACAATAAATAATGACCTTCTTGTTTCCGCTTCTCATCTTGCTACCGTAGATGCACTACAACTTGATACTACACCTGGAGTTAGTGCAAGTGTTGGTAGATTTATTTGGGATGATGGAGATGGAACAGCACATATTACTCTTAAGGGTGGGAATGTAGACCTAGCTATTGGTCAAGAAGAAGTTGCTCTTTGTTACAACGGATCTGGGTCTGCAATGTCAGATGGTCAAGTTGTATATATTGCTGGAGCACAAGGACAAAGGCCAGATATACGACTAGCTGATTCCTCTACTGAATCAAGTTCTACCAAAACATTTGGCGTTGTTACAGAACCCATTGCCGATGGAGAAGAAGGATTTGTTGCAACATTTGGCTTAGTTAAAGGAATTGATACTGAAGACTTTTCTGAAGGTGCAGCATTATGGCTATCTGCGTCTGCTGGAGTACTTACTGATGAAATTCCACAATCCCCAGATCACGCAGTATTTATTGGATATGTAGTTAAGTCTCATGCATCTTCTGGTCAGATTTTTGTCAATATTCAAAATGGATATGAGATTGAAGAGCTTCATAATGTTCTCATTACTTCTGCTAGTGCTAACGATGTTCTTAGATACAATGCAGCAAGTGGATTATGGGTAAATGAAGATATTTCTACCGTTGTTAATTCCGCATCAACAATAAATATACAAAATCTTAATGTTGCAGGAAATGCAGAAATTACAGGAAATCTTACTGTCAGCGGGTCTGTCTCTTATCTTAATACTGAACAAGTTCTTATTGAAGATAATATAATTGTTTTGAATAGCAATGTTAGTGCCTCACCAACACTAAATGCTGGTATAGAAATAGAAAGAGGAACAGAGTCTAATGTCTCCATTATTTGGAATGAAACATTAGATCAGTGGGAATTTACTAATGATGGAACAGTTTATAACGCTTTAGGATCAGGAACGGGTGAGGGCGGCTTCACTAATCACTTCCTGATGATGGGAGCATAACATGGCACAATTAATTAGTACAGCAGCAGCTAATCCTACAGCTACTGACTACGACACGCTTATTCCAGAACTTCCAGAAACTGCTGACATTGTTGAAGCATTTAAGCTTTACCATTATGGAAAAGTCGGGTTTACAACAGGAGATACACCAGCAGCAAATAGCATTTATGGTCATCTAGAAGCACTACAAACTAGCATCACAGCCATACAAGCAGAAGTAGAAGGCGGTATAGCACTAGCCCCACTTCTCTTTATGGGCGGATAAAACAATCTGATATAATAAACTAGGAGATACAATGGCAACCACTTACAAAACACTAGGACAAGTTGAGAGTACGGGAACAATTTCCACATACGATACTCTTTACACTGTTCCTGCCGATACTGCTACTGTAGTTTCAAATATTGTTGTATGCAATAGATCTGCTTCTGCTCAATATTTCAGAATCTCTTGCTCTGATACAACAACTCCTGACAACGCTGAATTTATTGCTTATGGAACAGCAGTTCCAGCAAACGATTCTATTCCTCTAGTAATTGGCCTAACACTTGATACAACAGTTAAGTATCTTATGTGTTCAGCCACTTCTTCTGAGGTATCATTCTCAGCATTTGGAGCAGAAACGACATGAGCACTCGCCGCATAGGTTCTTCATCTATTGCTGGCGGCGGTGACGGTGCAGCAGTACGATATCAACCAGATGAGACTCCAGGTACATCTACTGGAGAACTTTGGGTTGATAGCGACGGTACTTCTGCTGTAGTAAATGCCAATGATTATCTAACAAAGGTTGATGGTGCACTAAAAACACCATTTCAATCTGCATCACCAACACTTCCCGATACAGGACAGTTGTGGGTAGATTCAGACACAAATGAACTTTATGTTTATTCTGGATCTGCTTGGATTCTTGTTTCTGCAGGCGGCGGAGGCGGCGGGGGAGCATCAAAATCTTCTATACTCTTCCTTGCTGGAATGTAGTATAATAAAACAAGGAGAATATAATGGCTGAAGCATACACAAACGCACAAGTACAAGGAACAGCTTCCACAGGAACTTATGCAACACTATACAATACGGGTGCTGCAACAGAAGCTATTATTTCTTCTATTGTTGTAACAAATACTTCTTCAACTGCTGCTTTGTACCGCGTTGCAATCATGGGATCTGCTGGAACACCAGCCCTTGCTAATGGAGAATTTATTATTTATGATGCAACAATTCAGGGTAATGATACAGTAGCACTTACTCTAGGTGTCACTTTAGGAAACACAAAATATATAAGGGTTGCATCTTCAGCTAATACTGTTTGCTTTAATGCCTTTGTGTCGGAGATTTCCTAATGGCTATCGGCAGAATAAGTTCTGCTAAGAACACATACGCAAACCAAAATCCTGTTATTAATAACTTTTCCGCATCTGGCGGTACAGAAACCACATATGAATCTGGTGGAAAGACTTATAAAGTACACACATTTACCTCATCTGGTACTTTGACAGTTGATTTTGAAGGAAATGCTGATATTTTGGTTGTCGGTGGCGGTGGAGCCGGTGGTGCTGGTGACGCTGGGGGCGGCGGTGGCGGAGCATTACTGTATGAGACAAACGCATACCTATCCGCTGGCAGTCAAACGATCACCGTTGGCGCGGGTGGAACTGCCGTAACCGCAGACACGGGGACTGGTGGCGGAACCTCTAGCGTCGGCCCGTACTACGCGCAAGGCGGCGGAGGCGGCGGCGGTGGGTCTGGCAGGGCTGGTCAGGTTGGTGGCTCTGGCGGTGGCGGCAACGGCATTAGCGGAGCAGGTGGTTCAGGAACATCGGGCTTGGGTAATAGCGGTGGTACTGGCTCTGGCGGTAAAGGCGGCGGAGGTGGTGGTGCTGGTGGTGCTGGCAACGACGGCAACGTATCTAATGGCACAGGTGGTGCAGGTTTATCGAACAGCATTACTGGCAGCGCGGTTACTTACGCAGCCGGTGGTGACGGCGATAACAATACGAGTACCACGGTTGATGGTGGCGCAAACACGGGTGACGGCGGTAGGGGTGTAGACGGCGGTGGCTCTACATCTAGCAACGGCGGCAGCGGCATCGTCATAGTAGCCTATGAACTTAATCCTTCTGCAACTGTAGAACAAGATCCAGCAGTTGTTTCTTCTCACACAGGAACTTATTCAACTTATACAGGAGATGGAACAAACGGGGTATCTGGAAGAGTTTATGATGTATATACCTTTACAGGATCAGGAAATATTAGTTTAACTAAACCTGGCGTTGC
>Ga0255767_1002317_pt1 | contig 16534 bp, 15 predicted proteins | sample 071ome_24_FD_179967 | JGI IMG/M metagenome (GOLD analysis project Ga0255767, IMG submission 179967) | Coastal salt marsh microbial communities from the Groves Creek Marsh, Skidaway Island, Georgia - 071402CT metaG (version 2) | ecosystem: Environmental > Aquatic > Marine > Intertidal zone > Salt...
TCAGGAGAACGTCCGAGGTCAGGACGTCTTCATCCTCCAGTCCACCTGCGCGCCCACGAGTGATGCCATTCTTGAGCTCCTGATCATGGCGGATGCGCTCAAGCGTGCGTCCGCGGGGCGGATCACGGCGGTGATGCCTTACTTCGGCTACGCCCGCCAGGATCGCCGGCCTCGGTCCGTGCGAGTGGCGATTAGCGCGAAGGTGGTGGCGGATATGATCGCTACGGCAGGGGTGAACCGGGTGCTGACGGTGGACCTGCATGCGGACCAGATCCAGGGCTTCTTCAACATCACCGTCGATAATGTGTACGCCTCGCCGGTTCTGGTGGAGCATGCCCTCGCGGCGGGCTACGAGGATCCGGTGGTGGTCTCCCCCGATATTGGCGGGGTGGTGCGGGCCCGAGCCATCGCCAAGCAGCTTGATGATGCGGACCTTGCCATCATCGACAAGCGGCGCCCCCGGGCCAACGAAGCCCAGGTGATGAATATCATCGGCGACGTGGCTGGGAGAAGCTGCATATTGGTCGACGATATCGTCGACACCGCCGGAACCCTGTGCAAGGCGGCGGAAGCCCTAAAGGCCATGGGCGCGAAATCCGTGGTGAGCTACTGCACGCACCCCGTGTTGTCCGGCGGGGCCGTGGCGCGCATCGAGGCCTCCGTGCTCGATCGGCTGGTAGTCACGGACACCATTCCCCTGAGTCCGGAAGGGGAAGGCAGCGAAAAGATTGTGCAGCTCTCCTTGGATGAGCTGCTGGCGGAGTCTATCCGCCGCGTAAGCAACGAAGAGTCCATTAGCGAACTCTTCGGCTAGGCGCTAGCTGCGCCGCATGGTGCCCAAGGCCCAATTCCGGGCGGGCAAGGGGAGTGCCCTCGGTGGTCGCGCCGGGGCGATAACGCTCCCCCGTTAGAGAGGTGTTGTCATGACCGACCAATTGGTTTTGAACGCCGAGCCACGGGAAGATGTGGGGAAGGGTGCGAGCCGCCGCCTGCGTCGTCTGGAAAAGCGTGTGCCCGGTATTATCTATGGGGGGGAAGCAGCACCCCAATCCGTGTCCCTCGAAGCTCGGGAACTGGCTAAGGCTGAGGGCGTTGAAGCTTTCTACTCCCAGGTGCTAGAGCTCAACCTCAGCGGCAAGAAGATCGCCGCGGTGGTGAAGGACCTGCAACGCCATCCGGCGCGCGGCGACATCATGCACATCGATTTTCTGCGCGTGAACGCCAATCAGCCCTTGACCGTGAATCTCTCGCTCCACCTTGTGGGGGAAGAGGACTGCGTGGGTGTGAAGGCCGGTGGTCGCCTGAGCCAGAATATGAACGAAGTGACCGTGACGGCCCTGCCGGCGGCCCTTCCCGAGTATCTGGAAATCGATGTGTCTGCCCTTGAGGCGGGTTCCTCCCTGCATCTAACGGATATTGTCCTCCCGGAAGGGGTAACGATCCCCGCCCTGGCCCAGGGCAGTGACCACGACCAAGCCATCGTGTCCGTAGTTGCGGCGCGTGGTGGTGCCGCGGCGGAGGCTGCCGAGGACGGTGAGGCTGCGCCCGCCGAAGACGGCGGCGAAGAAGGCTAAGGCCGAAGGGCCAGGGCCCCTTCGGGGCTCTGGCCCCTTGCATGACGGGGGCCCAGGGCCATGAGCACAGCGATTCGCCTGCTGGTGGGCCTGGGGAACCCCGGCGCTGAGTACGAACAGACCCGCCATAATGCGGGTGCGGACTGCGTCTCCTTCCTTGCCGCCGCCCTCGGCGTCTCCCTAAAGGCGGAGAAAAAATTCTTCGGCCGCCTGGGGCGTGCCTCCGTCGGAGGGGAAGATCTCCGGCTCCTCATTCCCGAGACCTTCTACAATGCGACGGGTCGCGCCGTGCTGGCGGTGGCTCAGTTTTACCGCATTCCCCTCGAGAATATTGCGCTCTTCCACGATGAGCTTGATCTGCCTCTGGGGGTGGCCAAGCTTAAATTCGGAGGCGGGCATGGGGGCAATAATGGGCTGCGGGATACGATCAACGCCTTTGGAGGCCAGAACGCCTTTGCGCGCCTGCGCCTAGGCGTGGGTCACCCGGGGCATAAGGATCGCGTGACGGGCTATCTGCTTTCCCGGCCCCCAGCCGGGGAGCGGGACGTGCTTTCCACCGTATTTGAAGAGGTTCGGGCCGTCTTACCGCCCCTGGTCGCGGGGCAGTGGGAGCGGGCGGCCACGGCGCTACACTCGGCCACCCGGCCAGGTACCCTTTCGGAAGGAAAATAAAGCCATGGGATTTAAGTGCGGCATCGTGGGGCTGCCCAACGTCGGCAAATCAACGCTTTTTAATGCGCTGACGAAGGCCGGCATCGACGCGGAGAACTTCCCCTTTTGCACCATCGAGCCCAATACGGGGGTCGTGCCCGTCCCTGATCCGCGCATGGACGCTCTCACGAAGATCGTGAAGCCCCAGCGCGTGGTGCCCACCACCATGGAGTTCGTGGATATCGCCGGGCTGGTGGCCGGAGCGTCTAAGGGAGAAGGGCTTGGGAATCAGTTCCTGGGCAATATCCGGGAAACGGACGCCATCGCCCACGTGGTGCGCTGCTTCGACGATGAGAACGTGATCCACGTTGATGGGCGCGTGGACCCCCTCGCCGATATGGACGTGATCAACACGGAGCTGCTCCTTGCCGATCTCGACACCGTGGAGAAGGCCCTGGCGCGGGTATCCCGGGCGGCAAAGGTGGGGGACAAGGACGCCAAGGCCGAAGCGGATTTCCTGGAAAAGATTCAGGGGGCCCTGGAAGCGGGGACCCCTGCCCGGGTGGTGCTCGCCGAGGCTGACGATGCGCTGCGGGCTCGGCTCCGGCTCCTGTTCTTACTGACCGCGAAGCCGGTGATGATTCTGGCGAACGTGGACGAGGACGGGCTGGCGAGCGGCTCTCCGGCGCTCGCGGCCGTGGAAGCCCGGGCCTCGGAGGAAGGGGCCGTGGTCGTCCCCTTCTGCGCAAAGCTGGAGGCGGAGCTTGCGGAGCTGGACGACGAGGATGCGGAAGCTTTCCTGGCTGACCTGGGGCTTGAGGAGTCGGGGCTGAATCGCGTGATCCGCGGCGGCTATGGGCTGCTGGATTTGCTCACCTTCTTCACCGCGGGAGAGAAGGAAGTGCGCGCCTGGACCGTACGCAAGCCCGCCACCGCGCCGGAGGCTGCGGGGCGCATCCACACCGATTTTCAGCGCGGTTTTATTCGCGCCGAGGTCATTGGCTTCGAGGACTTTGTCGCCCACGGCGGTGAGCAGGGGGCGAAGGACGCCGGCAAGTGGCGCCTCGAGGGCAAGGACTATCCGGTGAAGGACGGCGATGTGATCCACTTCCGCTTCAACGTCTAAGCCCGTCCCTTGACACAATGCGGGGGCGGGTTGAGAATCCGCGTCCCTTCTTGGCTACGTAGCTCAGCTGGTTAGAGCACGGCACTCATAATGCCGGGGTCCCCTGTTCGATCCAGGGCGTAGCCACCATCTTCTTAAGACGCATCCGGATAGCGGCGAAGCCCCAGGGGTTCGCCGGCATCTCCGTCATCAAGCGCGTAGCATCCCGTACCCCGTGGGCCCGCCCAGCTGCCTTCCCGAGCTCCGTCCAGCACAAGGCGCCAAGAGCCTTCCCGGGGCCATTGGGTCAGGGGGGTGCCATGGAGCGGCAGGGCTTGGGTGCTGAGCACCGCCGGTGCGCTTTGGAGCAAGGACACCGCGGCCCCGGCGGCGGCGTCGTCGGCCCAGGTCGTGAGCAGGGTCCATTGAGCGGACCCCTCGTAGGCAGCGAGGAGCGTACCCCCCAGGGGCTTGGCCCGCCCTTGCCCTTCGCCGTTCCACCAGGCTAGCCAGTGCTCAAAGCCCGCTTTTGCGGTGACGCGATGTTGGGAAAATAGCAAAACGGCCATGGCGAGGGCTCCCCTTCCGTAAGGGCCTACCGTGGCCCCTTGTTTCAGCCCGCGCAAGGCCCTCGCCTCTTTAGGCGCATCCCCCCTTGGGGTAGGCTTGCGTCCACTTTTGGGTGGGAGGAAGAGTGCCATGACCATCATTCGCCAGGACGACCTCATCGCAAGCGTCGCCGATGCGCTTCAGTACATCTCGTATTACCACCCGCTGGATTTCATCCAGGCTGTGCATGCGGCCTATGAGCACGAGGTTTCCCCCGCCGCGAAGGACGCCATGGCGCAGATCCTCGTGAACTCTCGCATGTGCGCCGAGGGCCACCGGCCCATTTGCCAGGATACGGGCATCGTCACGGTCTTCGTGAAGGTGGGGATGAACGTGCGCTGGGAAGGGAATTTAAGCCTCGAGGACATGATCAACGAGGGAGTGCGCCAGGCCTACCTCCATCCCGACAACGTGCTGCGGGCCTCCGTGCTGACCGATCCAGCGGGGGCACGGCAAAACACCAGGGACAACACTCCGGCGGTGATCCACGTTTCCCTTGTGCCCGGGGACACGGTGGACGTCGCCGTAGCTGCCAAGGGCGGCGGTTCGGAGAACAAGAGCAAGCTCGCCATGCTCAACCCCTCCGATTCCATCGTGGATTGGGTGGTGAAAACCGTGCCCACCATGGGGGCTGGCTGGTGTCCCCCGGGCATGCTCGGCATCGGCATCGGTGGCACGGCGGAGAAGGCGGCGGTGATGGCCAAGGAAGCGCTCATGGGTTCCATCGACATCCATGAGCTCCGGACTCGCGGGCCTGCTAATCGAGTGGAAGAACTGCGCCTGGAGATCATGGATGCGGTGAACGCCCTGGGCATCGGTGCGCAGGGCCTTGGGGGATTAACCACGGTCCTCGATGTGAAAATTTTAGATTACCCCACCCACGCCGCCTCCCTGCCCGTAGCCATGATTCCGAACTGCGCCGCCACGCGCCACGCGCACTTTGTGCTCGATGGCTCGGGCCCGGCCCTGCAGACGCCCCCGGACCTGAACGCCTGGCCGGAGATCAGCTGGAGCGCCGGGGAAGCCGCGCGGCGGGTGAATTTGGATACGGTGACGAAGGAAGAGGTCGCCAGCTGGCAGCCCGGGGAAACCATTTTGCTCTCGGGCCGGATGCTGACGGGCCGGGACGCGGCCCATAAGCGCATGCAGAGCCTCATCGAAAGCGGGGAAGGGCTGCCGGAGGGCGTCGATTTGGCGGGCCGGTTCATCTACTACGTGGGTCCCGTGGATCCGGTCCGCGATGAGGTGGTCGGTCCTGCAGGCCCCACCACCTCTACCCGCATGGATAAGTTCACGGACTTCATCCTCGAAAAAACTGGGCTCCTGGGCATGATCGGTAAGGCCGAGCGGGGCCCGGTGGCCGTGGAGGCGATCAAGAAGCATGGCGCCGTTTATCTCATGGCCGTGGGCGGGGCCGCCTACCTGGTTTCCAAGGCCATCACCAATGCTCGGGTTGTGGCCTTCCCGGAGCTGGGCATGGAAGCGATTTACGAGTTTGAGGTGCGGGATATGCCCGTGACCGTTGCCGTGGACTCGAAGGGCGTTTCTGTCCACGAAACGGGACCGAAGCTCTGGAAGGAAAAGATCCAGGCCGAGGCCATCAAGCTCATTGGCTAAGCCCTAGAGCTCGGCGCCGGCCTCCCGGCGCCAGCGCCGCGTCAAAAAGGAAAAGCCCCAGTGCCGAAAGGGATTGGGGGGGAGCCAGGGGGGCTCGCCGAAGAGCCCCTTCACGTCTACCGCCAGCGATCCCAGCGCCTCATCTACCAAAAGGCGCCCAAAGAGGCTGCCCTTCACCACCCCGCCTCCGTTGCACCCCGCCGCCGCATAGAGGCCGTCTTCCACGCCGCCGAAGAAGGTGGTGCCGTTATAGGTGATGCCCGTCGCCCCGCCCCAGTGGTGCATGATTTCGGTCGCGCCTTCGGCTGCGAGGGCCGGGAAACGACGATCTAGGGCGTCCTGAAGCTCTGTCTGGAAGGCCTGGGGGCTAGGGGGCAGGCGATCGTCGTAAAAGCTACGGACCAGTAGACGATGGTCTGCCGTGAGCCGGAGAGTCGTGCCCAGGCGGTGAGCCGGCAGGAGGCCCCAGCTGGAATCCGAGCCGAGGAGGCCCCGAGCCTCGGCCTTTAGCGGGGCCGTCAGCCCGGCGAAGGTAAAAACCGGGGTGACGGCGCCTACGCCCCGGCCAAGGGGCCTCCCGGCCAGACGCGCCGCGTAGCCGTTGTTCGCGAGTAGCACCGTAGGGGCGCGGACTTCCCCCTCGGGGGTGTGGAGGCGCCAACCCTCGGCGCTCTTTTTCAGCGCGAGCACGGGGCTGTTCTCGAAAAGCTGCACGGATGGGGGCAGGGCTTCAGCCAAGCCGCGAATCAGCGCCGCGGGCTGCACGAGGTAGCAGTCTGGGGAGTAGAGGCCGCCTTGATAATAGGCTGTGCCGAGGCGCGCCGCGAGGTCTGCACCGGTGAGCCGTTCGTAGGGCAGCTGGGCCGCCTTCAGAAAGGCTTCGTAGGCAGCGAGGCCGGCGAGGCCTCGGGTCGTCGCCGCCGCGCGGTAGGTCCCTCGGTGTTCGAGATCGCAGGGGATCTGGTGTTCGGCGACGAGGGCCGCAAGCTCGCCCATGGTGTCTCGGCAGAGGGCGTTCATGGCATTCATGCGGGCCACGGCCTGGGCGTCGGCGTCATCGGCGAGGGCTATCTCGAGCATGAATCCTGAGTTCCGCCCGGGACTGCCCTCGCCCACCGTCGCTGCGTCGAGGACCATTACCGCATCGTCGGGGCGCAGGGTGGCCCAGCGCCGGGCCGCCGCAAGCCCCGTGTAGCCCGCCCCCACGATGACCACGGCCGCCTGTTGAGCGCCTTCCAGAGGGGCGGTCGCTGGCCGGGACGGTAGCAAGGCGTTCCAGCCGCAGGGGTCGGGATAGTGAGGGTAGGTGTCCATGGCGTCCTGCAGTGTGACGAGGTGGTTTATAGTGTCGCCCCTTTTTTTTGCCGGAGCGAGCCCTTGACCCCGCAGCGAGCGAGACGCATTCGATCCGTTCTTGATCGGCGCCAGCCCGACCTTCGCGTGCTCACCGATTCGGTGCACAAGGGCCACAACCTTTCCGCCATTGTTCGTTCCGCCGATGCCTTCGGCGTATTGGACATGGACGTGGTGGTGGGGGACGGGGATTACCGGGCCTACCGATCCACGGCCAAGGGTAGCCAGCGTTGGGTGTGCCTGCATCGCCACCCGTCCGTGGCAGCGGCCCTGGCGCCCCAAAAGGCCGCCGGGTATCAGGTCGTGGTGGCCCACCTGGATGATCGCTCCGTCGATTTTCGCGAGGTGGATTACACCCGCCCCACGGTGCTGCTCATGGGGGCGGAAAAGCAGGGTCCGGGGGCTGCGGCGCTGGCGGCGGCGGATGTGACCGTCACCATTCCCATGGTGGGCATGGTGGAATCCTTCAATGTGTCCGTGGCGGCAGCCCTGCTCCTTTCAGAGGCCTATCGGCAGCGGGAGGCGGCGGGATGCTTTGCGACGCCGCGGCTGGAGGCGGCCCGCTATGACCAGCTTTTCTTTGAGTGGGGAGAGCCGAAGCTGGCAGCCTTTTGCCAGCGCCGCAACCTTCCCTATCCAGCGCTGAATCGGGAGGACGGATCGCTCCTTGATCCCGGCTGGTTTGCCCGGATGCAGGCGCTGGAAAGCGACGGCGCTGCTATCATGGACGAAGAATCGTAAGGAGTCGGTGGCCATGGGACGTGGTGTGGATGGCCCCGCTGTTCCCAGCGGGAGCAAGTACGAAACGGAAAGCGGTCGCCGGGCTGTTAAGAACGGTCAGCGCCCCCGGGGAGATGCGCCCCCAGCGGAGCGAAAGCCCCCCTGGCTCCGCCTAAAGCTCGAACACAGTCCGCGCTACGGCGCCGTGAAGGCTTTGGTGAAGCACCACGGGCTCGCGACCGTATGCGAGGAATCTCACTGCCCGAATATGAGTGAGTGCTGGAGCCACGGCACGGCGACGCTCATGCTCATGGGCTCCGTCTGCACCCGGGCCTGTCGCTTTTGCGCCGTGGATACGGGGAACCCGGGAGGCTTCCTCGATGCCGAGGAACCGCAGCGCGTGGCGGAGACCGTGGAAACCATGGGGCTGCGCTATGTGGTGCTGACCTCCGTCGACCGAGACGACCTCCCGGACGGCGGCGCCGCCCACTATGCAGCTACCATTGCCGCCATCAAGGCCCGCACCCCCGAGGTGGTGGTGGAAGCCCTCACGCCGGACTTTGCTGGCAGCGAAGCTGCCGTGCGCTGCCTTGTGGACAGCGGGGTGGATGTTTTCGCCCAGAACCTCGAGACCGTGGAGCGACTGACCCAACCCGTGCGCGATCCCCGAGCGGGCTACGGCCTCACTCTCGATGTGCTGCGCACCGCTAAGGCCCTGGCGCCGGCGGTGCTCACGAAATCAAGCCTTATGCTGGGCCTTGGAGAGACGGAGGACGAACTCTTCCAGGCCATGGACGATCTGCGCGACGCCGGCGTCAGCCTTCTGACCCTCGGCCAGTACCTGCGCCCTACGCTGCACCATTTGCCCGTGGTGCGCTGGGTGCCGCCGGAGGATTTCGAGCGTTACCGCGAAGCCGGACTCGCCCGGGGTTTCCGCGAAGTGGCGTCGGGCCCCTTGGTCCGTTCGAGCTACCGTGCCGATCGGGTCTTCGCCCAAAGCGGTGGCGCCCTTCCGACGCTGGTCACGCCGCCGGGGGCGGAAGGACTCATTCCCCTACGTATTCTCAACAGCGATTCCTAGGAGGCCAACCATGGCAAGAGTGGTGATTACGGGCGCAAACCGAGGCATTGGTCTTGCCTTGGCAACGGCCTACGCGGCCCGGGGCGATGAGGTGATCGCCACCAGCCGCGCCCCGAGCGATGCCCTCGCCGCGCTGTCCGGGGTAACTCAGCATGCCCTGGAGGTGAGCGATGGCGCCAGCGTCGAAGCCTTTGTAAGCCAGGTGCCTGGCCCCGTGGATGTGCTCATCAACAACGCCGGTATTAGTGGCCCCGCCCGTCCCCAGCAAACCCTCGCGGAGATGGATTATGACGGCTGGGCCGAGGCCTTCGCCGTGAACAGCATGGGGCCGCTTCGCGTGCTTCAGGGCCTGCGGGAAAAGCTTGCCGTCGCGCCGGCGGGCAAGGCCGTGACCATCACGAGCCAGCTCGGCGCCCTCAGCTTGGATTGGCCCATGTCCTATGCCTACTGCGCCTCAAAAGCGGCGGTGAACAAGGTCATGCGCCTCGCTGCCCTTGATCTAAAGGATGAGGGCACGGCGGTGCTGCTGCTGCATCCCGGTTGGGTGCGCACGGATATGGGGGGGTCGGAAGCGGCGCTATCCGTCGAGGAGAGCGCCTCAGGGATCATGGCGGCGATCGATAGCCTCACCCTCGAGACCACCGGCGCCTTTCTGAACTGGGATGGTCGCCCTCACGAGTGGTGAGGGCCCGACTTCGCAGAGCCCCGCGGGGCGCGCCTAGCGCCCCAGCGTGCTTTGGGTGCTGGCGAGGGCCGCATCCGGGGCCGTCAACCACTGATTCAGCGTGAGCATATCCCCCGGAGTGAGGGTGCCCGTTTGCCGCTTCAAGGCAATCACGTCCTGCACGAAGTCGATGATCGAATTGGCGTGATCCCGAATCGCTGAGTACACGGCCCGCTGGGCAATGAGCACGTCTACCACGTTCCGCGTGCCGACCTCGTAGCCCGTCTGCGCCGCATCGAGCGCCGCCTTGGTGGATTTGATGGCCTGGGCCCGCGCGTGGGTGCGGGCGACGTCCCGCTTCACGTTGATGTAGAAGGCCCGCGTTTGCTGTCGCACCTGGCGCCGGGTCGTTTCTAGGTTCATGGCCTGAGCATCGAACCGCGCGTAGGCCTCCCGGCGCTGGGCGCTGATGCGGCCACCGGCGAAGAGGGGCATGGTGACGTTCAGGGCGATGGAGTTTTGGTCCGTCTCCCGGGGGACTAGCACGGCGCTGTCGTCCACCACGTTGAACTGGTCCGTTTCCGCGTCATTCACCGTGCGTTGCAGCGCGAGGCTGACCCGAGGCAGGTGGGCCGATGCCGCGGCCCGGGCGCCGGCAAGCGCCGCATCCTTGCCGAGTTCCGCAACCTGCAGATCCACGTTGTACTGATGGGCGAAATCGAGCCAGGCCTCCACCCCTTCTGGCGTGGGGTCGACCACGGGGAAGCTGTCCTTCAGGGGCCAGAGGGCCGCATGGGATTGCCCCGTGAGCACGGAGAGGGCCTCGAGAGCGACGCTCTTTGCAGCGTCGAAGGCCAGGCGATCGGCGTGGGCGTCGTAGACGTCCGTAATGGCGACAAGGCCCACATCAAAGCGCTGCTGCACCTGCTCCAGCTGGGCCTTTAAGGCGGCTTCCTGGGCCTGGGCGGCGGAGAGATTCGCCGCGGCCCGTAGCACGGTGAAGTAGGCCTGGGAGACGCGGACGATAAGGTCCTGCTGAGCTTGCTTGAAGGTGGCTTCGGCCTGCTTCGTCAATTCGCTGCCGCTGCGGAAGGTAAACCACGCGTTCAAATCGAAGAGCGGCTGGGTGAGGGAGGCGACGTAGCCGTCGGAATCCTGCCCCGAATTCGTTGCGTTCTCGACGATGAAGGTCCCGATGGCGAATTGGCCTCGAGATTTGGAATAGGCGTCGCTGTCCGTGTAGGTGATGTTCGCCTGGGGCAGAAGGGCTGCCCGGGCGATCTTCCGCTGCTCAAGGCCCACGCGGTAGCTGGCCTCAGCCATGGCCAGCATGGGGTCGTTACTCAGCGCCAGCTCGTAAACCCCAGCGAGGGTGTTATCCCAGGCTTCAGTCATCATGGCATCGGGGGCGCTGCGGGGGAGCCTTTGATCCACCCAGGGGCCCTGGGCCTCGCTGAAGGCAGGACCGCTTTGCGACGCCGTCGTAGCGGCGCTTAAGTTTAAGACGGAGATGGCGAGAGCAAGAGCACGGGCACGGTTCACAGGCGAAACTCCGATTGAACTGCACGGGGCGCGGCCCCCGCGGGTGAGCAATGTTAGCAAAGTTAACATTGTCCCGCGACGGCCGGTGGTCGTGAAGCCTGGGCCTACGAGCTTCACAGAAACTTCCCAACTAGACGCTAGACGATGGTGCTGCCTTCCTTGCCCCAGTAGCGGTCTCGGAGGAGGCGCTTGTAGAGCTTACCCGTGGGGAGGCGAGGCATTTCATCGATGAAGTCCACGGAGCGCGGGACCATGTAGGCCGCGAGATGCTCCCGAGTGAAGGCCAGAAGCCGGGCCGCCAGGGCATCGTCAGCGGTCACCCCCGGGGCGACTTCCACTACGGCCTTCACCGCCTCCCCAAGGTCCGGATCGGGGACGCCGAAGACGGCCACGTCAGCCACCTCGGGGTGGAGCACGAGGGCATCTTCCACCTGTTGGGGATACACGTTCACCCCGCCGGAGATGATCATGAAGGCCTTGCGGTCCGTGAGATAGAGATAACCCTCCTCGTCGAGATAGCCGACGTCGCCCAGGGCAGTCCAGTTGTCATGGGTGGGGTGCTGGCAGGAGGCGGTCTTCTCCGGCGCCTTGTGATACTCGAAGGGGCGCGCCGGTTGTTCGAAATAGACCAGCCCCGCCTCTCCCGTTGGAAGCTCCGCGCCGTCCTCATCGCAGATATGGACCACGCCATTCGCTGCCCGGCCCACGGAGCCCGGATGCTTCAGCCATTCTTCGCTGGTGATGAAGGTCGAGCCGTTCCCTTCCGTGCCCGCGTAGTACTCATAAAGCACCGGACCCCACCAGTCGATCATCTGCTGCTTCACGGCGACGGGGCAGGGGGCTGCGGCGTGGATGGCCACCTGATGGGTGCTGAGGTCGAACTGGCTGCGCTCGGCCTCGGGGAGCTTCAGCATGCGCACAAACATGGTGGGCACCCACTGGCTGTGAGTAACGCCGTAGCGCTCGATATGCCCGAGTGCCGTCTCCGGGTCGAACTTTTCCATCATCACCACCGTCGCCCCCAGGGACTGAGCGCCGATGGAGTAGGCAAAGGGGGCCGCGTGGTAGAGGGGCGCCGGGGACAGGTAAACGCTGTGCTCTGTGAAGTGGTACTGCGCCGCGAGGGCCTGGGAAATGCGCGTGCCAGCCCGGATGCTCTCGCCGGAAAGCGGCCGCTTGATGCCCTTCGGCCGCCCCGTGGTGCCTGAGCTGTAGAGCATGCTGTCCCCGGCCGGTTCCTCCGCGGGGTTCGTGGCGGGCTGATCGGCCAGGGCGGCGTCGTAATCGATCCACCCGGGCAGGGCCCCATCGGTCATGAGGAACGCCTTTACCCCAGGGCAGGGCTCGCGGAGTGCGTCGGCTACCGTGCCCCGGGCCGCGCTGCTAATCAGGATCGAGGCATCGCAGTCGTTGACGATGTAGGCCGCTTCTTCCGCGGTTAGATAGCGATTGATGCAGGTGAGGTAGAGGCCACTTCGGTAAGCCGCCCAGGCCACCTCAAAGAAGCGCAGATTGTTCTCCATAAACAGGGCGATGTGGTCCCCAACGCCGAGGCCCTGGGCCTTGAAATAGTGCGCCAGCTGCGCCGAGCGGGCGTTCAGGGTGGCGTAGTCGAGCACCTCGCCGGTATTAGCATTAATGGCCGCGGGCTTTTCGGGCGCAACGGACGCCCAGTGTCCTGGATACATAGTGATGGTTCCCCTCCCAAAGGTGCCTCCGAGCCTACGGCCCTCGACGCGAGCCGTCTAGCCGGGTGGCGGTTCCGCGGGTGGCGGTTCCACCGGCGGACGGTCGACGGGGCCCCCGACGGCGCCTTAAGCTCGGGACAGCGATTTCACGGAGTACGCACCACACATCTTTTGAGGGGGAAGCATGGGGAAGCTAACGCAAGGTAATCGGTCCCTAGAAGGCCGCATCGCGCTGGTCACCGGGGCCGGTTCGGGCATGGGCCGGGCCACGGCCTATGTTCTGGCGGATGAGGGCGTGCAGGTGGCCCTGTTTGATCTGAACGAAGCGGGCCTCGCGGAGACCGTCAGCGCGATCGAGGGCGCCGGGGGGCGGGTCAAGGGTTGGACCGTCGATCTGGCCGAGCCGGGCGCGGCCGAGCGCGCCGTGGAGGAAGCCGTGGCCCATTTCGGAGGCCTCGATATCCTCATTAACAATGCGGGGATTTCGATCTTTACCCCCGTGGACGCGGACAACTACCTGGAGATTTGGGATAAGCACTTAAGTGTGCTGCTGACGGCCCAGGTACGCATGGTCCGCGCCGCGCTCCCTGCGCTCCGCCGCTCCGACGCGGCGCGGATTGTGAACATCGCGTCCACGGAAGGGCTGGGTGCGACCCCCTACGGCAGCCCCTATACCGCAGCGAAGACCGGCGTGACGGGGCTGACCCGATCCCTCGCGGTGGAGCTTGGGCCGGAAGGCATCACGGTGAACTGCATTTGCCCAGGCCCCATCAAAACGGGCATGACCGCCGCCATTAGCGAGGAGCACAAAACCATCTTCGCCAAGCGGCGTACGGCCTTAAAACGCTATGGGGAGCCGGAGGAGGTGGCGCAAATGACCGTCTCCCTGTGCCTGCCCGCCGCGAGCTACCTCACCGGGGCCGTCATTCCCGTGGATGGTGGGCTGATGGCGCGTAACGCCTAGGAGACCCCATGGAGATCAACCTGCTGAGCCCCGCGAGCTTCGCCGCGGGTCATCCCCAGGACCAGTACGGCTGGCTCCGGGAGCACGCGCCCTGCTACTGGCACGAAACGCCCGATGGGGACGGCTTCTGGGCCGTGACACGCTATGCGGAGGTGCGTGCCATTGGCCGCGATCCCCAGCGCTTCTCCTCCGAGCCCACCATCATGATCGAGGATCCCGAGCCCGGGCTCTTTGACGACGGCGTCCACAAGATGATGCTCATGATGGATCCGCCGTCCCATACCACCTACCGAAAGTTGATCAGTCGAGAATTTACCCAAGGCCCGGCCGCGGCCATGGCCCCCTGGATCGAAGCGTTTGCAAAGCAGATTGTCGATGCGGTGATCGACAAGGGGCAGTGCGATTTCATGCAGGATGTGGCCGGGGAGATGCCCAGCTATGTCATTGCCAAGCTCATGGGGCTCCCCCTGGACGACGGGCGCAAGCTCTACGCCTTAACGGAGACCATTCACAGCGCCGCGGAAACCCTGCCCCCGGGAGCTCAGGGGGAGGCCGTGGCCGCCATGTTTGGCTACGGGCAGCGCATCATTGAAGAGAAGCGGGCCCGGCCCACGGATGATCTGGCGAGCCGGCTCCTCGCTGCGGAGATTGATGGCAAGCGCCTCGATGATGTCGACTTCCTCCTTTTCTTCCTTTTGCTGATCGATGCCGGGGGCGATACCACGCGCAACCTGTTAGGCAGTGCGCTGTTGGTGCTGCTCGATCATCCCGAGATCTTGCAAGCGCTCCGGGAGGACCCGGACCGGTGGCTCGCGCCAGTGCGTAATGAGTGTCTGCGCTACTGTTCCCCGGTGACTTACATGCGGCGCCGGGCCACGGAGGATGTGGAAATTGCTGGGCAGCGGGTTCGCGCCGGCCAGCGCGTGGTGCTGTACTATGGCGCGGCGAATCGGGACGAGCGGATCTTCACCGATCCGCACCGCTTCGACCCGACGCGCAATCCCAATCCGCACCTGGCCTTTGGCGGGGGCACGCACGTCTGCCTGGGGCAGCACGTGGCCCGGATTGAGATTGATCTCATGCTTCGAGAGGTGGTCACGCGCATGCACGACATCGCCCTGGCCGGGGAGCCGGAATGGCTGGCATCAAATTTCATTTCTGGCCCCCGGGTATTACCGGTAACCTTTCGTGGCTAAGGCCTCGGGGAATCAGCTTGCCGCGCTGCGGGAGCGCCTTGACGCCCTAGATGGGGCCTGGCTGGCGGTGCTCGCTGAGCGCTTCCAGGTTACTCAGCAGGTGAGCGCTCTGAAAGCGAAGGGCCAGTTACCCCTTCGCGATCCCGCTCGGGAAGCGGCCCAGCTGGCGCGGATCGAGGCCGAGGCCGAAGCCCACGGCGTTCCGCCGGCCCTGGCGCGGACGCTCCTGGAGCATATCCAGGCGCAGGTGGTCGCCGACCATGCCGCCTTTCAGCAAGCGCAGGCGGGCGACGCTTCTTAACGTTTATTGTCTTGCACGGGCCTAACGCGTTGGAGTTTCTGTGATGGCATCCGTGCCCGACCCCGCCGTGCTCACGGCCGCCTTCCCAAGCTTGCCCCGCGCCCTAAAGCGCGAGATGCGCTCCAATCACGCCGGGGAGCTGGGCGCCGTGTGGATCTACCGGGGCGTGCTTTCGGTCACCCGGGATCCGGCCCTTCGGGCCTTCGCTTTAGAACATGGGCGCACGGAAGCCGCACACCTGGCCTTCTTTGAAGCAGGCCTGCCTCCGGCAGGGAAGACGCGCCTGGCCCCGCTGTGGCGTCTGATGGGCTTCGGGCTGGGATGCCTGCCAGCGCTCCTGTCCCCGGCGGCCGTCTACCGAACCATCGCCGCGGTGGAAGCGTTTGTGGACCGTCATTACGGCGATCAGCTGGCGGCCCTTTCGGGGCAACCTGCCTTCGAGCCCTTAGCAGCGGTGCTCGGACAGTTCCGTGCTGAGGAGTGCGCCCATCGGGATGAGGCCCAGGCGAAGGGGCCTGCTCGCGCTGGCGGTCCGTGGGCAGCGCTGGTGTTTCAGGGCTCAGCCCTTGGCGCCGCGCTGGCAAAGCGCATCTAGCCCCTGCCCGACGGGTCAGGCAAGCTCCCTAGAGAAATAACGGGGACAGCACGGGGAGAGGACCATGGGCGATTCCTACGAACATCTTCAAGTCAGCACGGCGGAGGGGGTGTGCACGGCAGTCATTGCCTCGCCGCCGATTAATCTTTTTTCTCTAGAACTTTTCGGAGAGCTAGCGCGCTTTGCGGAAGCGGTGAGCCAGGACGATGCGGTGCGGGTGGTTGTGTTGAAAAGCGCGAACCCCGATTTTTTTATCGCCCATTTCGATGTGGCGGCGATCCTCGAGATGCCCCGTAACCCGACACCGCCGCGCTCCGATCCGGCGAAAGGGCCGGCCAACGACTTTCACCGCATGTGCGAGACCTTTCGCACCATGGGCAAGGCCACCATTGCCCAAATCGAGGGCCGAGTAGGGGGCGGGGGCAGCGAACTGGTCTCCTCCTTCGATATGCGCTTTGGGGTGCGGGGGAAGACCCGTATCTGCCAGATGGAGGTGCCCCTCGGCATCATTCCCGGCGGTACGGGCACGCAGCGCTTGCCGCGGCTACTCGGACGAGGCCGAGCCCTGGAAGTGATTTTAGGGGGCGATGATCTCGATGCGGAAACGGCGGAAGCCTGGGGCTATCTCAATCGGGCCCTGCCGGCGGAGGAGATCGGCCCCTTTGTGGACCGCCTTGCCCGGCGCATCGCGAGCTTCCCGGCGCCGGCCATCGCGGCGGCGAAGGCAGCCGTGAATGCCGCAGAGCGACCCCTGGCAGAGGCGCTAGCGGAGGAAGCCTATCTCTTCCAAACCCTCCTCGCGACGGAAGAAGCGCCCCGAAACATGACCCGGTTCCTCGCCCGTGGGGGGCAAACGGTGGCCGGGGAGCTTGAG
>Ga0255767_1002318_pt1 | contig 16523 bp, 13 predicted proteins | sample 071ome_24_FD_179967 | JGI IMG/M metagenome (GOLD analysis project Ga0255767, IMG submission 179967) | Coastal salt marsh microbial communities from the Groves Creek Marsh, Skidaway Island, Georgia - 071402CT metaG (version 2) | ecosystem: Environmental > Aquatic > Marine > Intertidal zone > Salt...
ATCCCAAGTCGCCATGTAATCGATGAACTTGGGTCCTAACCCCTGAGCCGCCAGGTGCTCTCTCGTGACAGGCAAGGCGTGCATTTCGAAATCGGCATTTGCCAGTGCTTGGTTGGGGAAGTCGGCGTGGATAACGGCGGCACGGCCTACCAAGACAAAGTCCAGACCGCTTTCTATGGCTTTCTCACAGGCCTCCGCCGAATACAGCTTACCGGCTGCACCTAGTGCGACCCCTTTTCGAGGTAAGTCGGCGAACACTTTGAGCAGCGACTGTCCTGCAAAGGCTTCATCGTGTGCGTCTTTGAAGACGTCCCAGAGCGACATATCAAGATAATCGAGGCGAGGATCGACCAGCAGCTCGGATGCTAGATCGCGTATTTCCTCTGTCCGCTGACCAAAGCGCTCGGGTGATAGGCGGACACCTAGACTGAACTCACGACCACAGGCTTGGTTTATCCCAGCAATGATGTCGAACAGCACTTTTGCTCGCTTCTCGGGAGAGCCGCCGTACGCGTCATCGCGACGATTGAACTGGGGGCTGAGAAACTGTGCGAGTAGGTAGCCGTGTGCACCGTGGAGCTGAGCGCCATCGAATCCTGCTCGCTGACTACGAACGGCGGCAGCAATACAGTCCTCGATAAACCCTTCCACTTCTTCGACGGTCATGGCTTTTGATCCTGTAGACTCATCGTCAGAGGGGCACATTGGCACATCGTCGCAGTAGCTACCCATGGCACGCATACCGCCGTGGTGAAGTTGGACCACCGCATGGCTGCCGTGTGCCTTTATCCCCTCTGCGAGCCGCGTGAGACCTTCCATGTGCAGATCTTCGTGTGCGCCTAGCTGACCCGGAAAGCCAACGCCTCGGTGCTGTACTGAGGTCGCACAGGTCATGGTTAGCCCAAACCCGCCCTCGGCCCTGCGGGTGAGCCAGTGGTATTCATCATCACTGAGTACGCCGTCAGCACCGCTTTGCAGATTGGTTAAAGCGGCGAGCATGTAGCGATTCTTGATGGTCGATCCGTTAGCAAAGGTAAAGGGGGCTGCCAGAGCAGTCATAAATGTATCCTCAGTTACTGGTTTCGGTGTGCGGTGCCGGCGAAGACGGTACCGATGACCTCAATTGATCGTAATTGTTCGAGCGGCACGGTCATGGGATCAGCCGACAGCACAGTAAAGTCCGCCGCCTTTCCTGCCCGTATTGAACCAATAGAGTCTTCGAGCCCCAAGATCCACGCCGCATCGATGGTAATGGCTTTCAGGGCGCCGTATCGACTCATTACTTCACCTTGTCCGGTTTTTTCGCCCGATATATTTTCACGCGCGACCGCGGTCCACATCAGCGTAAGCGGTGAGAGCGGCGCCATTGGACTGTCTGAATGGAGTCCGACGGGAACACCTTTTGCTTCCAATGAGCCGAGTCGCACCATTTGTGGCCCCCGATCAGGGCCTAACCACTCGCTGCTGTACATCTCCGAAAGGATGTAATGGTAGTAAGGGTTTGCCGAGACGGCTGCACCCAGGGCTGCGAGTTTTCGATTTTGATCTTCCGTACTGTAGGCAAAGTGCTCTAGTGTCATGCGGTGATCAACACGAGGACTCTCGCGCAACAGGTAGTCGAGAAGATCGATGAAGCGTGCCGTGGCGGCATCGCCATTACTGTGGGCGTGAATCTGGAATCCTGCGTCCCAAAACGTTTTGGCGAATGTCTCGAGTGTGGGGACGTCGACCATCCATACACCCGTATGCCCGTCGAGGTAGCCGGGTGACCCCATCTGGGAAAGGCCCGAAAAGATCGCACCATCAATCATGAGTTTGAAGTGATTACCCACCGTCACTTGATCATCATTCATGGTTTGCCATTCGCGGACTTCAGCAAGCGCTTGCTCCGCGGATTTTTGCCGTGTGATGAAATCGGTAATGATGGGTGTGAGAAGCACTCGAACACCGACAGGGTCACTGGCTACGGCGGCTTTTACGGCCTGAATTTCAGCAACGGGGTTACCAAAAATACCGGTACCCATATCCGCAGCAGTCGTCACCCCTGATTCGTGCATCATGGAGAGGAAGTTCTGCATGCCCTTCATGTAGCGAGCGGGCTCAAAGAGAAATCCCATGCGGGGGAATACTGCTCTCAGGCCCAGTTCATAGAAGTGTCCTCGTTCCCAACTGGCTCCATGAGGAATGGCATCCGCATCATCCTTGGTAACGCCCAGGAGTTCCCAGGCCGCATCATTGCCAATGAGCTCATGAAACGAGCGGTGCCAAAGCATGACCGGCGTATCGCCGAACCGAGCGTTGAGATCGTCCCGCCACACCTCGCCGTGCCACAGCGGGTGATAGCCAAAAGCGACAAACGGTACTGACGCATCATCATGTTGCGCGACCAGATTTTGCAGTGCACTTCGGTAGCCCTCGGGCGTTGTCGCTCCCGGGAAATCACCGGTGGGTAGGTACCAGTCATCGGGTGCAAGAAAGGGGAACTGTGTCAAAACCGCAGGCAGAGTAGGGTGGACATGAGGGTCAATGAAGCCCGGTGTCATGACCTTGTCTTCGAACTGTCGGTCGATCCGCGCACCGCGTGTAGCAATCAGCGGGCTCAGGCTATCCAAGGAGCCAACGGCTAAGACTTTTCCGTCTTCTACCGCTACGGCGGTTGCCTCGGGTAGTGCGGGTTCCATGGTTCGAATGAGCTTGGCCGAATAGACCACTGTTTCTGCTTGGATGCCGTGCGTTAAAGACAGCAATGCAAGAGCAACCATTATTGTTATTGGGCGCATGAGACCTCCCTGTATCGCCACGCCATGATGTCATGAAATGTGGGATGACAGCAGTAGACCTATCGAAGAACTTTTAACCAATCTCCGGTGCGTGGCTCGCCGCTGGGGTAGTAGCCGTTGATCAAGCGCAATTGGTTCTCCGCGTCGGGTACTCGAACGCCCGAGCTCAGCGATCCGAAAGTGGCACCCCTCGGTACTTGTACGTAGTTTAGGACGTGGCTTTCGCCACGCTTTTTCTCTCGCGCAAAGAGGGGTCGGAAGGAGGTGATGATGGTTTTGAAGCCCTCGTCAGCAGCACTGAAGTCGCTGGCTTCGCCTTCAAACAAAAAGCGGAATCGGTGATCAATAATTCCTAAACGCTTCTGAACCTCGCCAGCGCTTGCCAGGCCGGTCGCTCCCTTCAGGCCTTCGTTCTCGATCGACTCCTGCCCACTGACCTCGCCAGAGGCAAGTTCGGGAAGTGCGTCATCGGGGCTTTTATCGGGGTCTACCTTAGCAATTTTGATTTTGAGCGCTGCATCGGAATCAGGGGCTTTCGCCACAATTTCCCGCGTCGTCGCCGTGACAACCCAGTCCTCAGGGTGCTCAAACGTAAAATCCAGTTTGTTGTGGTAGTACCGAAGAGGATCACTTTGCGCCTCGGCGCTCGCACCAACCACCATTCCTTCGGTCTCGCGCCTGAACCGGCCAGGCAGCTCTGGGTCCTCGGGCATCGTGTCGAGATCAAGGCTGTTGGCTGTCTTGATCACGGTTTGCAGTCGCAAGTCATTTCTTGGGTGGCTGGCATACAGCCCGTGGTAGGTGCCGGAGGGTTTCCCTGAAGCCTTGGCGACCGCTTTGCGGTAGCGCTCCTGATCTTTAAGAACACCGATGACCGATAACAAGGCATCGGCGTCGTATCCGCTTTTGTGCATGAATTCAGCGCCGGCCGCATCCGCCTCGAGCTCCATATCGCGACCAAAGCCCGAGATGATTTCTGCGCCATACATGCTTACTGCGTCAACCAAGTCACCCGAGCCGGTTAGGATACCGGCTGAGACCGCCGCTATCTGATTGGTAATGGTCTGGGTTCTCCTGCGGGAGTGGTGCCGCTCGGTGATATGCCCAATCTCGTGCGCAATCACGCCCGCGAGTTCTGCCTCGTTATCGAGGTAGGCGAGCAGACCTCGGTTGATATAGATAAGACCGCCGGGCAGGGCGAACGCATTGATGTCAGGCGAGTCCAGCAAGGTAAAGGTGAACTCCTGGTTGGGCATGCTGGAGTTAGCGACTAATCGCGCACCGATCTCTTCAATATAGGCCTGTAACTCGGGGTCGTCGTAGATGCCGATGTTCTCAATCAGTTTTTCGTGCTCTTCAGCGGCATCTTTTGGGATGCTCACGGGACGGCCGCCGACGGTTACGGTCGACGAACCGGCACACCCTGCGATCAGGGCGGTGAAGCAGAGCGAGGCTAAGAGTCGTTTCATGGCTTATGACCCGGCAGACAGATACTGCAGTAGCTGGGTGCCCAGACTGTCGCAGGCGGTATCTTGAACGGGCGCAATGATCGGAATGGGAACCACAACGGCTGGCATGTAGCTTTGTCCACTGGTTAAGGCACTCATTTTTCCGACCTCTGCCCCGTCGTCAAAGTTCCATATCGTGGCTTCGTATTCGGACTCGGTTCCCCATGTACCGAAACCAAAGCATCCGGCACCCGTTGGACCCACACCGCAGGTCATGGAGCCACTACTGTTGGTGTCTTGGGTTCGACCATCAATCCAGATCATGTAATTGAGGTCCAGGTCCTCCAGCTTGTTCGCTACGCTGGGAAACATCATTAGTCGGCCAATGCTCTCAATACTGAGGGGCGCAGTCCGTGGCTCGAACCATGGGTACAGGGCGTCGACAAATTGTCGCTCGGGGATCACGCTGATGCTTTCGCTACCGCGGCTGATGTGATTGCCAATGCAGTCGATAAAATCGGGTTCGGTGTCATAGTCAGGCGCGTGACGCCGACCGAGAACAACAATGCTGCCATCCGTCATACCTGCGACAGGCGTATCGAATGTCATTTCATCGACATTGGCAGTGACACAACCGCCTAGCAGGCCACCCAGCGTCAAGACAGAGAGCAGGGCGCGCTTCATTGAGCCTCCTCGGGATTTTCAATCCAATCCATAACGCCCGGCACACGCAGGAAGCTGGTAATAAAATTGGCACCTGCATCGCGGAGGGCCATGACGGCAGCCAAGTTGACGGCATCGATGTCTGACTGCATGAAGGCGGTGGGCGTTTTTCCGTAGGCTGTCAGTGGCCACTCGGCAAAGGGCTGCATGTTTTCTAGCGAGATGGTGGCATCTTCTTCATCGATAATTTGCTCGGGCTCAACCAGTGCTAGGTTGTAGCGCATCCAGATCTCGTACACTTTAACGTTGGTGTACAGGGGAATGGCGTACTGCACATCGGCCACCTGTGGAATGAGAACAGCGTCGACATCATAGGTCTGCAGATCTTCGTAGCGCTCAATGAACACCACGTTCTGGAAGAACGCTGGGAAGAGGGTAGACCAGAACTCAACTTGTGCTGTGCCTGTGCTGACCCGCCAGCTGACCTCACCACGACCCGTGGCATCATCGACGAGCTCGTGCTCTCTAAATTCCTGGGTGAACAGAACACCTACCGATACCGGCACAGGATCCACCAAGGGCGTCGGGAATGTTCCTTCCACAATGACTTCTCGACTGGTACATGCCGCCAGTACGAGGAGAATAATGAGCGTCAGTAGACGCTGCACCTTACGGCCTAAAGTCATTGAGTCCAACAAACGTTCCACCATTCCGATGCGTCAGTTCTCTCATGAGTGTAGCAAAACGAATGCCCGTGTCCTGCAACTCGGGCGGCCTAATAAACTGTACGGGGAAGCCCACCGCGTGGATGCGCACACGTCGCTCCCCAGTGCCTGCCTCGGCGTTCAGCCGATCGACGGTCAGCACGACTTCTTCAATCGATCTGCCCGTAAATTCATCACCAAAGACGTAGATGGAGATTTTCTTGTCTCGGTCATAAAAGGATCGGACAGCCTGCGTAATGCCCTCGACCGGCGACGAGTTAGAAAACGCATTCCAGTTCGCTAGATTACGGAGGATCAGCTGTCGGCGAGCGGGTGTATCGGGTATCCACTGCCCGGCGTATCGCGAGAAAAGGTAGTTCCCCATGTCGTTCATGACCTGAATGCCCTTCACGTTGGGGTAGATGTTAAGTGTGGCCTCCATCTCGCCGAGCATGCGTTGCCAGGCATAGGAGAACATCGAGCCCGAGGTATCGATAATGAAGATGATGTACTCGCTGTCGACGGGAATGCCGCCAATCAGTTGATTCTTCTTCTCGGCATCGCGTCCAAGCAGTCGCTCCTCTTCGTCGCTTAACTCCTGTCGTGCAATAGCAAGTTGCTCAGCGACGATGCTGTTCGAATTGCGGGTTGTTTGCAGCGAGTCATAACGCGACTTCGATGACGCCAGCGAGCCCTGCAGAATCGCAATCTGTTCTTCAAATTCAGATATCTGCTCTCGCTTTGCCGCCAGGTCTCTATTGAGCACCGTTGTTTCGCCTCTAATTTCAAAGAGCTGTTCGGTTAGCTCAGCGACGCGCCCCTCTGCGATGACAGTGGACTCTTCGAGGACCTGCGGCTCCACCGTTTTGGTGATCATCAGAAGCAAGATGACAGCGCCGAAGCCACAGCAAATGACGTCCAAAAACGACAGTGAAATCTCAGGTGCGGGTCGACGCTTGGGCATTACGGCCAATCCTCCGCGGGCGCCATGAAGCTCCCACCTGTATTCTGCGCCAACTTCCAGAACTCGGACGCCGCCATCGGGTCACCTTCCATGGGTGAAAGCACCACGTTGACTGGAACGTTGGCCGGTAACTTATCGATAGCATCGCGGTAGTGTTTCAGTCGGGCCGGACCCGAAACCGTATTTTTTCGCGGCGTATCTTTTCCCTGAGTGGGTAGACCATCGGTGATAATGAAAATGTTATCGGGCTTGCTATCGAGCTCATCGAGAAATTCAAACGCGTTGTAAAGCGAGGTGCCGCCTGACGGCAAGGTCTCGCGGACTGAAGTGATTACTCGCTCGACCTGATCACTGTTGGCGACTTCAAGCCATCTGCCCTGAGTCTCCGGTAGGGCAAAACGGGCTTCGGTATTGAACAGAATGATCTGGTAGCGCGATCCTGTAGGCAGTTGAGCCGTTAGCCAATCGACGGTATCCAGGGCCTGAATCCATTTTCGAGCGGCGCGTTGTCGATCACTCGACTGATTTCGCAAGCGGATGACGTTGACGACCTCTGGCGCCAACATGCTGGCCGAGGCATCGATCATGATCGCGATTCGGTTGCCGCCGAGCTTGAGACCGGTCAGATACTGACGATTACCCTCGCCTTGGAACTCACGCGCGCTTCGGCCACCGTCTGCCTCTGCTGCCTCGCGCAATTGCTGTATACGCTCTTCCAGTGAGTTGATCTCAGCTTTTAGCGCCTCAAGGTCGGTGGTTTCACTGACATCCGATTCTTCCAGTGAGGCGATTAACGCCTCCAGTCGATCAAGCTCCTCGGTGACAACTCGGGCGCGTCCCTGCGCTTCAACAATCTCGAGATCGGTGCTGCTAATGGCATTACGTAACCGCACGAGACCCTCTTCGCCTTCTCGAATATCCTCTTCAAGCAGATCGACCTCCGACAGCACCTCGGCGTTTACCGACTGAATTTGAATCTCGATGGAGTGATCGATAATCAGGAATACGAGAACAACAGCACCGAAGCCACAGGACATGATGTCCAGAAAACTGAGGTTGAATGTATTGGCCTGTCGTTTCCGCCGGGGCATGGATTACGACTCAACGATAATGAGCACGGCTTCTTTACCGTCGTTACGATACAAACGACTGCCGACCGTGAGCCGATCATGCGAACCGGAGACCGACAAGACATTGATTCGGTCGCGCAGTGCCTCGTCAATGCAGGGAACACCGTCGCGCTTAATGACGCCAAAGCCAAGGCCCTGCTCATCTGTATCTGCAATGCGATGCGCGACAGCGTCGATAAGGACGTGCGTAGGCTGCGCACCTTGGACAGCGCTTGCCGTCACCATCGTTTTGTCGATCTTGTCGCTCGCGGCAGGCGCGGTCATGGCGTCGCCACTTGCCGATGTGTCGGCTGATTCATCAGCTGGTGTTACAGCGCTGGCTGTCCGTCGTTTGGAAATGCGGGTCAGCGGCTGATCATCTGAGTGATCGAGTAATAGATGCTCTCCGGTGGCTGTTAGGGAATCGATAGAGGCAACTGCATCGAATGCGATGCCCGGAAAGACCGATAGCGATTCGTCGATGCTCAGCGCTCCTGCTTTCGCATTGATGGCCGACGTGATTTTTTGTCCTGCTTTCTCAAGACGACTTCTCGAGACTTTGAATGATGTTGTCCCGAGCTCAACTGAGACTTCGGGGCGATCTTTGAATGCTGCAAGAACGCCTGGGAGAGCATCGAGCAGGGTTTGCTCGGATTCAGCACTTCGCCGCGGATCGAAGCGTGTTTGATCGACGCAGGCATCAGCGCATTCCTCAAGGCATAGTTCCAGTAAATCGAGATAGCCAAGGCCTGGTACAGCTGTGATCTTGTCGACCTGACAGAGATTGGCGTCAACAGTGACCTCGCTCACGACGAGTTGTCGCCATTGCAAGTTTAGGTTGAGGCCCGAGCCTAGTTCCGCGGGGTGTGCGAGAAGCGCTCTGTCGACGACTGCACTGGGGTTTACTCCCAGCGAGCTCAAGATACCCAGAAGCAACTCCAGTTGGGGCTGCTCAAGGTTTCCAGGTGCGATAAGGCAAAGGTTATTCACCCCATCGCTCGATTCGAACAGGCCTTTGAGGTGTTCATAGACTAAATCGGCCGTGTGACGCGCGTTGCCAAATGTGTTGCCGAGTGGCGCGGTAGCAAGCTGACTGAGCATGTCCGTTCGCACGTCCAAGGGTCTGCGTTTGAGTTGCGCGAAGGCCCCATCGCCGAAAAGGAAGTCATCTGCCTGAGATAGGACAATACCCGGAGATCGAACGATCTGCTGGCCGACGCTGAGTGTCAGGCTGGCATCCGTCAGATCAAGAAAGGCGCGACTCATTTAGGTGCCGCCAGATGTCGAATAAGCTTCTTATCCACATAACGCTGGGTACTGAGTACCAGTCGCTCCTGAGATAGCTGCAATTGATGTAGCGCAAACATGATGACAATGGATAAGACCAGCGCCACGAAGGTGCTGTTAAAGGCGACGCCGAGGCTTACCGTCACACCTGAAATATCGCCTTCAACCGCCTTATAGGCTTGCCCAAGTGCATCACCGATGCCGCGCACGGTGCCAATAAACCCGATCGACGGGATGGCCCAACTGATGTAGCGAACCATCGATAATTCGGAGTCGAGCTTGTCGGCCTCAATGTCACATTGTTCGCGCACTGCCTCGGAGACGGCAGGGATGCTCGCTGTCGTCGAGAAGCGGCTGAGAGCATTGAGCAGTGTGCGTGGTAACAGCAGTTCCTGCTCTGTTTCCGGGAGTGCTTCGATGCCGCGAGCGTAATTTCTTGCATCTTGGGGTAGGAGCGTCGTGCCCTCGGTGACCTGAATGAGGTTGCGCTCGAGCATGGTCGCTTCGTGTCGCGTCGTCCATGCTTTGAGACCCATGATCACCAGTGCCCAGATCATCAGGATGAAACAGGCCTCCTGCTCAAAATCACGAATGACAACGTAGATTGATCGCTCGGGTACGAAGGCGGCTCCTGATGCTTGCAGGGCGGCTTGTGCCGCCAACTGAGCGTCGGCAGAGGGTCGGATCAAACCCACGTAAAAGGCATGCACGACGATGACGGCCGCGAGTAATGCTAGGACCTGGAATGCAAACTCTGACGGGATTCTCGGTTTAGACATGCGCATTCCCCTTAGATATCGACCGGAAAAGACACGGATCGATCTTCGCTAATCCGCTCAGTGGGAGTGTAGTTGTCATCCGCTGTTTCCGACGAGGCCGGTTCTTCCGAGTTTCGGTCAGCTGCCTCCGGTTGGGTGCCACCAACGCTATCGATAACAGCGCCTGCAATACTAACCAAAGCCGTTTCCGTAGTGTCTGTATTACCCTCGCTAGTGGGGTCGGCGCCATTAGAAGCGGGTGCGGCTTGAGTTGCTCCGGCCTTAGTTGCCGTAGCGTTGGTACCTTCATCCTGCGCGAAGGCAACGAGTGCGAGACCCACAAATGAGAACACGCCAACCCAAAATTTACTCTGCATACCTGGCCACCCTAAATCCAACGTCATCACGCCCACGCTCACCATAATCACGGTAGGTCAGTCGAAGCTCTCGCAAACGGCTCAAGCTCCAACTGGCGCCCCTAATCGTGTAGTTATCGCCCTGAGGGTCCCCTAGCGGATCCTCTTCGATCGCCTCATTGGGCACGGGTATTCGATACACGTCATTCACCCACTCAGCGACATTACCACCCATATCGTATAGACCTCTCGGGTTGGGCGGAAACTTTCCGACCTCGGCGCTAACCACAACGTTGTCAGTGTAACCATTGAGGATACGCCCTGTGACCAGTGCGGAAGAAGCGTCGGCAAGGTTGGCACTTCCATCTTCGGGTGGCCAGGCTTCGCCCCAGGAAAATCGCCAGATGTCTTCGCCTTGTACCCGGGTAGCGAACGCCCACTCAGCCTCAGTCGGAAGACGGTATCCGGTAGAAGCGCTGTCGAATCCCGTGATGATGCCATCGCGCTCGGTATAAAAGGGCGGCAACCCCTCGCGCGCGCTTAGCCAATTACAGAAGCTGGCGGCCTGCTGCCAAGAGAGCTGCACGGCGGGTTGGTGTTCGCGGTTTAGGCTCTTACCTCCCGCCTGTCCTGACTCATGATTCTGTGTGAATTGGCGGAACTGCGCATTCGTAACTTCGGTGGTCGCCATGTAAAACGCACGTGTCAGACGCACAGGTCGCTCGACTTCGTTGGCACCTCGTCCCGCATCGCGTCTAGGAGCGCCCATAGTGAACTGGTTGACTGGACTCACCTGAGGATCGATTAAGACCAATGTTTGGCCCACCGAGCTGGTGATCTCCGGCTTGATGGCCGCCTTTCTCGCCTCTTCTTCAGTGAGCAGCGCCACATTAATTCTCTGTTTCAGTCCTGCTCGCGGCGTTACCCGTCGTTCCACACTTGCATACCCAGGCGCTCTGATGGTGATCACTTGCTCTACACCGGGTAAGGCCAGTATCTGGCTTCCCTTACCGCGGTCATCGCCATTGACCTGAATGGTGGCATTGCGGGGCGTCACCTGAATATCGACTTCGCCAAGTGCTGGCGACAAAACGACTTGTCGGTCTACGCTCGCACCCTTTTCCAGTGAGAGGCTAAATGATTCGGGTAAGTAGCCCGCCCGTCTTAGCTCGATGCGATGTCGTGCCGCGGGTTCCATAGTCACGTCAGTTGGAGTGGCGCCGACAAAGCGACCATCGCGGGTGACAACAGCGCCCGCAGGGACGGACGTTAAACGGAGTATTCCCTCTGCCGGTACGAGTTCGATAGTACCGAGGTCGACATCGGTATCGGCGACAGCATCGAGCTCGACCACCTCGTCGACATAACCCGGGGCACTGAAGGTGATTTCACGCGCCCCTTGCATCACTTCGAGTACTTGTTCGCTGGATGTGACCGCCGACCAATCAACGTTCTGCTGATCAATGCTTACTGAGACCTCGGCAGGAATCGTGTCCACTGACACTCGAGCCCATCCCGGCGTCAGGCTGGCAGAGAACCGCTGTGTTTGGGCTCTTCCCGTCACCTCAATGGTGGTTTCGTAAGGGAGATAACGCTCGGCCACCAAGTTCACAGTTACCTCGCCCGCGTCTATCTCATCGATGGTCAAGGGCGTGACGCCGATTACGGTCCCGCTCAATGACACAGTCGCTGATGGCGGTATGGACTCGATAATCAATGTCCCGGGCAGAGGCGTTAACACCACTGCCCGTGTCTGCACCTCGGCATCGTCTACGCGTAAAGACCCGGTGTAGGTCTGATATCCCTCTGCGGTGACATTGAGTTCATAGGAGCCGGGTCTCATCAGGAAACGCTCACCGAAGGGTAAATGCAGTCCCGAGATGTCGATAGTAGGTGTCGTTTCTGACTCCACAGTGACTGATACCGATCTAGCCGTAAGCAAGAAGAACAGGACATAGGCGATGACCAAGCCCGCTACGACCAGCAATGTGGCGGCTGGCGTTATGCGTCGGGTTGTCGCCACTGTCGTTTCACTGCGAGGTTCAAATGCAGTGGGTGATAAGGACTCGGATGGGTTGCGCTCGTTAGACATTAGCGAATGATCGCCTCCTCGCATCGAACGTCAATACGATTATCGGATGTGGCGTTGATACTGGCAGTGATCAACACGTCTCGGTAACCGTCGCGGCTACCCAGAAATTGATATTGGCCCGGCCGTAGCGAGACTGTTCTTGATGAGACGGTACCCAGGCGGGCAACACGCTTGATGGTTATCTCCGTCAGACCATCGGAGGTGATGACCACTGGTAGCGGTGTACTGGCCGTAGCCACTGCCGATCGAACCGCCGCTACTTTGTCTTTGAGCACAGGCGATGTTTGGGCGCTCGCTGCCAGCGCGGCCTCGGCCTCTGACAGAGAAAGTTGCGCCTCGCTGAGTACAACGGGATCAACCAGCCGCGCTTGCTGTTCGACGATCGTATCGAGTTTTGCAAAGAGCTCTGCCAACGGTCGGGCTTGATTAAGGCCGTCTGACGCTTCAACAAGACTGGCATCAATGGCGAGCGCCGCTTCTAAAACCTCGACTGTCTTCGCCCACTGCTCCTTTGCCGCAAGATCAGCGGCCTGACTAAGTAAGTCATTGAGGCGCGATAAGGTCTCTGCCTCCTCGAGCTGTGCCAGCGCCGCCTTCGGACCATCAGCGGCGGGAAGAATATTTCTTGCCGACTGAAAGGAAGCCCGTGCGCCAGCGAAATCATTGTCACTCAATAACGCGAAACCTTTCGTCATGGAATCTTCAAAACGCTGCTGGGTTAGTGCCGACTTGTACTGCCGAGCTACCTTTGCCAAACGCTGGTGTGCTGGGTCGAGCCCCAAAGCCTCACCGACTTGAGATACCGCACTTCTCAAACGACCTTGCTCGAAGCTTGCCTTCGCGGCTGTTTCGAGCTCTGTAATGGCCGGCATGAGGGGTACGCGTTCGACAGCATCGAACACTGCATCGCTATCAGGCGCCATTTGTTGAAGCAACGGAGCGATAGTGCCTGCTGTGGCTTCATCGCCTGACTCGATCGCGTCGAGTAGCAACGCCAGCCTCCTATCGATTTCGCCGCTTAGCCTTGCTTCGAGGCCGTTCAACGAATCAAGTGCCTGCTGATACAGAGCTTCGGCCGCATCAAAATCTTGTGCTCGGTATAAGGAATCACCTTCTAAAGCGACGGCACTAGCGGCTAAAAAGTCATCAGCGGCCCATTGATCAACACCGCGCGACTCGAGTCGAGACTGTGTCTCCAACAATGATTGCAGTGCTTCCTGCGCTGAGCGCCTTACTTTGGCCAGCTGCGCTTCCGCAAATGGGCTTCGTTCCGAGGCATTCTCCTGCGCTGCACTGGTCGATGATGTAGGCGCCGTTTGCGTGTCTTCCGAAATAGTGCCCGGTGCAGCTGAAGACTGACCGTCAGGTGTAGGGGCAAACTGAGGCAAAATGAAGACTACAAACCCGAGCAACACCGCACCTATTGCTAGCGCTACCCATGTGCCTACGGGGCGAGGAGTATCGGAAACCTCTTGGGTACTATGAGTGGCGGCTCTCGGTTCAAAGGACGCTGCGCGCAAAGCGTCTTTGCTATCGTCTGTCATCTATCGGCAAGACTCGTTTATGGAGAGGGCTGGCTTATATCGGTGGGAAGCTCAGCAATTTCGGCGGCATAGATATCGCTTAGAATCTCACGCCACTGACCGTATTGATCCTCAATCGTACCTGAAAGCTGGATAGTTCTGTCTTCCAACTCGATGACTTGTGGTGTGATTTCAGCCTCCAATGACTGCCCTAACTCCTCGAGTGCCAGAGAGTGGATATTGGCTTCGGCCCTGCGCTCGAGGCCGCTCTTAATCAGACCACCGCCTGCATAGATGCCAACGGCGCCTGCGGTTCTCACATTGCGATCGTCGGAAGTGGCTGCCGCGATACCGGCCAGTAACGAAATCCCCCCCATGATTAACTGGGTCTGTGCCTCGTTCTCAAGCTCACGCAGTGCGACCGTTTCCTCATAACTCAAGCGACGCCATTCGTTATAGGGGCCACCCATCGAGCCAGAGAAGTTATCGTAGTGGCCTTGGAGAGTGTCGACGAAGATGTGGTTGCGCTGCTGAATGGCACCGATACGGGCCATCATGGGGTCACTTTCTGCCGGTAGACGGACTGCGCGCGTCAGTGCGCCCTCATCGTCACTGAGATAGCCTTCGAAGGCCTCGGGCGCAAAGCTCTGGGCAAACTTCAGCTTGGATACATCCCTAATAGCCAGCCGATCACTACGCGCTAATGATTTAAAGACCGCAATTAAGTCGTTCGCGATATCCCTGTAAACAGCGAGAAACGGATCCTTCTTGACTCGCTGGGTCTGCTGATAGGCATACCGACTGGTCGTCCCGGCGTACTGTTTATCGAGCCAGATACGTCCCTGAGCATCCACTGCTCGTATCGCTAGGGAGAGTGCCTCTCCATCCGACTGCTCTATTGCCCCCGTGACCAGGACATCGGTGATGTGCTCGGAAGAGGGCACAACCCGACTAGCCCCCCAAACGCCTTGATCATCCAACACGAGAGCGAGTTCGCGCGCCATAAACGTCGCCTCGGCGCGCCTAATTTCGGGATAGATGCTCTCTTCAGGGTCTACGTCCGCGATACCCGGATCAAAAACCACCACCGCAATATCCAGCACCTCATCACTCGGGAGCGAGGTCTCGTAGGTGCTGAGTGTTGGCACTGCCGTTGTTTTTACCGTCTCGGTAACACAACCGCTGAGTAACGCCAGCAGAGTCAGCAGTGTCGCAAGACGATTAATCATTCTTCGGGTATCTCAATACCTTTGTACTTTCGGTATTCGTTCCACAGCGCTTCACGAATGTCGGGATCAGGTTCTCGCATCGCAGCCTCGCGAAGCTGGCGCGCAACAATGTCATCGTCATTGCCCGAGGGAATGTCTTCAGGTGCCTCGTAGACAGCTGGGGCGTCAGGTGCGCCTCCTGAGCGTCCACCTATGCCACCGCCCACGGAGCCATATCCACCTTGATCAGCTGCTTCATAAGGGTTTCGACCACTGGAGCTTGTCTCGGTTCCCGAGCCATCTGCGCTTTGTGTCGAGCTTTGTGTATTTGCGCCTTGTTCGCGCTGACTTTCCCGCTGCTGACGTTGCTCTTCCCGAATAATGGCATCAAATACGCCTGTACTCTCTTCGAGCTGCCTATCCAGCACGGCAACGCGCTCTGCTGTTGTCATAGTGTCGGTGGCGCCCCAGTCAGGCTCTAAACCACCTTGCGCGCGTGTGCCGCCTGCCTCGCCTGTGCCTGTATTAGATGCAACTTGTCCGTCGGATTCGCCTGATGATGGGTTTCCATTGTTGCTGCCACTTGAACCGCTGCCTGATGAGCTACCACCCCCCTCGCTGGAGCCATTACTCGAACCACTACCGCTACTGCTACTCGATGACGCAGTGTAGACCGGCTCTTCATCCACTAGGCTGGGCAGTGAGAGATCGCCACCAATGGAGTCACCGAATCCTGGGTCACCGCCTGCCATCGCACCATCGCCCGCTCCACCAGGGTCTCCGCTTTCCATGCCGCCGGAGCCGCCTCCCTGGCTTCCGCCACCCGGGGCGCCACCGCTAGACGATGCGCCGCCCGATGACCCACCAGAGCTCGATGAGCCTCCGCCCGACGCACCGCCGCCTGATGACCCGCCAGCGGACGAACCACCGCCGGATGAACCACCGCCGGATGAACCACCAGACGAGCTCGATGAACCACTAGAGCCACCTCCGCTCGAGGATGAGCTACCGGATGAGCCGCTGGATCCGGAGCTGCCGCCGGGTGGCATGGATGCAGACGGGCTGGAAGGTGTCGTTGGCATACTCGCTGATGGGCAACCCGCCAAGAGTGGCAGAATCGCAGCTACCGCAATCAAACTTCTAATCGCATTACCGTTCATGTTGATGCCTCCGTCGTTACAGAGCGTGGCATTGCCCAATGCTTCGGTTCAAATACCCACGTAATCCTCTCACTTTCCACCGGCTTTCCTTCCTCGAAAACAGGCCTAAAGCGCATCTTTTTTAGCCGTCGAAGGACCCGTTCGGGCCCCCTCGTGCCCTCGACTACCGGGAACTGGATGCGCTCCAGATTAACCGCTTTACCGGTCGCGCTGATATTGAAGCTCACAACGAGGTCACCCTCCGCGGGTTCGCCCTGTTTAATATCCAGCACAGGATCAAAGCCCGGTACCGCAGGTAATGCGACTGGTATGTCGAGTATACGGAAGGCCGGGTAGGGTCCCGTCGATGATGCGGCCATCTCGGACTCGGATTGCCCAGCATCATCTTCAGTTGCCTCAGCGATGGGATCTGACAGTGTCGCTACTTCCGATAGGCCCTGTTGCACATTGACATTCAATGTTGATTCATTT
>Ga0255767_1002336_pt1 | contig 16455 bp, 16 predicted proteins | sample 071ome_24_FD_179967 | JGI IMG/M metagenome (GOLD analysis project Ga0255767, IMG submission 179967) | Coastal salt marsh microbial communities from the Groves Creek Marsh, Skidaway Island, Georgia - 071402CT metaG (version 2) | ecosystem: Environmental > Aquatic > Marine > Intertidal zone > Salt...
CCCGTTTTTGGCGGGGGACAACTTCTCCTTTGCGGATATTGATTTATTGGCAGCCATCGATTTCGCAAAGTGGGGTGCGCGGCTGTCGCCAGACGAGTCGCTAACGAACTTGCACCGGTGGCGCGGGGATGCCAAAGCGGCATTGGCGGGGTGAGGCGCTATCGCGCCCTGATAACGAGCCTTCTGCTGCTGACCGGATGCGGCGATACCGGCAGCGCCCCGCAAAATTTGCAGGAATATTTGAATCGTCTCTCGACGATAACCGGCATGCCACTGCCCGCAGGCCCGTCCCCGCAGAATGAGTCACTCGCATTACCGCATGACCCGATCCTCAACCCACCCGCCCCGAGCCAAATCAACCTGATCGAATTTCTGTCGCTCTCTGGCTGCGAGTTGCAAGTGAATCTTGGCCGCCGCAACACTCAACTGGGGCGCACCGCCTCTCCGTCTCAACGATTACTGCTGGATCTGGAGTTTTTGGATCTGGCCCCGGGATGCATCACCCTGCTCCGAGAACGCGGGGATACAGAGCTTGCCAACACTCTGGAACAGGCGAGCAAAGAGCGCATGGATCTGCTTCCGATGTCGTTGTATCAGTCGATATTGCAAGGCCCCGAGTGGCAACTTTTTTGGGAGCGCCCGACGGCGCTCGGGGATTATCCTGCCAGCACCAGTAGCCTCATTACCGAGTCACTGAATCGCCTGATCGACTTGAGCGTGGCCTGGCTGGCCGGCGACTGGAGCGCCAGCAACCGTGAGTTCGAGCTACTCCTCAGTGATCTGCGCTCGGGCGACGGCGGGCCATTGTTGCTCGCGCACTATCGAGCATCCAGCGCGCTGCAGCGCGCCACCGAGCTGCTTAAAGGTACGCAATCCACTGCCCCGCTTTGCCCCTACGGTCAGCCGACAGATCGATCCAGAGCGCTGCAACAAGTGGTGGCCCGTTTTCTGGTCGGCGGAGTACAACCCTGGTTGGTAACGCTGCGCCAGAGAAAGGAGTTGCTGCTACCACCGATAAAAAAGCTCGAGCAATCACTCGCCAACGAATTGACCAATGAATATCGTCACTGGATGGCCACCCGCGACGCAGTGCTCGATGGCCTCAACGCCGTGACCCGATCACACATCGCACAGATTCAAGCCGCGCTGGCCGAATGCGGTGGTATAAATCGTGCGGGGCAAGGGGCACACTGAACCGGACCGTCTTGCAAAATCAAGAGAAACGCCCGTCTTTTCAGCGCCACGCAACGGGTTATCTGTCGTCCCCAGCACTGGCATGGTGCGCCAACCCTGCTACATTACGACATCCCGAATTTGCTGTGTGGAGATAATTGTGACGCTGATCCGACTGACCGTGGCCGCAGGCCTAGCATTGGCCCTGAGCGCCTGTGCCAGCAAACCTCCCGAACCGGTGGTGGACTTTGCCCCCGACTATAATTTCAGCCAACCCAAGACCATCGGTTTTTACGCGATGAGTGGCGAGGTCACCGGCAATAATCCGACCGAACTCACCGACTTTCAGCGGGATCGTATTGACTCGGCGCTGCGCTCAGCACTTGAAGCCAAGGGCTTTGAGTTCGTCACCAAAACGGCCGACGCAGATTTGCTACTCAGTTGGCATCTGAATCTCATGGAAAAAACGGATGTCAAAACCTACAACAACCCCTCCTACGGGGCCTCGATGGGGTACAGCCGCTACAACCGATACGCCATGTACAGCTGCTACAACTGCATGAACCAAACAGATGTCCGCGTTACGGAGTACACACAGGGGACATTCATTATCGACATGATCGACCCTGTCGAGAACGCCTCGGTCTGGCGCAGCGTCACGCAGTCCAAACTTAAAGAAGAGACCATCCGCGACCAGACTGCGCTCGACGCCGCCGCAATGCGAGTACTGGCGGGTTTCCCTCCCGGGGTCGCGCAGACATCGCCGTAATCTGGTGACACCCCAATGAGGCGGCGGGCATGAAGGTCATTCGGAGCAGGTCACTACCAAGCCCTTGTCGTATTGCAGACCGCGAGACCCGCACCACCAGCGTTGGACTGGTGCAGACCAAATGGTTCGAATCCACGGACGCGCACACTGAGCAGCTGACGGAGGGCGTCAGCGCCTGTGCCGAAGCAGGCGCTAACGTCGTGTTCTTGCCCGAGCTGACGTTGAGCCGGTATCCCGCGGATACGAGACCTGAGGGCCCAGCAGACGCTTCAGCCGAGGACTTGGAAAATGGCCCGAGTCTGGCACTGGCCAAAACACTGGCTCAAAGCTGTGATGTTCACCTGCAGATTTCGTTGTTCGAGCGATCAGGGGCTGCAGATCAACGTGGCCTCAATACCTCCATCATTGTGGCTCCTAACGGTGAGTGTGTAGGGCGAACACGCAAATTGCATATTCCCGTGACTGAGGGATATTTTGAGGACCACTATTTCACCGAGGGACCGGCCGATAACCCCTACCCCGTTCACACACTGGCTCTGGACGGATTGGATCTCAAGGTGGGAAACCCCACCTGCTGGGATGAATGGTTCCCTGAGGTCGCACGCTGTTATGCCCTCGCGGGCGCCGACTTGATCTGCTATCCGACGGCTATCGGCTCTGAACCCGACTACCCCGAATTTGACACCGCACCGCTGCTCAGGCGCGTCGTCGCGGGCCACGCCGCTGCCAATGGCCTATTCGTCGCCCTGCCCAATCGTTTCGGTTCAGAGGGGCTGATTGAATTTTACGGCTCGAGTTGCCTCATTGACCCCTTTGGTCGTGTGCTGGTGGAAGCGCCTCGGGACGAGGCCGCAGCGCTAGTGGCCGAAATCGATCTCGGCCAACGCGAAGATTGGCTCAAGCTCTTCCCCTTTTTCGCCACCCGCAGACCCGACACCTACGGCGCCCTGACCGCAGCAAAGGTGAACCCGAGACAGCCCGATGGGGCGGCGGAGCAAGGGGGTATACCGGGCATAAAACCATGATTGCACCGCGCAGGATGCCGCCTGAATGGGATCCGCACACTGCAACCTGGATGGGATTTCCCCGGGTCAGCTACGCAGAGTCAGGGCTCAGCAGAGAAGACGCGCGCCGCGCTTGGGCATTGGTGGCCAATACCATCAGCGACTATGAGCCAGTGCGGATGCTGTGCCACCCAGAGGATCTGAAGGCCGCTGATAAATACCTTGCTGAGGCGGTCGACAAGATCACTGTCAACCTCAACGACGCCTGGCTGAGAGATATCGGACCCACTTTCGTGGCAGAGGACGGCGGGCTCATCGCGGTCGATTGGCAGTTCAACGGTTGGGGGCAAAACACCGAGCTGGAATGGGGCGATGACGATGCCATCGCCGACTACATCGCGAACTGGTTGAACATCCCCAGCGAGCGGGCAGGATTCGTTAACGAGGGCGGTGGGCTCCACGTGGATGGCAGCGGGACGGTGCTGCTCACTGACACGGTACAACTCGATCCGGCCCGCAACCCCGGGCACGACCGGGACAGCATTGCCAAGCACATTCACGCTGCGCTGGGCACCGAGCGCGCAATTTGGCTACCCAGAGGTCTATGGCGAGATAATTTTCTCAACGGCACCAAAGGCCACGTCGATATTGTGGCGTGCTTTGCACCCGATGGGCGGCTGCTCGTTCACCAGCAGACCCATGAGGACCATCCCGACTTTTCGTTATGGCAGTCCCTGTTACCGCAGTTCCGGGAGGCCGGTTTGGAGGTGCTGCCACTGGAAGCCCCGCACACCTTGAAAGATAACCGTGACTGGGTCGATTACAGCTATATTAATCACTACGTTTGCAACGGTGCGGTGATCTGCCCGGCCTTCAACGATCCGCGCGATGGTGCGGCGCGAGAACGGCTTGAGGACGCCTATCCGGGTCGGGAGATCGAGATGCTCGACGCCAGGGCGCTGTTCGCGATGGGCGGCGGCATTCACTGCATTACGCAGCAACAGCCGAGCGAAACGGGATAAATCCCTCTATACTCCGCGCTCCCCTATACCAGCTCTGAGAGGCCTATCCGGGGCCAAACATGTTCACGTACATCAACCCTGACATTCGCGAGCGGCTGATCCGCGACGGCAAACTGTTTCGCATCGATGCCGACGGCAGCGAAGTGCAGATGACTGACGCACCTGGGCCGGGCCTGCACCTCAACCTCATGGGTCCCATTCCAATGCCCCTTGCGCGCGGTCATCTCCAACCCACTGTTCAGTGGTACGCCAGCGTAAGAAGCACTGAACTCAGCGAGGTGGAGCATCTCGCAAGCACCCTGCGAGAACAGGGAGGACAACATCTGTTTTCGCACCTCGCCTCGAGCATGGCGGTAAACAGTGTGTTGGTGATTGGCGAGCCGGAGAAGAGCGACAACCCGCTCGTCCGAGTTCATTCGAGTTGCCTGACGGGCGATGTGCTGGGCTCCAAGCGTTGCGAGTGCGGCCCCCAGTTGGAATTCGCTCTGGACCGCATCGCAGGCGACCCAGCGGGCGGTTATCTGATTTACATGGCGGGTCACGAGGGCCGCGGCATCGGCTTATGGGCCAAAGCAGCGACCTATTTGCTTCAGGATGCGGGCGAAAACACTTATCAGGCGAACCGGTCTCTGGGGCTTCCCGATGACTCCCGGGATTTCTCTGACGCCGCCGTCTTACTCAAATATTTTGGAGGCGGCCGCAACTTACGCCTGCTGACCAATAACCCCAAAAAACAAGAAGACCTGACCGCTCTGGGAGTCCCCAATATCGAGCAGATCAAGCATGTATGCGGCGTCGACGATCACAACCTGCAATATCTGAAAGCAAAACGAGACTGGGGCCATAAACTCGGAGAGGATGACCTCTCGACGTAACGTTGCTCAGTGTCGTCCAGCGCAAACGCACTCAGCGTGCAGCGCTCCCGCAGGACAACGATTAGTTCAACCAATCCGGCAATGGTTCCCGACCTAAAGGCAGTTCCATACTGTTGTCAGCGGCCCGGTAGGCATGCCCCACCATTTCATCGTACGCACTGCGCTGTCGCAGAAAAAATTCGCAGCTGACCGCCTTCCGAAGCAACCGCTGCATCTCCAGTAGGTTTCGCGTTTTCAGGACCTTGCCTTGCCGATCGGTAATGACGTGCTCCGTATCACCAACGCGGACATGAGCGATATACAGACTCAAATCAACCGACTCGATCACAACACTGGAGATATCCAGACTCGCTAACTTATTGATGGCTACCTTCATAACAATTCACACAGTGTCTCGATATGACAGGGTTCCGCTTTCACTGAGGTAACGGAGCCCGGCCTCTACTTTTTTACATGGCCTACAACAGCTACGATTCTCAAGCTCCAGCGGTTCGCTTCAGCCTCGGGCGTCACGAGTTTTGAGGCGACAAAAACCGAACACTGTCCTCGCCGCCGGCTAATCAGAGACTCAGAAAAGATGCCCAAGACAACACAGCGCATCACGTTCTCCCGCGCTGGCGAGTCAATTGATTCATTGCCGCGATGCAGCGGCGTTTATCGCTTCTTCGATGCCGAGGGCGCGCTGCTCTACATTGGCAAAAGCGTCGACATCCACAGTCGGGTCGCACAGCACATCAACGAGGGCCGCAAACCGGGCAGGCATCAGCGGCTCATGTCTCAGGTCGCCCACATCGACTGCCAACTCACCGCGGGTGAGATCGGCGCCTTGTTGATTGAAAACGCCGCTATCAAATCAGAGTTGCCGCTGTTCAATCGTCGCCAACGCCAGTTGCGGCGCCTCTGGACAATTCAGCTTAAGCCCTCGAAAGCGGGCTTTTTGCAACCGGCTGCCATTGATTTCGCACCGACTGGCGTGCGCGATACCGACACCTATGGACTGTTCCCAAACAAGCACCGAATCACCACCTCGCTCCAGAACCTCGCCAGAGATCACGCGCTGTGCTTGCGTGTCATGGGTCTCGATAAAGGTAATGGGGCCTGTTTTCAGCACCAGTTAGGGCGCTGTGACGGTGCCTGTGCAGGGCAAGAAAGCGCCGATTCACACAACGCTCGATTGCTCGATCAGCTGGATCGACAGAGGATCGCGGCCTGGCCCTTCAACGGGCCGCTACTGCTTCAGGAACTCACTATCCATCCCATCGAGCACCAGCCAGCGAAGCAATTCCACCTGGTTGACCAGTGGGCGTGGCATGGCTGCTTTGACTCGCTGGCGGACGTGAAAAACTCACTGAACAGCAAGGCGGCAATCGGCTTTGATCGTGACGCCTACCGCCTCATTTTCAGCGCCATTTATCGTGGCCGGGTGGCGCTGCAGGACGCCTTGACTCAGCGGCCATTGGTCAATCCTCTGCTGGCTGGACGGCAGGCTGCGTCGTGAACGTTGTGTGGTTCAAACGAGACTTGAGGCTCACCGACCATGCGCCCCTCGCCGCAGCCATCGCACGTCATGAACCGCTGCTACTGGTCTACATCGTCGAACCATCACTGATCAAAAATCCTCATTACCGGGGGCGGCACTGGCACTTTATTGCGCAATCTTTACAGGCTATGAACACCGAGCTGGCGGGCAGAGGTGCTGAGATTCAGATTTTGGAGGGTGAACCCCTCGCGATCTTCAACACACTCCATCAGTTGATGCCAATTGATCATCTCTTCAGTTACGAAGAGACGGGCCTTGGCGTGACGTTTGAACGGGACCGTCAGGTCGCCTCGTTTTGCACAGCCGAGGGTATCGACTGGCAGGAGTTCCCGACAAACGCCGTGCAACGCGGACGCCGGGATCGCCGCGGCTGGAATCGAGACTGGCAGCGTGTGATGAGTGATGCAGAACTCAGTATAGAGCTCCCGTTACTGACCAGCCTATGCCGCCAGTTGCCACCGGAGTTTGACGGCATGCGCTCGCGGCGCATCGCGGCCTGGCAGGCACAAAATCCGGATTTTCAGCGCGGAGGCGCACCCGCCGCCCATGAGGTTCTGGAGAGTTTTCTGTCGGTAAGAGGTCATGGCTACCAACGACACATCTCCAAACCCGGCACGAGTCGTGAGCACTGCTCGCGACTCTCGCCCTATCTGGCGTGGGGAAATCTCAGTCTGCGGCAAACCTACCAAGCCCTGAAACGCAGACAGCAGCAAGGCGGCTGGGCTCGCGCTCTGTCAGCCTTCGAGTCCCGTTTGCACTGGCATTGCCACTTCATCCAAAAATTTGAAATGGAGTGTCGAATGGAGTTTGAAGACCTCAACCGGGGCTACCTGTCACATCCCCGCCGCCACGACCCAGATCGACTGGCCGCCTGGCGGGAAGGACGCACGGGTTACCCGTTGATCGACGCCTGTATGCGCTGTTTGCTAAAAACCGGTTATCTCAACTTTCGCGCACGGGCCATGGTGGTGTCGTTCCTGACCCACCATCTTTGGCAGGACTGGCGGCTCGGTGCCCAGTGGCTTGGCTCATTGTTTCTCGACTTTGAGCCCGGGATCCACTACCCGCAAATGCAGATGCAAGCCGGGGTCACGGGCATCAACACCATCCGTATCTACAACCCTGTAAAACAGTCGCTGGATCATGATCCAGATGGGACTTTTATCCTTCAGTGGGTGCCGGAGCTGGCGGGGCTGCCCACGCCGCTGGTGCATCAGCCTTGGCTACTGTCGCCCATAGAGCGACATCTCCATCCGATTGATTACCCGGAACCCATCGTGGACCTCAAGACGTCGTATCAGTTTGCCAAAGAGACGCTCTGGAAACTGAAGTCCAATGAAGGTGTGCGGGCCGAAAAAGAGCGGATTCTGAACCAGCACGTAGAGCGGCGAAGCAGGCAATAGACACCTCCTGCACAATTCGCCTTTAATAGAGCCGTTCAGGCGTCATATCCGGGGGAGGTAGACGATGCTGGTAGTTTTGTGGATTGTGGGCGGTCTTATCGCCTTGATCGTGATTGCGATGTTCATGTTGCCCATGTTCATCGATGAGCAGGCCCTGCTCGATATGGCGCAGGAGCAAGTGAAAGCCAACACCGGGGGCGATCTCGTGGTGGAAGGAGGCGCCGAGCTCAGCTTTTTCCCCCGTTTTGGGCTCAGGCTGGAGGACACGTTTCTCAATTTACCCGCACAGACGGATTACGACCAAACCATTCGAGCGTCGATCACCGAACTGGATGTTGGGCTTTCTCTGTTGCCCTTACTGGGCGGAAAGGTAGATGTCGGGACAATTGTGATCGCTGGCGTGGCCGCGGATATCACAGAGCCTCAGGCACTACCTCCTCCCCCAGAACCTGCACCGGTCATGAGCGACCGGCAATGGGAGCAGCGCGGCGAGATGATCCGAAAAAGTAAGGAAGCCGAGAGACAGCGCCAGATGCAAGCCGGCGGCGGCACCGCTGCTATTGCAATACTTGCTGAGGCCGTGCAGATAGAGGACATCACTGTCAGGCAGCGAACCCGGGAAGGCACACTCAGTAACACGATTAAAGTCGCGTCCCTGAATCTGACTGCCGTTAATACGCGGAATGAACCGATGCAACTCGAGGGAGCGCTTACCGTACTGGGGGACGGTACGACGTCGGCACTCGACATCGAATTAGAGGGCGCCATCCGGATTGCCAGCGATTTCAGCACAATAGCGGTTGACGATCTCGCCACAGAGGTAATGGGAGCGCTCACTCAACCGGTTACCAGCACCCTCAACGGCGTCTTCACCCCTTCACCTGCCAAGGCGGACTTCACCCTCGACGCCACCCTCCCGGGCGGCGATATCACAGGGCAGCTTATCTGGTCAGCACTGGAGAGCCCGGAGATCAAACTCGACGTATCAACGGCGCGGCTTGATGTTGATCAGATCCAGCCCGCCGCGCTGCCTGCTACCGACTCTACAGCGAGCGCCAATGAGCCTGCATCCCAACCAACCTCTGGGGGCTCCTCCGCCGGTGCGCCTGTGCCACTACCTGTGGGGCCCCTGCAGAATCTGGATCTTGAACTCAGTGTAGTAGCCGACGAACTTGTTGCGGCCGGCCAGTCGATTACTGACGCGCAGGTCTTGATGCGCGTGCGCGATGGCGTTGCCGATATTGACTACATTCGTGGCGTGCTTCATCAGGGGCAACTTGACACCCGTGTAAGCCTGAATGCGCGGCGACCGGTGGTCGAGGCCGAGGTCGAGGGCGGTCTGAAGGGCGTCAATCTAGGCCTGCTGCTGGCGAGTTTAGGCAATCATGATGCTGCCTCGGGTCGTATTGAGATGAGCTGGGATGTCGAAAGCAAAGGCGTCACAGCTGAGGATCTCGTTGGCGGCCTTGATGGCGATATCAAGGCGGCTGGGCAAGACCTCGTACTGGAGAAGGTCTCGGTTCAGGGCCTCGTCTGCAATGCGGTGGCAGTGGTCAACAAGATCCCTCCCATCGCGGGACTACCCACCACTACGCCGATTACCGATCTCTCGCTGGGCATCGACTTCGACGAGGGGGTCGGTGACATTGAGCGATTGCGCTTCGCAACGCCCGGGATCGTCATGAAAGGCTCGGGAGACGTTGATCTGGGCTCAATGGACTTCGGTTTTCGCATGGAAGGACAGGTCAACAACGATATCATGCAGGTCAGCCCACTGTGTGTCATCGATCAACGCTACGCCGGCGTAGACTGGCCGGTGGATTGTACGGGCAACTTGTCGTCTGAGGCTGGCGCCTCCTGCAAAGTTGACGTAGCGACTATCGCCGAGCAAATCCTGGCAAATGAAGCCAAGCAGCAGGTACAGGATGCAATTGAAGAGAAAGCGGGATCATTTATTAAAAAGCTCTTTGGTGATTGAGGTCTTGCCCGGCTTGGCCGAGTGGACGTAATGCCGGGCTTCGATCACTCCTACGCCGATTTGGGAAAGGCTTTCAGTACACCCCAACCGCCTGATCCGGTATCCCAACCCAGCGTCATGTTGTGGAATGAAGATCTCGCCGCGTCGCTGGGGTGGGCGGGAGACCCCCGCTCGCAACCTCAGTTTTTACAGGCACTCGCCGGTAACCAGCCGCTACCGGACTCAAAGCCCATTGCGACAGTGTATGCAGGACACCAATTCGGTCAGTACAACCCACAGTTAGGTGACGGCCGAGCGACATTGCTCGGCGAGTGGGTTGACCCGCAGGGCAATCGATTCGATATACAGCTCAAGGGAGCAGGCCCCACCGCCTACTCCCGCGGTGGTGACGGTCGATCACCCATCGGTCCTGTGATCCGCGAGTATGTGGTATCGGAGGCGATGCATGCCTTAGGGGTGCGCACTTCCCGCGCCCTCGCAGCCATCAGCACGGGAGACCCGGTCATACGCAATCGGGTGGAGCCCGGCGGCATTCTGACACGCGTGGCAAGCAGCCATCTCCGCGTCGGGACCATTCAGTACTTTGCCATGACCCGAGGCGGAGACGAATTAGAGCCTCTGGTCGACTACATTGTATCGAGACACTTCAGTGAGACAGCCGGCGACCCGCAGTCAGCGTCTCATCCAACGGCGGCGGTGACGCTGTTAGACGGCGTGTGTCAGCACTTCGCCAGACTCACCTCGCACTGGCAGGTATTGGGCTTTGTGCACGGTGTGCTCAATACCGACAATGCTTTGCTATGTGGCGAGACGATCGATTACGGCCCCTGTGCTTTCATGGACCATTTCGATCCTCAGGCCTGCTTTAGCTCCATCGATCGGCAGGGACGTTACGCCTGGCCCAACCAGCCCGGCATCATGCACTGGAATCTGGCGGTTCTCGCGGAGTGCCTTCTGCCGCTGCTTCACGATGACGACGAGACCGCGAAACACACGGCACAAGAGATCATCGATCAATATCCCGCCCGGTTTCATGCCCATCATCAGCACTGGCTCGCGGCCAAACTGGGCCTTGATCATCTCAATGAGCCAGACCATTCGCTCATCCAGCGGTTCCACGACATCCTGGCCTCTCACGAGCTGGACTTCACGCTCGCCTTCCGGTGGTTGACTGAAGTCGCTAACGAGTCTCTGCAACATTCCCCCCTACCCGAGCTCTTTAGCGCACCCGAGGAGCTCTCTGATTGGGCAGAGAATTGGCAACGCCGGCGACAACTGAATACCGGTGACCCAGAGGACGTCACCCGAGCGATGCAATGGGTGAACCCCGCGATTATCCCGAGGAACCATCTGGTACAACGCGGCATCGATCTCGCCGAGAAAGGTGAACTCGACTGGGTAGAGAGGCTGGTTCGGCGCGGTCGCAAACCCTTCGAATGGCAGGCCGATGATCTAGAGTGGGCGAGGCCACCCCACGAGGATGAGCGGGTGACCCGGACTTTTTGCGGCACCTGAGGCGGAAAATCCGCGGTTTTTTTTGATCCTTCATGACGGGCCGAATCGAGGGCCTTATAATTCCCGCTCCTCGACGGAGATACTCCATTGAACACCGAGTTTCTCGGCAAGCAACTTTCAGGACCGTTCACTATCCCCTCGGGCATTGTGACGACCGCCCCAGCTATTATTCAGCGGGTGATCGATACCATGCCGGAGATCGGCGTGATCACCACTAAAAGTATTGGCATGCAACCTCGCACAGGTAATCGCGAGCCGGTCTACAGTCAGTTCGCGCCGGGTTGCTTCGTGAATGCCGTCGGCTTAACCAACCCGGGGATGGACGAAGCGCTTGAAGGTCTTGCGAGTTTGCGAGTGCCCGACGATCGGTTTTTGCTCGTCTCTATTTTCGGCGGCTCGGTTGAGGAATTTGTCTCGGTCGCGCAGAAGCTGGCCCCCGTTGCGGACGGACTGGAACTGAATCTTTCCTGTCCCCACGCCAAAGGCTATGGCATGGCAATGGGACAGGATCCCGAGATGGTCCGCGACGTTGTTGCCGCGGTCTGCGCGGCTGTGGATGTCCCGGTGATTCCGAAGCTCACGCCAAACGTCGATGACATTGCGGTGATTGGACGGGCTGCACTGGAAGGGGGTGCATCAGCGCTCTGCGCCATTAACACCACTGGTCCGGGGTACACGGAACACCTCGGACATCCTGTACTGAGTAACGCGATGGGCGGCATGTCGGGTAAAGGGGTTCTGCCGACTGCCCTGAAAGCGCTCAAGGCGCTGCGACAAGTGACCGACGTCCCGCTGATTGGCTGTGGTGGATTATCCTCGGCCGCCGACTGCCGAGCCGCCGCACACTGTGGAGCGACGATTTTTGGCGTGGGATCGGGGCTGACCGGCATGGATACCGAGGACATCGGTCGCTTTTTTGCCGATCTGTATCACGACCTCGGAGCCGGCACTGATGAGGCAGGCAAGCAGGTGCGCTTTGACATCGACATGGGATTCAAGCCCTACCGCGTCGAGGCCAATGAGATTGTCTGCGAGGACATCACCGTCGTCACACTCGACGGCGAACTCGATATCCGGGCGGGCGAGTACGTATTCGTGTGGATACCGGGCGTCGGGGAAAAGCCGTTCTCCTGCCTGACCCATGATCCTGTCCGTCTGGCAGTCATCAACGTCGGCGAATTTACGGCTCAGTGTTACGGCCTGTCGCCGGGGGACGAAATCTATTTGCGGGGGCCGCATGGCGTACCGGTCAAGCCCCCGAAGGATGCGCATATTATCTGTGTGGCCGGTGGTACCGGCCTGGCGGCGGTCTATCAGATCGCCGAGGACTTTGGCAGCGAGGCGCAACCGGTGGACTTGTTTGTCGGAGCGCGCACAGCAAACCGACTCTACTTTCGGGAGGAGTGTCACACCGTAGGCAGGGTCACGCTGGCAACGGATGACGGGAGTGCCGGTTTTGCTGGCCGCGTCAGCGATGCCCTCGAGGAATTCCTCTCACAGCAGCCCCCGGAGGCGCTGGCCAAAATGGTCTTTTACAACTGCGGGCCTGCGCCCATGATTCACGCCAGCGAGGCCGTGCAACGACAGTACGTGACCAGCGATCGCATCTTCAGTGCGATTGACTATCTGACCAAGTGCGGTGTCGGTATTTGTGGTGCCTGCGCGGCCCCTGACGGGCGGCGAATTTGTGTGGATGGGCCCTTTATCGCTCGGGAAGACGCACACTAAATGCCAAAAAAAAGGCCGCGCAAGCGGCCTTTGAGCGCTACTGAATATTAGCGGCTGACGGTATAACCCATCTGCTCGAGAACGAAGCGATCCTCCGAGAGACTCGCAATCGCCTGTACCTGACCTGACTCGTTGAACATCATGCGCGTCACCTGATGCGCCTCAAATGGCAGGCCCGTTGCCTCATCGGTATTCCATGCCTGCGTCCATACATAGACTACGTCACCCTGCCCCACGGCCTCGTGAAGCTCCCACTTGTCAGGGCCCCAATCCTCATCGTCCAAAGTGGCCATCCACTCGAGCATTTGCGCTTTGGTCGTGGTGCTGCTGATGACGCCGCGACTGACCTCGATCGGCATCTCCTCGCCATCACGGGAAACGACTGCCGAGACGGATTCCCCGGGCTGGCCTCGGAAAGGCAAGTTCCACATAGTGTCGGCGTTCACTTCAACACCACCCACAGAAATAAACTCGTCACCCTCCTGCAGTACCCCTGCGACGGGGCTATCTGCGATGACGTTGGTAACGACCATGCGACCCTCTTCGGCACCCTGGCTGTTATCCCACATAAAACCAAATCCGACGTAACGATCGCGATACAGCAAGCCATCCTCAGCCATGTTGGTTTCAATCATCTCCATGGCTGCCGTGCGGCTGGTCGACGCCGCGGTAACCCATGCTTTTGCAAGCTCAACGTTGGGATTGGTAGCGGGTGCTTGATTGCAGGCCGCCAAACTCGTTGCTAAAAAAACGATCGTCGTTGCTCGAATAAAAAGCGTCATGGTTTCCCCCTAGTTTGGTTTTGTTTGGTGTGGTGTGGCATTTCACGAGCCGGGCAACATTGTGGCTGCCGACCTGCTTCGAGCTTAGGGGAAACGATAGTGATGTCAATTTCTTTGTCTCACGGTCAGGCGCAAACAGGCAATCGGGCGAGGATTCGGATTTTGTTGCTGTGATAGAAATCCGCCCAAAGCGACAGGTTTCATCTCAGCGCCACAAGTTACTTGACTGCCCAGTGTGCAGCGGCATGATGGGGCGATATTCCCCGACAGGACAGCACTGATGTCAGAAGCCATCAATCACAATCTGCTGGATATCGACTCTCTGAGCTGGGCTCATTATCAAGAGGCTGCGGATTACCCCTACCCGGTCAGTTATTGGGGGCACATATTGAGCATTGATTCCGCCGGGCATATCAGCGTCCTGTACCGGTGGGATCCGGGCACCTACTGCCATTTCCACCGCCACCTCTGTGAGACCACATCAGTGGTATTACAAGGTGAGTTGCACGTCCAAACTTTTGAGAACGGTAAGCCGGTCAAATCAGGAATCAGGCGTGTCGGGGATTACGCCAAGAAGCCATCGAATGATGTGCACATGGAAAAAGGAGGCCCCGAGGGCGCATTGGTGCTCTTTGAACTCTATGCGCCCGATGGACAACTCACCGAGCAACTCGACCCCAACGGCAATGTCCTGCGAACGCTCACCACGACAGACCTGCAAAGAGCGCTCGCAAAACAACAGATGCAAGCCGCGGCGTGATGGCATCGTGAATAACGAGGTTGATTGAATGTCTGCAGAAACCCACCCCCTTGCTCCACATGTTCTGCCCCCCTTCGTAGGCGGGGCAGATGGCAGTGACCCGCTATTCTCAGCCATTATTGTGATCGTTGTGATCGCCGTTCTGGGCATCGGTGTGTTTTACCTCAAGCTCCATGCCATCCCCGAGCAGTTGGCGCACAAGCACAGTAATACCCAGTCGCAGCTCATCATGGTGCTCGCCTTAATGGCGCTCTTCACCCACAACAACGTGTTCTGGGTCGCAGCGCTCATACTGGCACTCCTCAAGCTCCCTGACTTTCTGACCCCCATCAACAGTATCTCTGAGTCATTGAAAAAATTGGCGCCGAAGCAAACGGGTGACGAGTCAGCGGTAGCACCCACGGAGCAATCCGGGGAGGTCCGCTAACCATGTTGGAATTGATTCTGTGCTCACTGATTACCGTGCTTCCCGACTACCTGTTTCGTCGCCATGCGCAGGGCAAGCACTGGGGAGACCAAATTACCTTCTTCACGATGTGGTACGAATTGCGCTGGGGGATCACCGCCTGCCTGATCCTCACGGTCAGCTTGATCACAGTAGTTTTTTATTACCACCCCTCCACAACCAATGCGGGCCCTTACTTCAGGACAATCCCGCTACTACCCGAGGGCGGCGGCAGAGTTGAAGACGTGTTCGTCAAAAACGGGGAGAGCGTGGAGGCTGGTGACCCGTTGTTTAGTTTGCTGGACACCGCACAGGTTGCGGGCGTTAACATCGCCGAGAGTCAACTGGATCAAATCGCCTCAGCGTTTGCGCAGGCAGAGGTACAGCTGGAGGCAGCTAAAGCCACCCTCGTACAAGCTGAGAGTGCGCTGGCGCAATCAGAAAACGAGCTGTCCAAAAAACGGGAGCTCTCTTCACGCGGGCAGCAGCTGGTCAGCAAAATCGAAATCGAGCGACTCGAAAATACGGTGGCTCAGCGCCAGGGCGGGGTGCAGGCCGCCAAAGCCAACATTACCGCCGTGCAGACCCAGATATCAGACGTCTTGCCTGCTCAGCGCAAAAGTGCTGAGCGCCAGCTGGAGCAGGCGCAGGTCGCGCTTGATAAGACTGTGGTTTACGCGGGCGTCGATGGACAGGTGGCGCAGTTTTATCTGCAGCGGGGGGATTACGTGAATCCCATATTACGCCCCGCGGGTGTGCTCATCCCCTCGGACGGCCCCGAATCCGGGCGTTTCCAGATCGCAGCGGGATTCGACCAGCTTTCTGCTCAGGTCATCAAACCCGGCACCATCAGCGAGGTCGTATGCCTTTCAAAGCCCTTCACCGTCATCCCGATGGTCGTGACCCGCGTGCAGCCTGTGGTCGCCGCGGGCCAGCTGAAACCGTCCGATGTGCTTATTGACGCGCAACAGCGCGCACGGCCAGGTACTCTAACAGTCGTGATGGAGCCCTTGTATGAGGGTGGCTTGAGTGAGGTGATGCCCGGCAGTAAATGTATCGCCAATGCCTACACCAACAATCACGAACTGCTTGAGTCTGGTGATCTGGGCCTGGGCGAGACGCTATTCCTGCATATGGTTGATACCGTGGGTGTACTACATGCAGTGATTTTGCGCATGCAAGCGCTCCTGCTACCGGTGCAAATGTTGGTCTTCGCGGGTCACTGATTCCGCCGGCTACATGGCCATTGAAGGCCTGCCGCGCTATGGACCCTGACGCTTAATTGGGTAAGTTGCACCGGCTGCTCTAGTCCGGCTTGTTCGACATTGCCCGCCAGATGCGGCGAGCTGAGAACACCGTCCATCCCGCCACAATCAACCACCAGAGTAAAAAGAACCAGTCGTTCTTGGTAGTGCCATTCCACTGTAACCACTCAAAGACCACTGCTTCGGCGAACACATC
>Ga0255767_1002340_pt1 | contig 16444 bp, 14 predicted proteins | sample 071ome_24_FD_179967 | JGI IMG/M metagenome (GOLD analysis project Ga0255767, IMG submission 179967) | Coastal salt marsh microbial communities from the Groves Creek Marsh, Skidaway Island, Georgia - 071402CT metaG (version 2) | ecosystem: Environmental > Aquatic > Marine > Intertidal zone > Salt...
TTTACCTACCCGATGCTTGCCCTAGATCGCGGGCTTGGATATTCGGGCAGTATGCGTATCGTTCGTGACCATCAATTTGTCCGACCCGAAAACCGTGGCGCCTCTGTGGCCATTGGGAATTTTGATGGCGTGCATCTGGGTCACGCGCATTGCATCGACCTTGCCCGCGGTCATGAGGCCCCTTTAGGGGTTTTGACCTTCGAGCCGCATCCGCGCGAATTCTTTAACCCTGACACCGCGCCATTTCGGCTGATGAATGCCGAAGCCCGCGCCAATCGGCTTGAGAAAATGGGGGTAGAGATCCTCTATGAGCTGCCCTTCAATCGCACCCTTTCCGCACTTGATGCAGAAGATTTCATCCGCGAAGTGGTTGTCGAGGGGCTGGGTCTGAAGCATCTGGTCGTGGGTGCGGATTTCTGTTTTGCCAAAGGCCGCAAAGGCACAACCGATATGCTGCGCGCCTTCGGGGCGCGTTATGGGTTTGATGTGACTGTGGTCGATCTGCTGAATTCGAGCGGTGTGGCCGTGTCATCCACCGCTATCCGAGATGCGCTCAGGTCGGGTGATCCGCGCCAAGCCCGCGACATGCTTGGCCACTGGCACCGCATCGAAGGCCCCGTGATCCATGGTGAGAAGCGGGGGCGCACATTGGGCTACCCGACCGCCAATATGTCATTGGATGGCCTGCACGTTCCCAAACTTGGCGTTTACGCAGTTTTGGTTGAATTGCGCAGCGGGCCATATGCGGGCCAGTATCACGGCGTGGCCAGTCTTGGCGTGCGGCCCATGTTCAATGGGCAAGAGCCAAATCTCGAAACCTTCATCTTTGATTTTTCAGGCGATATTTACGGCATGGATATGTCTGTCGGTCTGGTCGAGTTTCTGCGTGGTGAGGAGAAATTTGACAGCCTTGAGGCCTTGATCGCCCAAATGGATCGCGACAGCCAGATGGCGCGCGAGATCCTTGCTGCGTTATGACCAAGAAAGCCCCCTTTTGGAAACGCAAATCCTTGGCCGATATGACGGCACAAGAATGGGAAAGCCTCTGTGATGGGTGCGGGAAATGTTGTCTCAACAAGCTAGAAGATGCCGATACGGGCGAGGTGGCCCTGACACGGGTTGCATGTCGCCTTTTCGATGATGCAACCTGCCGATGCGGACAATATGAAATTAGAAAGACACTTGTGCCCGAGTGTATCCAATTGACCCCTGAGGGCATGAAGGATGTCGCCTATTTCATGCCTGAAACCTGCGCCTATAGATTGCTGCATGAGGGCAAGGATTTGTATTGGTGGCACCCTTTGGTGTCAGGGGATCCTGAAACTGTGCACCAAGCGGGGATTTCCGCGCGCGGGATCACGATTGCCGAATTCGACATTCCAGAAGAAGACTGGGAAGATTACATTATCGAGGAGCCAGGATTATGAATTTTGCCTCCGACAATACAGGCCCCGCCCATCCAGATGTGATTGCGGCCATTACAGCGGCCAATGAGGGCTATGCTATGCCCTATGGCGCAGATGACGCCATGGCACGCGTGCGCCAATCCATCCGCGACCTGTTCGAGGCCCCAGAGGCGGCGGTCTATCTCGTCAGCACGGGCACAGCCGCCAATGCCTTGGCCTTGTCGGTGATGGTGCAGCCGTGGCAGTCGATCTTCTGCCATCGCATCGCCCATATCGAAGAAGATGAATGCGGCGCACCTGAATTCTATGCCAATGGCGCGAAACTGGCCTTGGTCGAAGGCGAAGGGGGCAAGATGACCCCTGATGGCTTGGCGCAGACCATTGCACATACGGGCGACAAAGGTGTGCATGGCATGCAACGCGGCCCTGTGAGCCTAACCAATATCACCGAAGTTGGCACCGCCTATAGCCTAAGCGAGATCAAGGCGCTCAGTGATGTTGCAAAGTCCTATGACCTACCCGTTCATCTTGATGGCGCGCGTTTTGCCAATGCCTGCGCGGCCCTTGGCTGCCGCCCTGCCGATATGACATGGAAGGCAGGTGTGGATGCAGTCAGTTTTGGCGGCACAAAGAACGGCTGCATGGGTGTTGAGGCCGTGATCCTGTTCGACCCGAAAAAGGCATGGGAATTTGAATTGCGCCGCAAGCGTGGCGCACATCTATGGTCAAAGCACCGCTTTCTCTCTGCACAGATGGAGGCCTATACGCGCGATGATCTTTGGCTGCGATTGGCGCAATCCGCCAATGCGCGCATGGCAGAATTGCGCGCAGGTTTGGCGCAGATCGAGGGGGTGCATATCGCGCATGAACCTGCGGGCAATATGCTGTTCACGCATCTGCCCCGTGCAGCCCATAAACGCGCCTTTGCGGCGGGGGCGCAATATTACCTCTTTCCGTTCAACGCCACGCTTGAGGGGCCAGAGGATGAGTTGATCCTCTGTCGCCTCGTCACCGATTGGTCATGCTCACAGAGCAAGGTTCAGGCTCTATTGGACTGCTTTAAGGCGGGCTAAAGCTTGCCCTCTAAATGGAGCGCAAGATCGTCTAGGCGGTCTTGCCCCCAGAAATGCGTGGCTCCATCCACCACATAGAAGGGCGCGCCAAAAACGCCTGCCTCAACCGCGGCTTCGAGATTGGCAGCATATTCTTCGGCCCCCGATAACAGCCCGCGATCTGCCAAGCTGGGGTCAAAGCCTGCCGCCGCCAGAGCAGCGCGGATCACATCATCCTCGGCAATGTTCTTTTCCTCGCGCCACACCGCGCGCGTGACCCCGTGAACCAGTCCGGCCAAATCCCCGCCACCTTCGTTTTGGGCCGCAATAATGGCATAAGATGAAGGCGCAGAATTGGTTGGGAAAAATGCAGGCTTCAGCGTAAGGGCAAGCCCCGTCTTCTTAGACTGGCGCTGCAGCTCTTGCAGGCGATAGGCCTGCCGTGCGGGGTGGCGTTCGGCGGGTGGTGTGCCGCCCGTGCGCGCAAAAAGAGCGATAATATCCAAAGGTCGATACCGAATGGTCGCCCCATGTGCAGCGGCAATCTCCTCAAGTCGCTTTCCCGCGAGATAGGTGTAGGGAGAGATGGTCGAGAAATAATAATCAATATGCGACATTTCGCGGATCCTTTTTGGCTTTGCGTCACGTTGGCCTGAGTGCTAGGGGGTGTCAACGCGCCAAATGGGGCGCGCCCTGCACAGATCAAGGACTTTGCGAAAAGATGAGCGCTTCAGACCCAAAACTGATTTCTGGTAACGCCAATCGCGAATTGGCCAAGACGATTGCAAAACGGATGTCGATGCATCGCGGCATGAAAGTGGGTCTTGTGGATGCCCGCGTGGAACGTTTCAACGACCAAGAAATTTTCGTGGAAGTTTACGAGAACGTGCGCGGCGAGGATATGTTCATCGTCCAGCCCACATCGAAGCCTGCCAATGACAACTTGATGGAGCTGCTGATTATCGCTGACGCGCTGCGCCGCTCATCTGCTGCACGTATAACGGCGGTGATCCCCTATTTTGGATATGCCCGCCAAGACCGCCGCACCAAGGCGCGCACGCCAATCTCTGCGAAACTTGTGGCGAACCTGATTGCCGAAGGCGGCGTTGAGCGCGTATTGACCATGGATTTACACGCCGCACAGATCCAAGGCTTTTTCGATATCCCCGTGGACAACCTCTATGCGAGCCCGATTTTCGCGCTGGATATCTTGCATCAATTTGAGGGCAAGGTGGATGATGTCATGGTGATCTCGCCTGATGTTGGTGGCGTGGCGCGTGCGCGCGAACTTGCCACGCGTATTGGCGCGCCTTTGGCAATCGTGGACAAGCGCCGCGAAAAGCCAGGTGAGGTTGCTGAAATGACCGTGATCGGGAATGTCGAAGGCAAGCGATGCTTGATTGTGGATGATATGTGCGACACCGCTGGCACATTGTGCAAAGCGGCCGAAGTGTTGCTTGAACATGGTGCAACCGAAGTGCATGCCTATATCACCCACGGCGTGATGTCTGGCCCTGCGGTAGAGCGCGTGAGCAAATCAGTCATGAAATCCCTAGTTTTGACCGACACGATCGAGCCAACCGAAGCCGTTAAAAACTGCCCCAATATTCGCATCGTTCCCACCGCGCCCATGTTTGCACAGGCAACTTTGAACATTTGGAATGGCACAAGCGTCTCATCCCTGTTTGAGACGGAAACCCTCGTGCCGATCTATGAAGGGCTGTATCCCAACGGAATGTGGGGCCGCTAAGCGGCCACTTCCTGGCATAACACACTCAACGGCGCGCCCATGAAAAAAGGCGCGCCTTTTTTATAGGCGCGCCTTTTCTAAATTGCGTCCTCAAGGGCACAGGGGATCACAGGTTGATGTGATCGCCCAATGCCACCATGTCAGACAGAAGCTTGGCCGCGTCATCCACGGGGCCAGGCTCATTTTTGAATGTCTCTTTCGCAGCCTCATGTGCCTTGCGATACTCTTCCACCATTTCGGCATAGAGTTCTTTAGTCACTTCCGCGCGGGGCAATGCACGCTCTGCAAGAACAGTGACCTTATCGGCGCTGATCTCGGCAAAGCCACCCAGAACGATGTAATCGTCCTGACCGCCCGCATGGATGACCTGCAGCAAACCCGGACGCAGCGTGGTGATGGTAGGCGCGTGGTTTGCCATCGCCGTCATATCACCCCCTGCACCAGGGATTTGCACCTCGGTCGCATCTAACGAGGCCAAGCGGCGCTCGGGAGAGACGAGGTCAAATTTGAACGCTTCGGCCATTCGGCCCTCCTATCAGGCTGCTTCTGCTGCCAGACGCTCGGCCTTGGCTTTCACGTCTTCGATACCGCCCACCATGTAGAACGCGGCTTCTGGCAGGTGGTCATATTCGCCTGCAACAACCGCCTTAAAGGAGGCAATCGTGTCTTCCAATGGAACCTGAATACCATCAGAGCCAGTGAAGACCTTCGCCACGTCAAATGGCTGCGACAAGAAACGCTGGATCTTACGTGCGCGAGACACTGTCAGCTTATCTTCTTCGCTCAATTCGTCCATGCCGAGGATGGCGATGATGTCCTGCAGCGATTTGTAACGCTGAAGGATACCCTGAACGTCACGAGCCACGTTGTAATGCTCCTCACCAATGACAGCAGGGTCAAGCAGACGCGAGGTCGAGTCGAGCGGGTCAACCGCAGGGTAGATGCCCAATTCCGAAATCGCACGGCTGAGAACCGTGGTTGCGTCAAGGTGCGCAAACGAGGTTGCAGGTGCAGGGTCGGTCAAGTCGTCCGCAGGAACGTAGATCGCCTGAACCGAAGTAATCGAACCAGCTTTGGTCGATGTAATCCGCTCCTGCAGCGCGCCCATGTCGGTCGCAAGTGTTGGCTGGTAGCCCACAGCAGAAGGAATACGGCCCAAAAGCGCCGACACCTCAGAACCCGCCTGCGTGAAGCGGAAGATGTTGTCCACGAAGAACAAAACGTCTGTGCCCGACTGGTCACGGAACTGTTCCGCCAAGGTCAGACCCGTCAAAGCCACACGCGCACGCGCCCCTGGAGGTTCGTTCATCTGGCCGTAGACCAAGGCCACTTGGCTTTCGCTCAACGCGTCTGGCTTGATAACGCCAGATTCGATCATCTCGTGGTAAAGGTCATTGCCTTCACGGGTGCGTTCACCCACGCCCGCGAACACCGAGAAGCCCGAGTGCACTTTGGCGATGTTGTTGATCAATTCCATGATGAGAACGGTTTTACCCACGCCCGCACCACCGAACAGACCAATTTTACCACCCTTCGCGTAAGGCGCGAGAAGGTCGATCACCTTGATACCTGTGACGAGGATTTCAGACTCGGTGGACTGTTCCGCGAATTCAGGCGCAGGCTGGTGAATGGCGCGGGTTTCATCCGCTTTCACGGGGCCTTTTTCGTCAATGGGCTCGCCCACAACGTTCATGATGCGGCCCAATGTAGCGTTGCCCACTGGAATGGTGATTGGCGCGCCCATATCGGTCACTTTCGCGCCGCGCACCAAACCCTCGGTTGCGTCCATCGCGATGGTGCGCACGGTGTTTTCACCTAAGTGCTGCGCCACTTCGAGGATCAGTTTCTTGCCATTGTTCTCGGTCTCAAGCGCGTTCAGGATCTCCGGTAGGTGATCTTCGAACTGCACGTCAACGACAGCGCCGATGACCTGAGTAATTTTGCCGACTGCTTGTGCCATGTCGTGTCTCCGGTTTCCTTAGAGCGCTTCCGCGCCCGAGATAATTTCAATCAATTCATTGGTGATCACAGCCTGACGCGAGCGGTTAAACTCAATCGTCAGTTTGTCGATCATGTCGCCTGCGTTGCGGGTTGCGTTATCCATTGCGGACATACGCGCCCCCTGCTCCGAGGCCCCATTTTCGAGAAGCGCTGTAAAAATCTGCGTTGTCACGCCAATGGGCAGCAGATCAGACAGGATTGCCTCTTCGGAAGGTTCGTAGTCATAGGGCGTTTCTGCCCCAACATCTTCTGCAGCATCTTCAAAAACAGCAGGGATGATTTGCTGCGCAGTTGGGATCTGAGAAATCACCGACTGGAAGCGATTGTAGAAGATGGTGGCAACATCAAATTCGCCCGCATCAAAGCGTGCCATCACATCCTTTGCGATGGCTGCTGCGTTTTCGTAACCCACGCGCTTCACTTCCGAGAGGTCAACGTGACCAATCAAAAGGTTTGCATATTCGCGGCGCAGTTGTTCACGGCCTTTTTTGCCGACAGTCAAAACCTTCACAGTTTTGCCCTGTGCGATCAGCTCGGCAATGCGCGCTTTTGCAAGACGAGCGATGGTGGAGTTAAAGCCCCCACACAAACCGCGCTCGGCTGTCATGACAACGAGCAGATGTGTCTGGTCTTGACCCGTCCCTGCCAAAAGGCGCGGGGCACTGTCCGACCCACCGACCGAAGCGGCCAGCCCGCCAATCACCGCTGCCATTTTCTCGGCATAAGGCCGCCCAGCTTCGGCTGCTTCCTGCGCACGGCGCAGTTTTGCAGCAGCCACCATCTGCATGGCCTTGGTGATCTTGCGGGTCGATTTGACCGACTCGATCCGTGTTTTCAGATCCTTGAGACTTGGCATAAACCCGTCCCCTTACGAGAAATCTGCGGCGAATTCTTCGATGACTGCCTTCAGTCGGTCGGCTGCATCACCTTTGATCTTTGGATCTTCATTGGTGATCCAATCGAGAACATCCTTGTGCTTACCACGCAGATGCTGAAGCAGACCCTGCTCAAAGCGGCCAACTTCGCGCACGGCGATCTTGTCGAGGAAGCCAGAGATACCCGCGAAGATCACACAGACGATTTCTGCGTTGGTCAGCGGTGCATATTGTGACTGCTTCATCAACTCGGTCAGACGCGCGCCGCGGTTCAGCAAACGCTGTGTCGCCGCATCAAGGTCAGACCCGAACTGCGCGAAGGCTGCCATTTCGCGATACTGCGCCAGTTCCAGTTTCACCGAACCTGCCACCGATTTCATCGCATTGGTTTGGGCCGAAGAGCCCACGCGAGACACAGATAGACCTGTGTTCACAGCAGGGCGAATACCCTGATAGAACAAGTCGGTTTCAAGGAAGATCTGGCCGTCTGTGATCGAGATCACGTTGGTCGGAATAAACGCCGAAACGTCACCGCCTTGGGTTTCAATCACGGGTAGAGCGGTCAAAGACCCTGCACCAAGATCTTCGTTCAGCTTCGCCGAACGCTCCAACAAACGAGAGTGGAGGTAGAAAACGTCACCAGGATAGGCTTCACGCCCTGGGGGACGGCGAAGCAGCAAGGACATCTGGCGGTAAGCAACAGCTTGCTTGGACAGGTCATCATAGATGATCAGCGCATGCTTGCCGTTGTCGCGGAAATACTCGGCCATCGCGGTCGCGGAATATGGCGCAAGGAACTGCATCGGGGCAGGGTCAGAAGCTGTCGCTGCCACAACGATGGAATATTCAATCGCGCCTGTCTCTTCGAGCTTCTTAACCAACTGCGCAACAGTCGAACGCTTCTGGCCAACCGCAACATAGATGCAGTAAAGCTTCTTGCTTTCGTCTTTGCCAGCCGCTTCGTTATAGCTTTTCTGGTTCAGGATCGCGTCCAAAGCCACGGCAGTTTTGCCTGTCTGACGGTCGCCAATGATCAATTCGCGCTGACCACGGCCGATGGGGATCATCGCGTCAACAGCCTTGAGGCCTGTTGCCATAGGCTCATGAACAGATTTACGCGGGATAATGCCAGGCGCTTTGACGTCCGCAACGCGGCGCTCTTTCGACTTGATCGGGCCTTTGCCATCAAGTGGGTTGCCCAAGCCGTCTACAACGCGGCCAAGCAATTCTGGGCCAGCAGGAACGTCCACGATCGAATTCGTGCGCTTAACAGTGTCACCTTCTTTGATGTCACGGTCAGAGCCGAAGATCACGACACCTACGTTGTCGGATTCAAGGTTGAGGGCCATGCCCATAATTCCACCTGGAAATTCGACCATTTCACCCGCTTGAACATTATCAAGCCCGTGAACGCGGGCGATCCCATCGCCAACACTCAGCACGCGGCCAACTTCGGCCACTTCTGCATCCTGACCGAAACTCTTGATCTGTTCCTTCAGGATCGCGGAAATCTCTGCAGCTTGGATCGCCATTATCCGACCTCTTTCATGGTGTTCTGGAGGGAGTTGAGCTTGGAGCGGATCGAGCTATCGATCATCTTCGAGCCAACCTTTACGATAAGACCGCCAATGAGGCTTTCATCAACGGTCGCATTCAAATTAATTTTCTTGCCCACGGAGGCTGACAAGGCTTTTGCCAGTTTATCCGCTTGAGTTTTGGTCAGGGCCTTGGCAGACACGACCTCTGCGGTCATCTCGCCACGGCTTTCTGCGATTTGGGCGCGCACGGCGCGCAGCACCATCGGCAGAACGAAGAGACGGCGCTTTTGCGCCATGACCTGCAGCGTGTTGGTTGCGACCATACCCAATTTCATCGCCTTGGCGACAGCGCCAACGGCAGCCTGAGACTCGTCACGGCGGTAGATCGGGGAGGAGATCAAATCGCGCAGGTCTGCGCTAGCGGCCAATGCGGCTTCGAGCGCGTCAACATCTTTGGCCAGCGCATCAATCGCTGCCGCCTCGGTGGCTAGGTCGAACATCGCGGTCGCGTAGCGCGCGGCGATGCCAGTTGAGATCGAAGCCGATTCGGACACGTCCACCCTTTCAACAATTTGGCTCGGGCAGCGTGAGGATCACGCCCGAGCAGTTCGTTCTTCGCGACTTGAAGGTGCCGCCGTTCCTCAGATTTGGCGGTCGTTTAGCAGAGGGTTCAATTTGCTGCAACCGCCGATGGCGCAAACATGATTTTGACAAAATCATTGTTTTTCAGAGGTTAACCAAATCTTTCTGCAGATGCGACGCTTTGAAGCTAAAAAAAAACGCGCGCATGGAGACGATTTTGACCCTAATTTAGGCGCAAACGTCCCGAGTTGGCCTCTTTTGGCCCACCTTAGCGATTCTGCATCTGCGAAATAGAGGGGCCTTTTTGGCGGCGCACGCGGCCTGTTGCAGGGCTTGGAACACCATCAAGGATGCGCAAGGGATTCCGCATGCGTGCGGCGTGACCCCGTTTTATAGGGGCAAAGACTTGCTTACTCGCTTCAACCATGATCACACCGCCTGCGTAGTGCGAACTCATCCAGCGCCCCGCGCGTTCCATCATATCGGCAGACCTGAGCCAGAACCGCGCATGGCTTGGCGGCGCAAAAAGTGCGGCACGGTGACGTTCTGGCACAAAGCCATGGTGGCGCAATTGTGCCTCAAGCTGGCTGAGGCTGTAGGGCCGCCCATAGCCGAAGGGCGTGGCATCGCTGCGCGCCCACAAGCCACCGCGATTTGGCACAATGAACAAAGCCCGCCCCCCTGCCCCAAGCGCGCGGGCGGCTTCATCCAAGAGCGCCGCAGGATCATCGCTTGTCTCAAGCCCATGCAGCATCACCAAGCGATCTGCCATCCCTTCTGACAAGGGCCAACGCGCATCTTCGCAAAGGGCCGCAACATTCGACATCCCAGCAGGCCAAGGCATCACACCCTGCCCTTGCGGCATCAAGCCAATCACGTGGCGCGATTGATCGAGATACGGGCGCAACAGCGGAACAGCAAAGCCAAAGCCCACCACAGTCTGCCCACTTGCGTTAGGCCAAAGTGACAACATCGCATCGCGCACAGCCTTTTGCGCAATTCGCCCCAATCGGGTGCGATAGTAAAATTGACGCAAATCAACGACATCAAGATGCATTGCAAAAGCCAGTCCGCTGCGATTGTCTTGAGCCATATGTGCCACGAAGCTGAGGAGATTGCCATGACCACCGCCGCGCCCGCCACTGAAATTGTGACAATCCCCTGCCTCAAGGACAATTATGCCTTTGCGCTGCATCTGCGCGAAACGGGTCAAACCTTGATCGTAGACGTGCCAGAAGCCGCGCCCATTGTCGCCGAATGTGCGCGGCGCGGATGGGTGATTACAGACGTTCTCTTAACCCACCATCATTGGGATCATGTGGACGGGTTGCCCGATCTGCATGCGGCGACCGACAGCCCAATTCGCGTTTGGGGGGCAGCCGCAGATGCCCACAGGCTGCCCGCGCTTGACCACGCACTGCACGAAGGCGATGTCATGGCAATCGGGGCCTTGCGTGGCACGGTTTATGATGTGTCTGGCCATACTGTGGGGCACATCGCCGTTCATTTCCCACAGGCCGGCGTGATCTTTACCGCTGACAGCCTCATGGCGCTTGGCTGTGGTCGCCTGTTTGAGGGCACACCCGCTCAGATGTGGCAAAGCCTGTCAAAACTGACCGCACTTCCGCGTGATACGCTTGTCTGTTCTGGCCACGAATACACCCAATCAAATGCGCGGTTTGCCTTGACCATCGATCCCGAAAACAAGGCGCTCCAAGCTCGCGCCACCCGCATTGACGAGGCGCGCGCAAAAGGCTTGCCAACAGTGCCAAGCAGCCTTGGCATGGAATTGGACACAAACCCGTTCCTGCGCGCCAATGACTCGCAAATCAAAGCACATTTGGAGATGACAGATGCCAGTGACGCAGAATGCTTTGCCGAGATCAGGCAGCGCAAAGATCACTTCTGATGGATTTTCACGCAAATTTGCGCCGATCGCAGGTTTTTTTTCAAGTTTAGCTTGAAACTGGCAAAATAAAACCGAAGCTTAATAGCATGAGGCTATGGCTAGACTCAGTGAAGGCGGGCCGAACCCGCTTGCGCCTCTGGCCGCAACGAAAGGAGCACTTATCGTGCCGTCGTTTTCAAATACCCTAGAGCAGGCCATCCATGCGGCTTTGGCGCAGGCGAATGCGCGCAAGCATGAATTGGCAACATTGGAACATCTTCTGCTGGCGCTGTTGGACGAGCCTGACGCGGCCAAAGTCATGCGCGCCTGTAGCGTAGATATTGATGCCCTGCGCGAGACGCTTATCACCTTCATTGATGAAGAATTGGCCACGCTTGAGACAGATATCGAGGGCTCTGAAGCGGTGCCGACCGCGGCCTTCCAGCGGGTGATCCAACGCGCCGCGATCCATGTGCAATCCTCGGGTCGCACCGAGGTCACAGGGGCAAACGTCCTTGTCGCAATTTTCGCAGAGCGCGAGTCAAACGCAGCCTATTTCCTGCAAGAGCAGGATATGACCCGCTATGACGCGGTGAATTTCATCGCACATGGCGTGGCGAAAGATCCGTCTTTTGGGGAAAGCCGCCCTGTTTCGGGCGCGACTGATCCGATGGACGAGGGCGTTGAAACAAGTGGCAACCCGCCTGAGGGTAGTGATGCCAAGGAGGCCGCCCTTGCCAAATATTGCGTTGATCTGAACAAAAAGGCGCATGATGGCGATGTTGACCCGCTGATAGGTCGCCATGATGAGGTGGAACGCTGCATTCAAGTGCTGTGCCGCCGCCGCAAGAACAACCCGCTCTTGGTCGGTGATCCTGGTGTTGGCAAAACCGCCATTGCCGAAGGTCTGGCGAAAAAGATTGTCGAGGGCGAAACGCCTGAGGTTTTGGCGAAATCCACCATTTATTCGCTCGACATGGGCGCGCTTTTGGCAGGCACACGCTATCGCGGTGACTTTGAAGAACGGCTGAAGGCCGTGGTCAACGAATTGGAAGACCATCCTGACGCGGTTCTTTTCATCGATGAAATTCATACTGTCATCGGAGCGGGTGCGACATCGGGTGGGGCCATGGATGCCTCAAACCTGCTTAAGCCCGCGTTGCAGGGCGGCAAATTGCGCTGCATGGGATCGACAACCTATAAAGAGTTCCGTCAACATTTTGAAAAAGACCGCGCGCTCTCGCGCCGCTTCCAGAAGATTGACGTCAATGAACCATCCGTTGAGGATTCGGTGAAAATTTTGCGCGGGCTGAAGCCTTATTTCGAAAGCCACCATGATGTGAAATACACCGCCGATGCGATCCGCACGGCGGTGGAACTGGCGGCGCGCTATATCAACGACCGCAAATTACCCGATAAAGCAATTGACGTGATTGACGAGGCCGGTGCGGCACAGCATCTGCTGCCAGATAGCAAGCGGCGCAAGACCATTGGCCCAAAGGAAATCGAAGCCGTGGTCGCCAAAATCGCGCGCATCCCACCAAAGAACGTCTCAAAGGACGATGCAGAAGTGCTGCGCGATTTGGAAAAAACACTCAAGCGCGTGGTGTTCGGCCAAGACAAAGCGATCGAGGCCTTGGCCTCTGCGATCAAATTGGCCCGCGCGGGTCTGCGGGAACCAGAAAAGCCCATTGGGAACTATCTCTTCGCGGGGCCAACAGGTGTTGGTAAAACCGAAGTGGCCAAACAACTGGCAGATACCCTTGGGGTCGAGTTGCTGCGTTTTGACATGTCCGAATATATGGAGAAACACGCAGTATCCCGCCTGATTGGTGCCCCTCCAGGATATGTCGGGTTCGATCAGGGCGGACTTCTGACTGATGGCGTGGATCAGCATCCTCACTGCGTGCTGTTGTTGGACGAAATCGAAAAGGCGCATCCTGATGTGTTCAACATCCTGTTGCAGGTCATGGATCACGGCACGTTGACCGATCACAACGGACGTTCGGTCGATTTCCGCAATGTCGTCTTGATCATGACCTCAAACGCAGGCGCAGCCGAACAGGCGAAGGCGGCTATTGGATTTGGTCGCGACCGCCGCGAAGGTGAGGATACCGCCGCGATTGAGCGCACCTTCACCCCTGAATTCCGCAACCGCTTGGATGCGGTGATCAGTTTCGGCGCGCTGCCAAAAGATGTAATCCTGCAGGTGGTTGAGAAATTCGTGCTGCAACTTGAAGCGCAGCTGCTTGATCGCAATGTGACGATCGAGCTGACCAAACCCGCAGCTGAACTTTTGGCCGATTTGGGCTATGATGATCGTATGGGCGCGCGCCCCTTGGGCCGTGTCATCCAAGAACAAATCAAAAAGCCACTGGCCGAAGAATTGCTGTTTGGCAAACTGGCCAAGGGCGGCAATGTGAAGGTCGGTGTTAAAGACGGTAAAATCGACCTGCGCATTGAAAACGGTGCGCCACCACGGATCAGTTCGAAAAAGCCACCGCTGCTCACGGCAGAATGACCTGCGGCGCAGCGTTAACATCAAAAGCGACCCCCTTTTTGAGTGGGGTAGCTTTTTTCTGCGCCTCATTTGCAGGTAATGCCACCCCGCCGAGCCTCAGCTTTCCTGTCGACTGCCGATTGGGTGAGACCTGTTTCATTCAACAATATGTCGACCATGATCCAAGCATAGCGGCGCGCGATTACACCTGCGGCCCCCAAAGCTATGACGGGCATCAAGGCACTGATTTCCGCCTTTCTGATCTGGCAGCCCTAACGCGCAATGTCGCCGTTCTGGCTGCGGCGGATGGTATTGTGCAGGCCACGCGAGATGGGGTTCTCGATCAAGGCATCGCCGCCATGCCCGAGGGGCAGGATTGCGGAAACGGTGTTGTGATTGACCACGGCGATGGATGGCAAAGCCAATATTGCCAACTTGCCCAAGGCAGCATCGCCGTGACCCAAGGGCAAAATGTTCAAGCCGGCGCGCGGCTTGGGGTGCTCGGGCTGTCAGGGCGCACCGAATTTCCGCATCTGCATTTCACCTTACGCCACAATGGCACTTTGATTGATCCTTTCAATCAAAGTGCTGAGGGGCATTGCGGCCTCGACACGGCCCAACTCTGGCACCCTGCATTGCCCGCGCCGACCGCAGATGTCATGGCAGCAGGTTTTTCCAATGCCCTGCCCGATTATGATGCAATTCGCGCAGGGCGCGCGCATCTGCCCATGGCCACCCGCAGCGCAAGCGCCTTGGTGGTCTGCGGCTTTGCCCATAGTGGGCAGATCGGCGATCGTATGGAGTTTGAAATCACAGGGCCGAACGGGGCGCTTCTGCATGAAAACAATGTCACATTAGAGCGCGCCCAAGCGCAGTTTTTTCGCGCCTCTGGCCGCCGCGCGCCAAACGGGGGATGGGGCGCGGGACGATATATCGGGGAAATCCGACTGATCCGCGAAGGTGAACTTATCTCAATCCGTCAAACAGAAATCGAGCTGCGCTAACGCTCGGTCAATTTAAGTTCTATCCTGCGGTTTTGCGCCCGCACTGCGGCGCTATCCCCTTCGGCTACGGGGTGGAATTCACCAAATCCTGTGGCGGCCAATCGCTCGGACGGAATGCCCAATTCCTCGCTCATATAAAGAACCACGGACAAGGCGCGCGCCTGCGACAATTCCCAGTTGCTCGAAAATTCCGCATTGGCCGATAGGGGGACATTATCGGTATGGCCATCAACACGAATGATCCAGTCGATGGTATCGGGGATTTCATCGGAAACCTGCAACAGCAATTCTGCCACATTGGCAATTTGTGCGCGCCCCTCAGGGCTGAGATCGGCGCGGGCGCTGTCAAACAAGACCTCAGACGAAAACACGAAACGGTCGCCCACGATCCGCACGCCATCACGCCCCTCAAGCACCTCTCTCAGGCGACCAAAGAAATCGGATCTGTAGCGTTCCAAACGCCGGGCTTCTGCGGCTTCGAGATCAGCACGCGCGCGCTGCTCGGCCGCCACTTGCGCCAGAGCTGTGTTCAATCGCGTTCCTAGCGCGTCAATTTGGACTTGTGCCGCCTCATCGCGCGCCTCAGATTCGTCCAATGTAGTTTCAAGCGCGGCGAGCTGCGCGCGCAGGGCTGCAAGCTGCTCATTTAACACAACCACACGCCGCTGCGCTTCGGTCGATTGCGCCTGCGCCGTGGCAAGCTCGGCATTGGCGACCGCTAAAAGGGCCTCTCGCTCAGACAGTTGGGATTGCAAATCTTCAACGGCGGGTAGGTTTTCTTGCGCCGCCCGCGCGGCAGCCAATAGGGTCAGCGTTTCCTCGGCCCTTGCGCGCTCCTCCTCTAATGCGAGGGTGAGCGCGGTCAATTCTGCGTCAGAATTGGCCAATCTCTCGCGTAGGGCTTCGGCTGCCGCAGCATCGGCCATGCGTGCGGCTTCTTCTTCAGACAGTTGGGTTTGCAGATCGCTGTTCTCACTGCGCAAATCTGCCAACAATGCCTCAAGCGCCTCGCGCCGCGCTGCTGCTAAACGCGCGGCCTCAGCGGCGCTGTCAATCTCGCTGCGCGCTTGCGCAAGCGCAAGGTTCAACGCCTCCTCGCGGGAGAGTGTTTCTGCAAGTTCAGCGCGCGTGCTGTCCACTTGAGCGCGCAAATCAGCCTGGCGCGCCAAGAGACTTGCCACCTGCTCTTCAAAGGAGGCGATGCTTGCCTGTGCCTCGGATAACTGGCCGCCCAATGTGGCAAGGCGGGTTTCCAGATCGCTGGAGCGGGCCTGTTCCAACCCAAGCGCATCGCTGAGCGCATTCAATTCTGCATTGAGCGCATCGAGCTCATTATCCTTCGTGGCAATCTGATCGCTTAGAACGAATTGCACCACCATGAAAATGGTCAGCACAAAAATCATCACCATCAGCAATGCGGTGATGGCATCCACAAAACCCGGCCAAATCGCGGCAGAAAACCGATTGCCTGTTCTGCGGTGAAACGCCATCAGGGTTGCCCTTCCCCGTTTTCATCCGTCTCGGTCACACGCCGAATAGCAGCGGTCAGTGCCGCCATCTCACGGCGCAACGCGCGTACTTCGCCATCGCCTTTAGACGATTGGTTCACCCGCGCGGCCATTTGTTCAAAAATTTGCACAAGCTGCAGGTCAATCGACCGCATCCGCGCGCGGGCTTCATCGTCAAATCCGCCGAGACTGCCCAGAATTTCCAATCGCTCGACCAGTTGTTCTTGGGCTTGGGCCTGTCGCGCCGCGATATCTTGCGATTGCGGGGTCATCCGTCCAGCCAAGGCCACAACCGCGCCTGTCATCTCTACCATCCGCGCTTCAACTTCGGCCTGTCGGG
>Ga0255767_1002341_pt1 | contig 16438 bp, 15 predicted proteins | sample 071ome_24_FD_179967 | JGI IMG/M metagenome (GOLD analysis project Ga0255767, IMG submission 179967) | Coastal salt marsh microbial communities from the Groves Creek Marsh, Skidaway Island, Georgia - 071402CT metaG (version 2) | ecosystem: Environmental > Aquatic > Marine > Intertidal zone > Salt...
CTCTCTCGCCTTCGTTCTTGCTGTCTCCAATGCCTCTCGTACACCTTCATCAGACTCAACCTGATGCTGAGCGCGATTGAGCATCTGTTTTGCTTCATCGATTACCGATTGCTCTTCTGCGGCTCGCGTTTCTGCGTCAGTCAAATCCTGACGCAACTGCGCTTCACGATTCTGCCGTTGCTCTCGCTCGGATATGAGTGCTCGTCGCTGCGTATCGAGGCGACTCAAGGTTTGCTGCGCTCCTTGCAACGCCTCTTGCCCGACATCAATGGTTCGTTCGGTCTCTGTTCGCTTGGCCCGGAGCTCCTCGATACGACAATCGGTCTCTTCAAGGGCACACGAGGCGACCTCGAATGCCTCAGTCACCGCATTTAGCTGCGCCTGCCGAGCGATAATGCCCTTTTCGGCGTCTGTTTCGCCCCTGGAGCGCATCCAATGCTTCGCCACCCAAAGACCATCTTTTGAAATAATCGACTCATCGGCAGAAAGGCCAGCCCGTGCATCCAAGGCTGCCTGCCAATCGTCTGCGACGCGGACGCCGGACATCAGATGCTCTAGCCCTCGGGGCAGTTGCACGTAATGCGATAGCAATAGCGGGTCGGCCGATCGCTCGCCCGGCTCTGCATCGACTAAGGTAAAGCCCGCTGGTGGGACAGCCGCACTCGGACTTAACGAGGTCAGTTCCGCCTGCAGTGCGACCAACCAATCACCGAGCACCACATCAGCCGCCGCCTCAAATCCCTCATCAACGACAATAGCCTCGACAAGCGGAGCAGTTTGCTCTATCCCATGATTGCCAAGCCACTCGCTCACAAAATCACCTGACGAACTCGCTTGCGCATCAGACTGAAGCGCCTCAAGAGAGGCTCGCTGCCCCGTCAACGCCTGTATTTCCCGTCGGAGCTCGTCCTGCTTCTGCCGCAAAGCCTCAAGTTCTGAACGGGAGGATTGCAGCGTTTCTTTCAACGAGTCCAATGCGGTCTTTTGACTGACTACCGCCTGCTCCGCATCGGCCAATTCATTACTGACCGTGTCCAGGTCTGTCTCATCAACCGATTCGCTCAACCCAGCTAATTCACTTTTGATTCGTGTAAGACGCTCGTTGAGCGCAACTAAGTTCCTCTCTGCATTACCCTGTCGCCCTTGCTGAACTTCAACTTGCTGCTTGGGCACCGCAGCTCGCTGGTTGAAATGGTCCCAATCACCATCAGCGGTCGCCGCGATCTTCTCTGCTTCCACCAGTGCCTGATCGACTCGACCGACCTCTTCACGCTCGCGAGTCAACGTCGGCTCAATCGACGCTAGGGCCTCGGCAAGCTCTGTCAGGCGCTGACTGTCGGAATCAACCAGACCCAACTCCCGTTGCTTACCATCTAGCGTCTGCTCGAGATCACGAGCCAAGGTCTCACGACGTTGCTTCGCAAAATTCATGGTCTGTTCGATTCGGCTGACTTCACTACCGAGGGAGTAAAAATCTCCCTGCAACTGACTCGCGCCCGCATTGGCATCCGTTATCTGCTGGCGTAACGATTCGATTTCAGAGACACACGATGACACTTGGGCCTGATAGCGCTCACGTTCAGTGGCAAAGTCGTCTATTTCCCTCTGAGCCCGCGACGCGACGCCAGCCTGAACCCTCCGTTGAAGCGCCAGCAGCTGCGCTTTGAGTTCTCGTTCCTCTGCCTTGTATTCGGCGTAACGCTCGGCAGCCTGTGCCTGACGTTTTAAATGGCTAAGATTTCGCTCTAACTCCTCGCGGAGATCAGTCAAGCGATCGAGATTATCCAGCGTCCGCTGCATGCGGTTTTCGGTTTCTCGGCGTCGCTCTTTGTACTTAGAGATCCCTGCCGCTTCTTCGATATAAACCCGAAGGTCTTCGGGTTTGGACTCAATCAAGCGGGAAATCATGCCCTGCTCGATAATGGCGTAGCTGCGGGGCCCAAGACCCGTACCTAAAAAGAGGTCAGTAATGTCCCGGCGCCGGCACTTATTCCCGTTTAAAAAATAATCTGACGTGCCCTCACGCGTCACCAGACGCCTGACCGATATTTCATTGTAGGCGGCGTACTCGCCTCCTACCTTACCCGTCGAGTTATCAAACAAGAGCTCGATCGCGGCTTGTCCAACCGGCTGCCGATGCGTGGTCCCGTTAAAGATGACGTCGGTCATCGACTCGCCGCGCAGCGTCTTGGCAGAGCTCTCACCCATCACCCAACGAACGGCGTCGATGATATTCGACTTACCACAGCCGTTGGGGCCCACCACTGCGCACATATTACTCGGCAATGTGACCTTGGTTGGGTCAACAAACGACTTGAACCCGGAGAGTGAAATAGACTTTAGGCGCATTAAGTCTCTAGCGGCGCAAACATGCCGCAAACATCCCATTCAAAACACTAGATGTAGTGTACCCAGAAAGGAATCCCAACACTATATGCAAATCGATCTAATTAGCCGAAAGACCTCAGGGAGTGAGTGTCACGAGGGTTTCAGCTGCGTCGCTCAAGGTCACGTTACTAGCGGATCCACGTAGCACAGCATTCGCTAAACCTGGCTGTCCATTTCGCGATACTTGCACCTCAAGGTCGACGGCAATCAAGGCTGAAAGCGATTGACCAGCCATACTATTGTAATCGCTAAGTCTTACCATCAATGGCCATTCCCCGATAGTATTGCGACTCACCGCCGTCGGCATACGAACCTGACTTCCCGCCGGCCGCGCGATAACAAAGGCTGTCAGACCATCGTAAGCCGAGGCGTCTACCGTTTCATCGAGCGCGACAATTACTGTAACACCGGCGCTCATCTCAGCCGATGTCTTATCCGATGGAGCCGCTTGCTGGGTTCCCGCCTGAGCGATACGGGATTCGGACTCCGCAATCGCACTCTTCATTAAGTCGTGAGCTTCAGAGCCCGGGACCTCTAAGTCTCGAAGCACCCGCATATATCCAATAGCTTGAATGTAGTTACCCTGACCAAACTCGCCCATGGCCAAAGTCGCAAGTGCCGATTTTTGTCTTGGATCAGACGCAAGGGCTCTCTCTGCGCGCTGCCGTGCCCGAGTATTCAATGCCTGCCCGTTGACAATAAACTCCGCTTGCGCAGCCCGCCCCAAGACATCAGGCGCCTCAGGAGCCTCCTCTAGAATTGCCTCAAAGTTTTCAAGCGCCTCAGACGCTCGCCCTGTAGAAATGTAGTACTCGCCCAGCAGCGACCGATAATCAAGATTCTTTGGGCGTTCACTAGACCGCCGCTCGATTCGTATCACAAGCTCAGTCACGTCCTCGGGCGAAGCGGCACCAAGATCAACGATAGCGCGGGTAATTTGAACATCTTCATAAGCACCTAACCGGTCGTAAATCGCCAACGTGGCCGCGATCAGCGCGAGGACCAACAGGACTTGGTAACGCCAGCTGGAAGTTCCTCCTTCAATCATTTGTGCCGCTTGCTCACTGTCCTTGTCATCCCAGACTCGCAGCTGCGCATCGCTCAACAGTTCGGCATCGTCTGTTTCCGTTTTACGAACGGCCAGCCAATCATCCAGCAAATCACCCTCAAGTTGCCGGGTCCAAAACGCAGGCAATACCGTCAGAAACAACGCTGCGATGGCACATAAACCTGCGGCGATCGGAAGTAGATCGTTCACGATGGATCCCCATCGAACTTCTCTTTCAACCTGTTTGCGCGTTCCGCGTTGGAGGAGATGGTTTGACGGTCCCTGTCTTTTCGAATTTGGGTCACCACAACAGCTACCGCCATGATGAGAAGAATGATTGGCGCCGACCACAACCACAACGTATTCGAATCCATGCCTGGTCGGTATCGAACAAATTCACCGTAGCGGTCCACAAGGAATTCGATGATCTCTTCATCTGTAGCGCCGGCTTCTAGCTGCTCGTGCACAATCGCGCGCAAGTCTCGGGAGATCGGTGCGTTGGAGTCAGCGATATTCTGATTTTGGCATTTGGGACAACGAAGCTCCTGACTTAAGGCCTTATAACGCAATTCCAGGTCGGTCGAGCTGAACTCATAGGTTTCAATCACCGCCAGCGATTGAGCGGACCAAAGAATCATCATAGAGAGTAATAGGCGAACCATTAATCTGACCCTCCAGCCGTTGGTCCCACTTCAAAAAACGGCGCAAGTTGCTCATTCCAAACCTGCTCATTGACCACACCTACATGACGGTGCCGCACGACGCCCGAGGCATCAATCACATAGGTTTCTGGCGCACCATAGACACCCAAATCCAACCCAAAAATGCCGTCTTCATCGACCACCGTTTCTGTGTAGGGATTACCCAGATCATCGAGCCACACAAGCGCCTTCTCCGGGTCATCCTTGTAATTCAACCCATAGATCGTGACCCCTTTCTGAGCCAATTCCAGCAGATAGGGGTGTTCGACACGGCAAGAAAAACACCAGGTTGCCCACACGTTGATGAGCGCCGGCTCGCCCTGCCAATCCTCTGCTTGACGCGAAACAGACTCGCCCAAAACAGGAAGGTTGAAGTCTGGCAGTGAGTCTCCTAAGCGTGCAGATGGAAGCTCGGTCGGATCGAGCGACAAGCCTCGCACCAACAACACTACCAGCAATAAGAATGCGGCTAATGGAAGGAAGCGCTTAAGCGGCTGCACCCTCAACTCCTTGAAGCTGCTGGGAGCGCCGGACGCGTCGGTACCGACGATCGAAACTCGTGGTCAACCCGCCAACACCAATCATCAGTGCACCAAACCATATCCAACGAACCAATGGCTTGTGTTGCACACGAACAGACCAAGCACCATCGCCCAATGGCTCGCCAAGGGCGATGTAAAGATCTCGCATCGCGCCTGCATCGATAGCTGCCTCAGTCATGATCTGCCCGCTGGCAACATAGCGCCTTTTCTCGGGCATCAGCGTCGTAAACAATTGCTCACCGACCGACACCGAGAAAATACCGCGATCAGCCGCATAGTTTGGCCCTTCAACAACGGTAAGCTCATCGAGCACAAAGGCGTAGCCATTGAGTGTGACGGTATCGCCAACCTCCATGCGCAAGTCCCGATCAGCACTAAACTGAGTCACAAATGTCGCGCCAATGAGGGTCAACGCAAAGCCAAAATGCGCCATGAGCATACCCAAGTAAGATGGCGTCAAACGTGCAAACACAGCCGACCCCGAGGCTACACCGCGCATCCGCACCTGCAGATCTCGCAACAAACCGAGCACCAACCAAGCCGCCAACAGAACGGACAGAGAGGCCCAAACATTCACCTCGCCGACACCCACCAAGGGTGCCGCTATGGCAACCAAAATGCAGACGACAGCCGGTACGCCCAATTCACTGAGCCATCGTTTACTACTGTCCTGCTTCCAGCGGGAAATCGGCCCTACTGCCATAAAGGGCGCTAATAACGCCATGGCTGGCACAAAGACCGCGTTGAAATAAGGTGGTCCAACGGAATATTTACCTTGCCCCAGCGCGTCCATCAGCAGCGGGAATAAGGTGCCCAGCAAAACAACAATAGCTGACACTGCGAAGATGAGGTTGTTTGCCAACAGGAGCGATTCGCGCGACTCGAGCTCGTAACTGATCGGGCTCGCCACCGTTGGGGCTCTGAAGGCGTAGAGCGTCAGCGATCCACCAACCACTAGCACGAGGAAAATTAAAATGAACAAGCCGCGCTCTGGGTCAGCCGCAAAGGCGTGAACGGAGGTGAGGACCCCGGAGCGAACGAGGAATGTTCCAAGCAATGACAACGAAAACGCAGCAATCGCCAGCAATACGGTCCAAGATCTAAACAGACCGCGCTTTTCCGTCACGGCCAAGCTGTGAATCAAGGCCGTGCCCACCAGCCACGGCATAAAGGATGCGTTTTCAACGGGGTCCCAGAACCACCAGCCACCCCATCCGAGCTCATAATAAGCCCACCAGCTACCCAGCATAATTCCAAGAGTGAGGAACGCCCATGCAACGTTTGTCCATGGTCGGGACCATTTAGCCCATGAGGCATCAAGTCGACCACCCATCAGTGCCGCGACGGCAAAGGCAAAGGGCACTGCCAACCCCACATACCCCATGTATAGTAATGGTGGATGAATGATCAGCCCCGGATCCTGAAGCAGCGGGTTGAGGTCATTACCCTCAGCGGCTACACCTGGTAGCAAGCGCTCAAAGGGGTTGGACGTGAACAATGAAAACGCGATAAATCCGACACCAATGAGTCCAAGTACTGCAAGGACGCGCGACAATACAACGAGCGGAAGACCACGGCTGGCAATGGCCACCGCCAGTGACCAAGCACCCAAGATCCAGACCCACAACAAAAGCGAACCTTCGTGGTTACCCCAAACGGCAGAAAACTTGTACATCTGTGGCAGGAGTGAATTCGAGTTACTCGCAACTACCTTGACCGAAAAGTCATCCTGAAGAAAAACAACCGTTAAGCAGGCGAAGGCGATCGAGAGAAAAACGAAGACGCCCGCAGCAAGACTCGGTGCCAAATTCATTGCCCATCGCTGCCCTCGCCATGCCCCAACCATGGGAACAGTGCCCAGCAGCACGGATAAGCAAAGTGCAATGATGAGCGCAATCTGCCCTGCTTCAGGTATCACTGCATACTCCCTTGCGCGTTAGCCTTCTCCAACGCCTCGGCTACTTCTGGCGGCATGTAATTTTCGTCATGCTTTGCCAGTACTTCGCTCGCGGTGACAACGCCATTCGCTCCGAGTTTACCGGTCGCCACCACCCCTTCTCCCTCGGCGAAAAGATCGGGCAAGATGCCATCGTAGGTTACGGTGACTGAGTGAACGAAGTCGGTTACATCAAAGCGCGTCTCCAGACGATCGCTGGCACGTCGAACGCTTCCCTCGACGACCATGCCACCAACACGGACCTGACGATCAATCGGCGCCTCGCCCGCAGCAACTTCTGACGGAGAGTAAAACAGGTTGATATTGCCGCGTAGCGCATAGGTAATCAGACCAATGGTCGCACTGGATAGGACCACGATGACTAGAGCGACGATAAGGCGTTGTTTTCGTTTTGGGTGCACGACTAGCTCGCGTTCTCTTGTGCAACCTGTGCACTTTGTTTTCTGAGCGCTTCCTGTCGAATGCCGGCATTCAGCGTTCGTATGGACATTACAGGACGCAGCAACACAAAGAAAATAACCACGAAGCTTATGCCGTAGGCGCCCCAGACAAAAACTCCGTGGCCGCCCATGGCCAGCGCCTCAGCCATCGAATCAAAATACATAACTAAGCGGCTAGCCTCTTGTTGAGCCAAGCGGACTGAGCATACTCCTCCGTCAATGACTGCTTTAGATTCAGCATCATTAGCAGGGCAAACAGCGCGTAGAACGTGATAATCATTCCGAGAAGCGGGTAAAGCATCGATGCATCGATGGCGGAACTTCCGGTGAATTTGATTGAAGCCGGTTGATGCAGCGAGTACCACCAGTCAACCGACTTGTAGATGATGGGAATGTTTACAGTTCCAACCAAACTTAAGATAGCGCAGGCGCGCGCCGCCACCGTCTTGTTCTCATAGGCCTCGAACAGGGCGATGACGCCCACATAAAGGAAGAAGAGGATCAGCATTGAAGTGATCCGCGCATCCCAAACCCACCAGGCGCCCCAAGTTGGTTTGCCCCAGATCGCCCCAGTAATGAGCGCAATCGCGGTGTACGCGGCACCAATGGGCGCCGCAGCCCGCATTGCTGTATCAGCCAGCTTTACCCGCCATACCAAACTGACCAAGCCAGCCAGCGCCATCACGTAGTAGCCAGCAAGTGCAACAACCGCTGCAGGTACATGAATGTAGATAATGCGGTAGGAGTCGCCTTGTTTATAGTCGGTTGGCGCGAACAAAAGGCCCCAGACACTGCCCACTAGCAACGCCCCTATTGTAATAGGCATCAACCAGGGAATGACCTTGTCACAGAAACGGTAAACCCAAGGAGGTGAACCAAATTGATGAATTATTCGCCACATGTCAGAAGTATATCCGGTAAACGAGAAAAGTGGGGGCTGTCACCCTGCTTTACGAGCCCATTAGAGCTCAAGAGAGACGCGAACACCCGCTGCAATAGCCACTGGCGCCAACAGTAACCCACCCGTAACACCAGCACCCAGTAATGCGAGCGCTACCGTTGGGTCTCCTCCGTGCAAAGCTTCGTTCAACGCACGCGTACCTGCAATGAGTATGGGGACGTAAAGGGGTAAAATGAGAATCGCTAACAGAATACCTCCTCGCTGGACCCCGACAGTCAGTGCAGCCCCCACAGCGCCCAGTAGCAACATGATGGCTGTACCCATCAGTAGACTGGCGACCAGTACAGGCGCAACGTCGAGTGGTAGGCCTAGCATCAATCCGAAGATGGGCGATACCAAACTCAGGAGCAAGCCGCTAGCCAACCAAGACGCCAAAAGCTGCGGTAAGACCGCAATCGATAGTGGAACACGTGCCATCGCGACCTGTTCGAGGCTGCCATCCTCAAGATCATCCACAAAAAGGCGCATACAAATCATTAAGTTGGAAAGCAACGCCACCACCCACAGTATCCCGGGCGCAAGAACGGAAAGCTGCTCTGGGTCAGGGCCCAAGCCTAGCGGGAACAAAACGATAACGAGCAAGAAAAACAGCAGCGGATTCACCACCTCACTTGGTGATCGAACCATGAGCATCAGGTGCCGGGCCGTCTGACTGCGACAGTAGTGCAAAATGTCGATATCCCTCGTCTCAGTCACCGCGGAACTGCTCCAAGTCCAACACGTTGAGCAGGCCACCCAAATCGGCCGACTGATGACTCGTGAATACGACGGCACCACCGGCTTGCGCATGCGCCGTAAACCGTTGCTCCAGGATCGCCACACCGGCCACATCGAGTGCGGTAAAGGGCTCATCGAGCAACCACAGTCGGCCCGAAGGAAGGAACAGACGAGCCAACGCCACTCGACGCTTTTGTCCGGCCGACAGACGGGCCGTCAGCGCATTTTCATAGCCGGCAAGACCAACGGCAGCGAGAGCCTCTTCAATCTCGGTGTCTGTGGGCGTGCATAGCCCCGACGGGTGATACTTCAGGTTCTGGCGCGGCGTCATTGCGCCTTTTAAGGCGGCGGAGTGGCCGATATAGAGGACGTCGTCACATCGTGAGAGATCGCCATAGACCTCGATGCTGGCTAGGCGCGCGAAAGACCGCAGAAGTGACGTTTTGCCAATACCGTTTCCACCCGCCAGCTGCCAAAGATCACCGGGCTCTACACACAGCGTGACATCCTTGAGCAGTTGCCTCAGTCCTTTGTGAATCGATAGATCGCGAGCTTCGAGCAGCGCTGTGGTCACAACGACACCGTTTTAATGAGCGGCAACTCGGGTTCCTGACTGTCGTCACGCTGCACCACTAACGACTCAAAATCGAACAACTCGCGATCGGCTAACTGTGATGGCGAGACGTTCGCCAGTGACTTGAAAATTGTCTCAGTGCGCCCAGGATACTGCTTTTCCCAGTCTCGAAGCATCCGCTTTACTTCCACTCGCTGAAGGTTTTCCTGAGAACCACATAAGTTACAGGGAATGATTGGGTAGGCTTCTTGGTTGGCGTAGGCCTCGATATCGCTTTCCTTGCAGTACGCGAGCGGCCTGATGACAACATTCTTCTTGTCATCGCTGAGCAACTTCGGGGGCATGGCTTTCAACTTGCCACCGAAGAACAGATTTAAAAACAGGGTCTCGACAATATCGTCGCGGTGATGCCCTAGCGCAATTTTCTGGGCGCCAATTTCTTCGGCAAAACCATACAGCGTCCCTCGCCGAAGCCTACTACAGAGTCCGCAGGTTGTTTTCCCCTCGGGAATGACTGAGCGCACCACACTGTAGGTATCTCGCTCCAACACATAGTAGGCAACGCCTAGTGACTCCAAATAGTCAGGTAATACATGTTCGGGAAAGCCAGGCTGCTTCTGATCGAGGTTGACGGCGATAATCTCGAATTGAATCGGTGCACTGCGCTGAAGGTGCAACAAGATATCGAGCATGGTGTAGGAATCTTTTCCACCTGATAGGCAGACCATGACCCGATCACCCTCCTCAATCATGTTGTAGTCGGCTATTGCCTGCCCTGTGAGTCGCCGCAAACGCTTACGCAGCTTGTTGTGATTGTAGGACGACTTTCGGCTATCCACGGCTGCTTGCCGAGATGCCTCGGGAACGAACTCCTCTACCGTGTCTGATGCTTGGCTCATGTATCGACCACACAATGAAAAACGCGATGATAGAGGGACCTACTGACCGAATCAAAATTAACCGTCTGAATAGAGGGCATACCTGCGGAAAACTCACTTGCAGTTTGTGTTCGAGAGGATGAAAATCCGCGTCGAATTATTGTCCAACCAGGCACTCACCACCCCCATTGAGGAGAAACCCATGAAAACACCCGTTACGGTCACTGTTACTGGCGCAGCCGGTCAAATTGGTTACGCACTTCTGTTCCGTATCGCGTCAGGCGCGATGCTTGGTAATGACCAACCGGTGAAGTTAAACCTCCTCGACATCACACCGGCGCTTGATGCGCTAGAGGGTGTGCGAATGGAACTGGATGATTGTGCTTTCCCTCTCCTCGCAGGTATCACTTGTAGCGATGACCCGAATGTTGCGTTTGCAGACAGTGACTATGCGCTTCTGGTTGGCGCGCGCCCTCGCGGTCCGGGTATGGAGCGCAAAGACTTACTCGAAGCCAACGCAGCGATTTTCTCGGCTCAGGGCAAGGCGATGAATGCCGTAGCTAGCAGAGACATCAAGGTGCTTGTGGTAGGTAATCCAGCGAACACTAACGCGCTGATCGCGATGCACAATGCGCCTGATATCGCGCGCACACAGTTTACGGCGATGACGCGCTTGGATCACAACCGCGCTATCACGCAGATTGCTCAGAAAACCGGTGTTGCCACCACGGACGTCAGCAACATGACGATCTGGGGCAACCACTCCGCCACACAGTACCCCGACCTCTTTAATACGCGTATCAAAGGGCAGTCAGCGATCGAGCTTGTGAATCAAGACTGGTACGAGAACGACTTTATTCCGACCGTGCAACAGCGAGGCGCAGCCATTATCAAAGCCCGAGGCGCATCCTCTGCGGCGTCGGCGGCAAATGCAGCGATTGACCACATGCGTACCTGGGCACTCGGCACGGCGGAAAGCGACTGGACTTCGATGGGCATTTTGTCGACCGGTGCCTATGGCGTCCCTGAGGGGCTGATCTACTCATTCCCATGCACATGCGCGGGAGGCGTCTATTCCGTTGTCGATGGCGCCGAGGTAAATGACTTTAGTCGGGCGAAAATGGACGCCACCGCTCAAGAGCTGAGCGATGAGCGTGACGCTGTCCGTCACCTACTCGGTTAAGGAAAGTTCTCGAGAGAACCTCCAGCGCGCTTGAAAGTTGCGATATGTGGGTTGCCGCTGTGAGAGCGCTTAGAGCTCTCGCAACACCTGCAACGGCGGTACAGAAACGACGCGGCGGCACGCGTAGGTACCCAACGATCCAATAATCACGGCGCCGAGCGCGATACCCATTGGCCACAGCACCCACTGGATCTGATATTCCAGATCCAGCATTTGGGTCTGCAACACCCATCCAGCGGTCTCTGATCCCAAAATGGCGAGAATGCCAGCCAGTGACCCCATGGTCGCAAACTCGATGGCGACCGCCCCCAAAAGCGTTCCCCGTCCTGCGCCGAGCGCCCTCAAAATGGCACTCTCATGCAAGCGCTCATCAACGCTCGAGCTGACACCCGCAATAAGAACCAGCGCTCCTGCCGCCAATATGATGAGCAGCACAAGCTCGATGGCCTGGCTCACCTGATCAATGATCGTCTTGATTTCCTGAATGGCGACGTCGAGCTCAATAATGGTGAGCGTCGGCATGACATCGAGAAGCTCGCCCACCCGGTACTTTTCATTTGGTTCAAGATAAAAGCTTGTGAACAAGGTATTAGGGAATCGCTCCAATAACTTATCGGGGAAAATAACGAAGAAGTTGGGCTGCATCGACTCCCAGTTGACTTCGCGGATGCTGGCCACTTCGACAGAAAATTCGTCGGCAGCGATTCGCAGGGTGAGCACGTCGCCCACCCTCGCACCAATGTCCTCAGCAAAGCCATCTTCGAGCGACACCAACGATTGCTCTGTGCCAACCTCCCACCAAGCGCCTGAAACAATGTTATTACCTTCAGGGGCCGTGTCCGTGGAAGTAAAGTTAGCTTCCCGCTGACGCGCACCCTCCTCAAACCGATCCCAGTCAGGTAGAGGCTGGCCATTCACCGCCATAACCCGGCCTCGTGCCGCTGGATACAGCTCGCCAACTTCAATGTCTCTTTCAGCAAAAAAGGTGAGAAGTGATGACTCGTCGGTTGGAGCAACGTTGAGGATAAAGTGATTCGGTGTTCCCTCGGGAATCTGCAGACGCCACTGATCAAGCAAGCTGGTTCTGACCGACGTGAGTACCAGCAGTAGCATAATGGCGATCCCGAAAATCACGACTTGAAATGCACTGGACGTTCCCCTTCGTTTCATCCCAGCCAAGGCAAGCCGCCAGACACTGCCGGCACTGCTCCCTATCTGTCGACTCCCCTTCAATAACGTCTGAGCAACAAAGAAACCCAGTCCGACCGTAATCGCTATCGAGCCTATCAACGCACCCGTCAGTTTCCAGTCACTGCTATACCAGAGCATCAACAGCCCCAAGGAAGCGGTTCCCAGTACCAAATCGGTTGAACGAGTGGCGTCCGCAATGGTCTCTTCGCGGCGAATTACTCTGAGTGGCGATACACCACCCAAGCGCGCCAGCGGTGGCCATGCAAAAAACCCAATACAGACAAAGGCGGTGACGGCGCCTGTGATATACGGCGCAATACCGATACGGGTGATCTCACTGGGCAGTTGCCCTGCAAGCGCGTTAAACATGGCAGTTTGAGCTAGCCAACCTATCCCACTACCCAACCCAATTGAAATTAAACCCAGCCAGGCCAGACTAAACGCATACAGTTGCCGGATTGTTGCCCGCGTGGCGCCCAAACTTTTCATTACCGCAACCTGATCGGTGTGTCGTTCACCAAAACGACGTGCAGCGACCAGTATCGCTGCCGCCGCTAGCATGACACCGAGACTGCCTGCCAGCAGTAAAAAGCCACGTGCGCGGTCCAGCGTGGCGCCAATACCTGGCTGCGACTCATCGACACTCGACAGTCGTTGCCCCTGTACTAGCTGCGGCTCAACCCACTCTTTAAAAACGGTTAAATCATCTGATTCACCGGCGACTAACAATCGGTAGGTCACTCGACTACCCGGTTGCACTACACCTGTCTCGTCGAGATTCGCTGCGTTCATAACAAGGCGAGGACCGTAGCCAAAAAAACCAGTGGTTGAGTCGGGCTCACTCAATAACGTGCCAGCAACGGTTAACGTTGCGTCACCTACGTAAACCTCATCGCCTACAGAGGCTGACAACTGCTGAACGAGCCGCGGCGCCAGAAAAACTGTCCCGGGTTCGGGAATGTCAGTGGATGCTTGAGCCAAGCCCTTGTCGACTGACAGTGCACCACGCAGCGGATAGGCTCCGCCCACTGCTTTAACGGAAGCGAGAAACATCTCGTCGTCCGCCGAGATCACCATGGATGAGAAGGTGATGGTTTCGCCCTGCGCTAAACCGTAGGCGCTTACTTCATCCATCCAAGGTACCGGTATGGGGTTTGAACTCGACACCACCAAATCCGCGGCCAAAAAGCTGGCAGACTCACGCTCGAGGTTGAATTGAAGTCGGTTCACGAAGCCGCTTATGGCAACGACAACCGATACCGCCAGGAGCAGTGCGCTGAATAGCACCCCTAACTCGCCACCCCGCCAATCACGGATTAATAATCGAATTGAAGCGATCACCGTAGACGTCATGAGGCCTCTTCAAGGTGACCCGCCGTCATGGTGAACTTTCGCTGGCAGCGATCTGCAAGGGTGTTGTCGTGAGTGACCAGTACGAGGGTAGTCCCCTCTTCTTTGTTGAGCCCAAACAGCAGTTCAACGACCGTTGCTCCCGTGGTCGTGTCTAAATTTCCTGTTGGCTCATCGGCGAATAAGATGAGGGGTTGCGACGCGAAGGCGCGCGCAATGGCTACACGTTGCTGTTCACCACCTGACAGCGTTCGTGGGTAATGATGAAGACGCTCAGCCAAGCCCACACGTGATAGGAACTCCTCCGACTTCTCGCGCGCATCGTCGATCCCAGCCAACTCAAGCGGCAGCATAACGTTCTCCAATGCCGTGAGCGCCGGAAGTAACTGAAAGTTCTGGAAAACAAAGCCCACCTTTTCACTGCGAAGTGTGGCGCGCTCGTCCTCATCTAATTTAACAATATTAGTGCCGTCCAAGGTGATTTCACCCGAGCTTGGCACATCGAGTCCGGCCAGTAGGCCAAGTAACGTCGACTTACCAGACCCCGACGCACCGACAATAGCCGCCGTTTCACCACGCTTGATTTCCAAGTCGATCCCTCGCAGGATTTCTAGCTCGGATTCGGCCGTGCTGACTCGCTTAATCAACTGGGATGTTTTGATCATGCATTTATACCTCTGGCATCACTTACGACGTCGTCTGATCGCTGGATTTATATTGCTGGCCGCTGCATTACCCTATCCCGCAGCCGGTGAGACCCCTCCAACCGTTCTCGTCATAGGCGACAGCCTGAGCGCCGCTTATGGTATGGACATGGAACAAGGCTGGGTTCACCTGCTAGCCGAGAAACTATCAGACCAATCACCCGGTGCTTCCGTTATCAACGCGAGCATCTCGGGTGACACGACGGGCGGTGGCGCGCAAAGGTTACCCTCATTACTCGAGCAACACGAGCCCAGCGTTGTGATTATCGAACTCGGCGGTAACGACGGGCTTCGTGCCTACCCCATTAAGCAGATGCGAAATAATTTAGCCGCCATGACTGAGGCATCTTTAGCACAGGGTGCCAAAGTGCTGTTGCTCGCGGCAGAAGCACCACCAAATTTGGGAAGGCGATATACCACACTGTTCCGCGAGTCTTACAGCCAGCTGGCGAATGGCGATACCGTTGTAGCGATCCCCTTTATTGTCGAGACCATTTTCTTATCCAGCGAACTTATGCAGAGCGATCGAACGCATCCAAACGCCTCAGCACAACCACTGCTACTTGACGTGGTCTGGCCAACGCTGAATGGCTTGATAGGACTAACTGACAATGAGTGAGGCCAGACCTATCAGAGACGCCGTGGAAACCGTGATCTTTGGCACGGAAACGCGCGGTGGAAACCTGTTTGATGTAGCACTGCTCATCACCATCCTCGCCAGTGTGGCGGTAGTGATGCTCGACTCAATGGATGTCTACCATGCGCTGTACGGAGATCTCTTCCGGACCTTGGAGATCGGCTTCACCCTTCTCTTTACCGTGGAATACCTGGTCCGACTTTGGTGTCTCCGCAACCCCATGGCCTATGCCATCAGCTTTTGGGGCGTTATCGATCTTCTAGCCATCCTACCGACCTTTCTCACGCTATTTGTTCCTGACGCTTCATCGCTCATCGTCATTAGGGTGCTCCGCGTTTTACGCGTCTTTCGAATATTGCACCTCTTCGAGTTGCACGAGGAATACATCGAGATCATCGGACTTATGCGTGCTACTGCGCGGTCTATCATGGTGTTCTTTTCAATTGTCATGGTGACAGTGGTCGTATTTGGATGCCTGCTATACGTCATCGACGGACCTGAGCATGGCTTTGTCAGTATCCCAATGAGTATTTACTGGGCCGTCGTCACGATTACGACGGTCGGGTACGGGGATGTTGTTCCAGGAACGCCCATGGGGCGGTTTGTCGCCTCAATTGGTATTTTGATCGGTTATTCGATTTTGGCTGTGCCGACAGCGATCGTAACCAGTAAACTGTGGGAGAGATTGGGATCGCGTCGCGCCGCGCAAACGCTGGCATGGAACTGCCCGGTGTGTGCAGGCGTAGATCATGCTACCGATGCGCAACACTGCAAACACTGTGGTGCGGATCTTGAGGTCCCCGACGAGCTGAGAGAGCAGAAGCCACAACTCCCGTGAACGAAAAACCGACAGACATCTTTGCACACCGAAAATATTGGGCGGAGTCCTTTGGACCCGCACCTTGGCTACCCATGTCGCGTGCCGAAATGGATGCGCTTGGTTGGGACAGTTGCGACATTATCATCGTGACGGGTGATGCCTACGTCGACCACCCGAGCTTCGGTATGGCTGTGGTTGGGCGAGTGCTTGAGGGTCAAGGCTTTCGCGTGGGCATTATCTCGCAACCCGATTGGCGCAGCGCAGACGCATTCAAAGAGCTGGGCAAACCCAATCTCTTCTTTGGAATCGCTGCTGGCAACATGGATTCCATGATCAATCACTACACC
>Ga0255767_1002358_pt1 | contig 16361 bp, 17 predicted proteins | sample 071ome_24_FD_179967 | JGI IMG/M metagenome (GOLD analysis project Ga0255767, IMG submission 179967) | Coastal salt marsh microbial communities from the Groves Creek Marsh, Skidaway Island, Georgia - 071402CT metaG (version 2) | ecosystem: Environmental > Aquatic > Marine > Intertidal zone > Salt...
ACACCCGGCACCGGGCGTGGGCCGCGTAGCACGATCCGTTCCAGCGCGCGCACCACGGTCCGAAACGTTACGGTCGGCATCCCCCCAGCCGCCAGCGGATGCTTCAGCGACGACAGCAGGGCCACCGGCGAAAAATCTTCGTGCACCATCCGCACGACAGCCCGCAGGAACGCGCCCGCGGGGGTGTCCAACAGCGGGGTTCCCGCACTGTCGTCGATGACGATGTCCCAGCGGTTGAGCGCGGCGGCGACACGCCGGGCCAGACCGCGGTCAGGCGTCACCAGCGCCGCCGTGTTGTCCGGCACCTCCAGCACCTCGCGCAGCGCGAGCGCGATTGCCCCGGCCTCCTCATGGGGCTCGCGCGCCTCGATCAGGGTCACGCCGGACAGGGCGTCCGCGTCGACCGTGCCGCGCTCGTCCCGCCAGCTCTCGGTGGTTGCAGCCGGACGCAGAGCCTCAGAGACCAGACGCAGCCGGGCCGGACCGGCCCCGTCTTCATGCGCCCCCGAGGAAGGCCATTCGCCGACTTCCGCGCGGGTGCGCCCCAGCCGGTCCAGCAGCTGATGCAGGCCGAACTGGGGGTGGGTCGCGTCGAGCGCGCGCCAGGCCTCCTCACCGAGTACACGGTCCAGACCCGGCAGCACAACAAACCCAGACGGCAGATCGGCGATCAGCGCCAGAAGGTCGGCCGTCGCGGGAATGCTGCCCGTACTGCCGGCCGCGATGACCGGGTCGGCGGGCGGGCGGGTCCGCCACGCTTCGAGACGCGCCGCCAGGACGAGGTTTCGCCGTTGCGCCGGATCGACCGCAGCTTCCGTGGCGAGCCGTTCCGGCCATGTCTCGGTCAGAAGCCGCAGGAAGGATAGGGTATGCTGCCAATGCTCGGCGTAGTCATCCGGCACCAGGCGATCGAGGGCGGAAAAATCGAGCCGTTCGGTCTGGACCTGGTCGAGCAGCCGACCGAGCTCCGCGGCCAGCTCGACCGCCTGGTCCACCGCCATCGGCGCATCGCCGTCTGCAAACCGCGCGCGTAATTCTTCCGCAAGCAACAGTCGGCGCCGCAGTTCCGGCATCGCAGGCGGCAGATTTTCATCGGCCACGCCATCGGCCCCAGGCGTATCGGTCAGGAGCAGTTCGTCCTCATCGATATCACCAATGGGTACGAGGCGCGGCAGGATCAGCCCTGCCCCGTCCGACAGGCGTTGGAAGCCGTCCTGCATCGCGCGGCAGGCGCGTCGAGTCGGCAGAAGCACCGTGATCCGGGAGAGCGCCAGCGGGTCACTGGACGCCGACACCTGATCGAGGATCGCGGCGGCGAGGTCGTCGAGGAAAGGTCGGTGCGCCGGGATCGAGTAGAGGCCGGGAGCGGGAAGCGCCATCCGCGCCTCAGGCGACAAGCCGGGCCAGCCGCCCGGCCCAGCTTCCGAACGCAGCCAGCCGGGCAATCCGTCCGCCGCCCGCATCCTCCAGGTGCACTTCGAGTCGATCGGACGGCAATGCGTGCGCCGCGATCTCCGGCCATTCGATCAGGACAGTGCCATCGTGGCGCGCGTCGTCCAGCCCCAGTTCATGCAGTTCCCCGACATCGCCCAGCCGGTAGAGATCGAAATGCGCCACGGAGATACCGGGCATCTCGTAGTGCTGCACAAGGGTGAAGGTCGGGCTTGGCACTACCCCACCATGACCGAGGGCGCGCAGGACGCCACGCGCGAAGGTCGTCTTCCCGGCGCCCAGATCGCCGAACAGTGCAACCACGTCGCCATGCACTAGTTCTGCGGCAACGGCCGCACCCAGCTTAGATGTCGCGGCCTCGTCATTCAGGGGGATAAGGCGCTCCCCGCCAAGCGCGCCGGAGCGTGCAGCAGAGACAGCCGGCGTCATGACGCCGCTTCGATGTTGTCGGCGCGGACATCCAGACGATGTAAGCGCAGCGGGGCGGGCATGTGGAAGACAATGGCCGTTCCCGAATCGGGCTCAGAGATGAGGTGCAAGTCGCGGCCATGCAATTCGACGAAGCTCTTCAGCACGCTGAGGGCGAGGCCCGCCCCGAACTCGGACTGCCAGACATGCACGGTCTAGTAGCGGTAAGCTTCGGGCTTGAACGGCCCCTCGACCGGGAGGCCGAGATACTTGGACTGACGGTCGGTAAGCTGGGTCAGGTGCGCACCAACTTTGGCCAGGTGCAGCGCAGCGACTTTCTCATCGAGGTGCTTCGGCAGCACATAGACGTCAAGTCCGTAATCGCCGGTATTATTCCACAGTTCGATCTGCGCCAGCACCTGGTTTGTAAAGGACATACTCATAACGAAGCTGGGGTGACCAGTCGCATTTCCTAAGTTCACTAGGCGGCCTTCAGACAGGAGGATCATCTTCTTGCCGTCTGGGAACTCGATCTCATCAACCTGCGGCTTGATGTTCTGCCACTTGAGGTTCTTAAGCCCGGCGACCTGGATCTCGGAATCGAAGTGACCGATGTTGCAGACGATCGCGCGGTCTTTCATTTCGCGCATATGCTCGACCGTAATCACATCGACATTGCCCGTTGCCGTCACGAATATGTCGCCCTGGGGGGCGGCCTCTTCCATGGTCACGACTTCATAACCTTCCATCGCGGCCTGCAGAGCGCAGATGGGGTCGATTTCCGTAACCATGACGCGACAGCCGGCGTTCTGTAGGGATTCGGCTGAACCCTTACCGACCTCGCCGTAACCGGCGACGACGGCGATCTTGCCCGACATCATCACATCCGTGCCGCGGCGGATACCGTCAACCAGGCTCTCACGGCAGCCATAGAGGTTGTCGAACTTTGACTTAGTTACGGAATCGTTCACGTTGATCGCTGGGAACAGAAGCGTGCCTTTCTTCGCCATCTCATAGAGGCGATGCACACCCGTGGTGGTCTCCTCAGTCACGCCCTTAAGGCTTTTGGCGGCCTCGGAATACCAGCCTGGCCGCTCCGCAAGGCGCTTCTTGATCGACGCGTAGGCCGCTTCCTCTTCCTCATTCTCGGGATTGTCGAGGACCGACGGATCGGTCTCGGCCTGCTTGCCGAGATGGATCAGTAGGGTCGCATCGCCGCCATCGTCGAGGATCATGTTCGGCACGCCGCCATCGGCCCAATCGAAGATCCGATGCGCATAATCCCAGTATTCTTCCAGCGTCTCGCCCTTGACCGCAAAGACGGGCGTGCCCGTGGCGGCAATGGCAGCGGCGGCATGATCCTGGGTCGAATAGATGTTGCAGGACGCCCAGCGGACATCCGCGCCGAGCGCCTGGAGCGTCTCGATCAGAACTGCGGTCTGAATGGTCATGTGCAGGGAGCCGGCAATACGCGCGCCCTTGAGCGGCTGTTCCTTGCCGTGCTCCTCCCGAATGGCCATTAGCCCCGGCATCTCTACCTCGGCAAGGTCGAGTTCCTTGCGACCCCATTCGGCGAGCGAAATATCTGCAATCGCGTAATCGGCAGCAGAAGACATATGAATTCTCCAGTTCAAATATTGTCTCTAAGGGCGCGTCAGCATGCGGCTATAGCAAACGCACCAAAGTGGGACAACACGGCCCGCAGTGAAACAGACGCGTGCACCATCCATGCAGACACATTCCTAGATCGGTGGACGGCATTGCGTTGGTTTGTAAGCTGCACGCCACGCTCGCGCTGCTCGACGCTGCAAACATCTTCTGCAGCCAATTAAACTTCTAGTCCAAGCTGAAATGACCTCTAGAAGACAGCGCCCGTCCCCGGACCGGCGCTGTTTTGATTCCTATTCCTCACCGAAGCGTTCCTCGACCAGAGCCGCTAGTGCGTTGGCCGCTGCCTCGGCCTGATGGCCACTGGCGCGAATTTCAATCTCCGAGCCAGGTCCGGCCGCCAGCATCATCAGCCCCATGATGGATGCGGCGGGAACAGTCATGCCGTCGCGCTCCACCTCGATAGACGCGTTGAATGTCTCGGCAAGCTGAACGAACCGCGCTGACGCGCGCGCATGCAGACCGCGCTGATTTGTGATCTGGACGGTTCGTCGAACGTCGGGCGCCGGCAACCGGTTCATCCCCCGCCCTGATCGAGCAACTCGGATGCCACGTTGATGTATTTGCGGCCAGCTTCCTGCGCGGCAATGACGACATCACGCAGCGGCGCACCCTCACGCTCGCGGGCAATCTTGATCAGCATGGGCAGATTGACGCCGGCAATCACCTCGACGGGAATGCCGTCGCTCTGTGCATCCATGATCGAGATCGCGAGGTTGGACGGTGTCCCCCCGAACATGTCTGTCAGCACGATCACACCTGCGGCCGAGCCGACCCTGCCCACCGCCGCCATGATGTCCTTGCGGCGGAGGTCCATATCATCATCGGCACCGATCGAAATGACTTCCGCAAGTTCCTGCTTGCCTACGACATGCTCCAGCGCGGCGAGAAACTCGTTCGCCAGCCGCCCATGGGTCACCAGCACCATACCAATCATCTCACCGCCTCCTCGCGGCCAGCTTCGTCAAAGGAAAGTTCCCGATGGCGCACATCCACATGGGCAACGCGACCAGACAGCCAATCGCGCAAGCGCTCTGTTACATAGACCGATCGGTGCCGTCCGCCCGTGCAGCCGATGGCGATGGTCAGATAACTCTTCCCCTCCTCGTTGAAGCGCGGCAAAAGGAGGGCTAGGAGGTCGGCGAGGCGCTTGAAAAACTCGTCGAAGTCCGGATCGTCGGCGATGAACGCCCCGACATCCGAATCACGGCCCGTGCCCGGGCGCAGGACGGGATCATAATGCGGATTGCGCAGGAACCGTACATCGATCACCAGATCGGCATCGCGAGGCACGCCGTTTCGATACGAAAACGAGGTCACGAGGACATTCGCTTCCCCCGCGGGAACCCCGACCAGACGATCGCGCAACATTCGGGCGAATTCATGAATGTTCGAATGGCTGGTGTCGATCACGATATCGGCGGCCTCGCGCAGGGGCAACAGCATCCGCCGCTCTGCGATGATCCCATCCGCAAGCGGCCGGTCACTCGCCATCGGGTGGACGCGGCGGGTTTCAGTGTAGCGCCGCGCGATCACATCCGCGTCGCAATCGAGGAATACCAGGTCAATGGGTGTATCCACCTCGGCGCGAAGCGCCTCAATATCCTTGGCAAACCCGATGCCGGTAAAGTCGCGCGTGCGCACATCGACGCCAATCGCCAGACCCCGCCCGGTCGCAGGACCCTGCTGAATTAGCGTCGCCATCAGGCGCACCGGCAGATTGTCCACCGCCTCGCAGTTTGTGTCCTCAAGCGCCTTGAGCGCCGTTGAGCGCCCTGCGCCCGACAGGCCCGTTACCACGAGCACTCGTCCGGCCAGCGAAGACTTCGCGGCGCCCTGGACGGTCTTGGATGGCATCGGATTCGACATGTCGAGGGTTCCACTCGGCGTTCAGACGCCGACTATACCTCGCACCGCAGCATGAAGGGCAAGGCGAACCTTAGCAGGTGCAGAGGATTCGAACGGAAAGACACGCAACCGCGGTATCTCGATACCGGCGAGGGAAACACACTCAGCGTCCGGCAGCCGCGGCACCTGTGACAGCTCGCAAAGATCACATACAAGCGCCACGGGCACCCCGTCCAGATGCGCGATATCGACGACCCCCACACCGCGCACCTCCAGCCGCCCGGCAATGCTATCCGGCGCACTGGCAAGGAGCGCGCCATCGCGATCCGTCAGTGCGGTCTGATCGTCGGCGACTAGCCGTGCGCCGTCCCCGATCAGGCGCAGCGCCAAATCCGACTTCCCCGACCCGGACGGCCCGCGCAGCAGCACGGCTCGCCAGGCGCCGTTTTCCTCCATCGCCACGCATGTTGCGTACACCCGATCCACCGAAGCATTCCTCCACCGAAGTTTTTTGCCGCCGGGGAACAGAGATACCGGCGCAGACATGATATACCGGAACCAACAAATCGCTATAGGCACCGGCTGTCCGGGGCCGCGACAAAAGGACGTTTAAGAAGGACCTGTTTATGAGTAATGAGCGCAAGACACTCGGCTTGGCCGTGGTCGGCTGCGGCACCATCGGGCGCATCCGCGCGGAGTTCGCACGCGACTATCCCGGAATTGGCTGGATTGGGCTGTGTGACATCAAGGAAGACCTGCTCAACCGACTGGGTGACGACGTCAACGCCGACTTCCGCACCAGCAACTTCGAGGAGCTGATTACCCGACCCGAAGTCGATGCCGTCATCATCGCCACAGACGAGAACCACCACGGCGCGCCGACCATTCTGGCGGCCGACAATGGCAAGTCGCTGTTTATCGAAAAACCCCTGGCGACCGACGCGCGCGAATCGGCCCGCGTACTGGACACCATCCAGGCGAACAATGTAGATGCCGTGATCGGCTACACCCAGCGTTTCCGCCGCCGGTTTCTGACCGTCAAGGAGCGCTTAGTTACCGGCCAGATCGGCGAAGTCACGGGCGTCGTGACCCGCGCCCTGATGAACCGGATGGTGCCGATCGCCACGGTCCAGCGCACTAACCAGCGCCAGAACCTGACCCCCATGGTGGTCTCCGGTACCCACGCACTCGACATGTGCATGTGGCTGATGGAAGGCAAGAAGCCGGTCTCCGTCTATGCCCAATCCAACGACAAGGCGCTGTCACAGTACGGCACCAAGGATTCTACCTTCGGCATCTTCACCATGGACGACGGCACCATGTTTTCCATGAACATCTCCTGGGCCGCCCCCGTCATCTGGCCCGGCGCCGTGTATGGCCTGGAGATCGGGATCATCGGCGACAAGGGTGTGATCGACATCGAGGACACCCACCGCGACCTAGTGCTGGCCACCGAGAACAAGCTCGGCGCAGGCTATGCGCCGGACGGCTTCACCCCCGGCTTCGATCGCCATGTGGAGTTCATGACCAGCTATCCGCCGGGCGACATGTACAACGGCCAGCTCTGGGGCCCGATGCGCGAGGAGACGAACTCCTGGTACCAGCGGCTCTACACTGGCATGGATACGCCTCACGCGACCGCGCAGGACGGCCACCGCAACCTGATCATGACTATGTCGATGGACCTGTCGTCGAAACGCAACGCGCGCCTCGATCTGCCAGTCGATCTCGACGTCTTCTACGAATAGGACAGAACAGCATGAGCAAGGCAGACGTCGGGGTCATCGGCCTCGGAAACATGGGCGGCGGCGTAGCCCGCAACTTCGCCAGGGCGGGCTACAGCACTGCGGTCTGGGACTCCGATCCCGCGGCCGTCGCGCGCTACGACGTTGTCGAGAACGCCTTCGCAGCAACCCCCGGTCAGATGGCCGCAGACGGCGCGCTAATGGTGTTTGTGGTCCCCGCGACGCCGGAGATCGAGGAGTATTTCGACGGCGATGACGGTATCCTCGCTATGACCGGCGAGGGCACCGTGATCTACGACTTCACGACCTCCTATCCCGACGACACGAAGCGGATCGCGGCGCGTGCGGAAGCAGTTGGTATCTCCTACCTGGACGCTGCCATGTCCGGCGGTGCGACCGGTGCGGACAGGGGCACCCTGACCCTGATGATTGGCGGCGACGAGTCCGTGTTCGAGGCTTCGCGGGAAAGGCTCGACGCCATATCCGACAAAAAATTCTATCTCGGTCCCGTCGGCGCCGGCCACACCATGAAGCTGATCCACAACATGGTGACCCACACGATCTTCCTGACCACCTGCGAGGCGGGTCGGATGGCCGAGCACGCCGGCTTGAAATTGTCGGACATGATCGACGTGTTCAACTCGTCCAACGCACGCAGCTATTCCAGCGAGGCGCGTTTCCCAGCTCATATCCTGTCAGGCAAGTGGGACGCCCGGTCGCGGGTCTATAACCTGAACAAGGACCTCGGGATGGCCGTGCGCATGGCCGCGGGTCTCGGCATGGATGCGCGCTATGCACAGGAGACCAGCACTTTCCTGAACAAGGCCATCGAACGCGGCATGGCCGAGGACGACTACTCCCTGCTCTACAAGGTCTTCGACGACATCCGCGAGAGCGAATAGGGCGAGGCGAACTCACGGCCCCTTCGAGACGCGGCCTGCGGCCGTTCCTCAGGACAAGGATCGTGCCAAAACTGCAACATCATCCTGAGGAGCCGCGACGGGCGACGTCTCGAAGGATGCTTAGGCTGGCCCTTATCTAGCTCCGAGGCAGGTACTCGAAGAGGTCTTCGCGGAAACCCGTCATCGCCTGATCCAACACCGGGCGGACGGCGGCAACAAATTCTGCGCGCCCAGCCTCGGTGAGCTCGATCAGCTCATTCTTCGCCGGATCGAACTGCGCCTTCATCGTGTCATCCTCGCGCGCCGCAAAGCCGCGCTGAGCCGGGGTAGCATCCGCCAGCGCCGCCTGCACCGCCATACGCACATCGTCCGGCCAGGCATCCCAGGTCGCCTTGTGGGCCAGTACCACACAAGGGCCGAAGAAATGGCCGCTCATAGTAATCCAGCGATGATACTCGTTAATCCCGAAGTTAAAGGTGTTGGTCAGTGGATTCTCCTGGGCATCGACGGTGCCATCGGCACAGGCGCCCGGCAGGTCGGCTACGTCGAGCGGGACCGGATCGAAGCCCATGGCCGCGAAGCTGTCCTGCTGAAGTTGGCTGAATAGGGTGCGGATGCGCAGGCCCCTACAATCTGTGGGGGTATGGATCGGCCGCACACCGTTGGAGAAATGCCGAAACCCGTTGTCCCACCATGCGACGATGCGAAAGTCCGCCGCTGCGGCCATCTTGTCCATGATCAGCTGCCCGAACGGGCCGTCCAGCATAGCGTAGGCTTGGGCCCGGTCACGGATCACGAAAGGCAGGTCGAACAGCGCGATTTCCGGCACCCGGCCTGCCAGATAGCTGGACGAGAAATAGCAGAGCGTCGTTTCACCGGTGCCCACCATGTCCAGCAGATCCGCCGCCTTACGCCCTTGCTCCGTAACATTGAGGACGTGCTTAAACGCGGCGCGGTCGCCCAGCGATCCAGCCAGCTGGTCGGCAAACACCTGCACCGCCCGGTTGTGGACCGAACGCGGGCCCTGATAGCCGCTGAAGGTGATGTCGAATTCGGCCATCGGACACTCCCCCCGAAATTATTCGCCCTCGACCGGCGGCCAGATGCGGCGGCCCACGATGGGCGATCCGGCAGTATGGTAAAGGCGCCGGATAACACGGCCGCTCCACTGGTTCTCGTCGAGGGCGAGCGCCTCGTGCGGTTCCTCGAAATTCTTCATGCGCGCATCCAGCGACGTGAACTCGTAGATGATCGAGTATTTTGCCCAGCCCGCGACCGACACCATCACCCGGGTGGCGACACAACCCGGCATGCGTGCCATGGCGGGCAGGCGGTACTGGGCATACCACGCCGCCGTATCGAATTCCGTCTCCAGATCCATCGCGCGGAAGCTGCCCATCTGGATCGCCGGTGCGGGCGTGGTGCCCTTGGCACGAGTGTAGATCTCCGGCCCGCTGACGCTGGCATAGACCGAGAACACGCATGTGCGTAGACCCCGGCGCAGGTCGAGCATATCGCGCGCGGCGCCGGTCAACGCGGCCTCGTCTTCGACGATGGACGGCGCAAAGAAGGTCCACGCCTCGCCCGCACCAGCCAGCATCAAATACTGAGTACCGTCACCCAGCCCCTTTATGTCATCTGTCTTTGGAAAGTTATCGCGAACGGCAGCCATGCCCTCACCGCCGCCGTCATTTTCGTAATGCGCCGCCCAGGCAACGCCGGGACGCGCCTGCAATTCCGGAAGATAGGTGCCGTGCAGCCAGTCGAGATATTCGTCCCGCCGGGCCGGAGACAAGTTATCCGGCAGGTCGTACCAGGTCGCCCAGATGGCGTTGTCCATCATCGCGACGAACCGCTCACTGCGCGGCTTCGCGGTCGCGGCGGCCTGTGCCGCCTTCCTCGATCAACCCATGCCGCACCTTCGGCATGGTTACCTTGAGGTCGGTGACGGGAAGACCATGGGTGGGCGCAACAACCGCGACGCCCAGGTTTTTCATCAGTTCCTCGAGCTTATCGACATAGATCGTCATATCGGTGGTCGAGGTCCAGTAGAGAGCGCGCTCGGCAAACACGGCGAGCACATCGACGAGATCGAGAGAGGTGGCTTCCTCGGCCACCAGCCCGCAATGGCCATCCCAATGATAGTGGCTGTAGGCGAACCCGTCGCCCGGGAACAGGCACTTCGCGCCCGTGTCGAAACCCCACAATGTTGTGCGCAGATCGCGAATGATCGGCTCCACCGCTACCAGCTTGCGCCCGCCAAGATCGATCTCGTCGCCGACTTCCATGTCGTGCAGACGGTCGGCGTATTGCGGGAAGGCCAGATGATAGTCGGCGATATCGCCATGCACCGTTATGTCGGGCCAGTTCTGGAACACCCGGCCAAGCCCGCCCGAATGGGGCGTCTCCTGGTGGGTGATGAACAGGTATTTGAGGGGTACCGAGGCGGCATCTAGCAGTTCGATAATCTGCCGTTCAAGCTCGGGAAAATCTTTCGGATGCCCGGTCTCGACCAGCATCGCGGCCTCGTCACCGACCACCAGGAAGGCCGCGTTGTAGGAATGATATGAGCGGCCCTGGTACTGCTGCTCCAGACAGTCGCCGAGCCAGAACACGCCGGGCGCGATCTCACGAGGAAGTGGGTTCTTGTGGGTCATTGCGGCGGCCTATCGTTCCAGCGCGCGCGGCACATAGGCCGGCGAAATGTTCCCGCGGTCGAGCTGGTCGAGAGCATCGTCCAGCACCGCGAACTGACGGTCCACATGGTTACGTCCGCGCAGGATCGCGCCATAGCCCGGCGCGATGGTCTCGATATCGAAACTGTCATAGACATCGGCCACGGCCTTCCGGATCGGCGACATGTTGGCGCCCTCGATCCACCAGTAGCGCGTGTTCAGCAGGAAGGACCGTACGAAGGCAAAGTCGGTCACCCCGTCGTCCTCGTTGTTGCCGATGACCCAGGGCCCGTCCTCGCGGTCACTCCAGACATGGCTGAACATGTCTGAGGAAAACAGCGTCTTGCTCTCCGGGTCGTAGATCCAGCGGGTGCTGATGAGCCGCAGCGGCGCATTCATGACATCGACAAATCGTCCAGATCCGATCTGTACCTGGCAGTGGTCGCCCCGCTCGATCAGCGTGGTCTTCAGAGTCGGATTGCGTTCTTCCCCCCGCAGGGTCTCGAACTCCACCCAGTCCTCGATGTCCGGCACATTGGAGAAGCACTCGACGACATTGAACTGTTTTGCGATAGCCATCGTGTTGCACACCGACATGAATTCGTTGATTCGCAGCGGAAAGAGCGACAGCGGCGTCTTCGGATCCAGCAGTCCCGAAAGCTGCTTCAGGATCGCGCCCTCATGGGAGGTGTAGCCGGTGTCGAGCAGCATCGCCGCGCCATCGTCCAGCAACATATAGCAGTTGGACGGCGAATACCCACGCGCTGTCCGTGGATAGGCGCTGACGCGCCCGTCCAGCTCGAAGGTGTTGTGCAGGGCATAGACGCGGCTCGGCGATAGCTCCGTGACGGCGCTGAAGGTCATCGCTCCCGCCCTCTACTGGGCGGCGACGGCCGAGGTATCGTTGCGCGGCAGTAGTACGGGCTCACCACGCTCCACGGAAAGATCGGCAGCCGTGTACACATCCATCACCAGACGAGCCTCGCCCGGCTTGACCATGACAGGCCGGTCAAGCGCGACCGCCTCGATGAAGTGGTCGGTCTCCAGCTTCATCGGGCCCGCGAAGATGTGGTCCACCGGCTCGCCCGGCATGGTGGACATCGGGTACTGGATGCCGTTCTTGGTCGTGTTGATCTGCACTTCCTTGTGGGTGTCGTCGATGGTCAGCGCACCCTCGGTCCCGATCACCTCGATCCAGCACTGAGAATAGTTCTTGTAGCCGAAGGGCAGGATCCAACCCGCACCGACGGTGATCGTGGTGCCGTCATCCATGGTCACCATGATCCACTGGTGGTCGGGCGTGTCGCTCTTCTGCCTGAACAGCTTGCCGGCCTGCTGGGAATACACACGGATAGGCTTGCGCGGCTGCAGGCACCACAGCAAGAAATCGAGGTCGTGGGTCGCCTCCATCGCCGCCGGAGACAATTTTGTGCGCCCGGTGATCTTGTTACCCAGTTCACGGGTCACGTTGCGACTGACGAGGCAGGTCACTGGCTCGCCTATGGTGCCGTCATTCAGCGCCTTGTGCACGAAGGCGAACTTCTCACGGAAGCGCTGGGAGTAGCCGACGGTGAATTTCAGGTTGTTCCGTTCGGCAATCGCGATGCATTCATCGGCTTCGTCGATGGTGGAGGCGATCGGCTTTTCGACTAAGACGTGCTTGCCTGCCTCAAGCGCCGCCTTGACCATGGGATAGTGCAGCGTCTCCGGCGTGGTGGAGATCATGACCGCGTCGATGGAATCGTTGGCGATCAGCTCTTCCCAATTGTCGGTCGTGGACGTGGGATTGGTCTCCGCCGAGACCTCGGCAAGTCGGTCGGGCCGGATTTCGGCAAGATGAAGCTCGTTCACCAGCGCATGGTCGGCGCAGGCGTTCGCACGAATTCCGCCACACCAGCCCGGTCCGATCACGGCAACATTGATCTGTCTCATCTCACATCCCCAAGTCTGTTTTGTCCGGCTTTCAGGCCGGGATCCGCGCCACGTTCCGCCGCGCGTTTTCCCGGGAAACCTATCTCGCGGCGCCACGACCTTCAATACGTGTTCACGCGCATAGAGTCCCGACCACCAGCATGCTATGGACCTGTATTATCCGCATACCAACAAACTCCGAAAACCCGGAATGGCCGCGTGATCTCCGAACTCTCCGCCATCCTTGTCCCGATTTTCGTCACCGTCGCCATCGGCTTCGGCTGGGAGCGGACCGGCGTCGATTTCCCGACCGAGTTCGTAACCCGCTCCACCGTCTATGTTCTGACACCCTGCCTGATTTTCTCGACCATGACCGGCCTCGAAATCTCGCTCGCGGCCTACGGGCATGTGGCTGCCGCGACCCTCAGCGTGCTCGCCACCGTGGCAGCGGTCGCCATCATCGGCCTGAAACTGAGAGGGCTGTCGCTGCGCGCCTTCCTGCCACCGGTCCTGATTCCCAACGCCGGCAATCTAGGCCTGCCGCTTTGCCTTTTCGCCTTCGGAGAAATAGGCCTCGCCCTCGCGATCGCTGGTTACACGATGTATGCCCTGTTCCAGTACACCGTCTGCCAGCTGATCGCGGCAGGACATGCGTCCTTCAAGATCGTCGTGCGCCAGCCGATCATCTATTCCGCCATCCTGTCAGCGGTGTTCCTGGGTACCGGCACAAAGCCGCCGGAATGGGCGCTGAATACCACGGGGCTGATTGGCGGCGCAGCCATCCCGCTGAACATCCTGGCACTGGGTGTGGCTTTGGCCCGGCTTAATATCACCAGCCTAAAGAATAGCGTATATATCTCGATGCTCCGTCTTGGCACGGGTTTCACCTCCGCCTTCGTGGTCACCGGCCTGCTCGACCTTGACCCCGTAACGCGCGGGGTGGTGATCCTGCAGTCTTCGGGGCCTGCCGCGCTGTTCTCTTACCTGTGGGCACAGCTCTACAACAACAGTGCCGAACAGGTCGCAGGTGTGATCATGATCTCGACCCTGCTGTCGCTCGCAACCCTACCGCTTCTTCTGTTGGTCGTTCTCTGAGCGGCGTTCAGACCGCCGGGAAGCTCACCACGAATCGCGCCCCGGCGACGGAGCCGTCCACTCTGCGGCGGTTCTCGGCCCAGATTCTTCCGCCAGCCGCCTCGACAATCTGACGCGAGATGGAAAGGCCAAGACCGGAATGGGTGCCTGCGCGCTCCGCGCGCCCGTCCGGGCCCGTCGTGGGACGGTCGGAGTAGAATCGCTGGAAGATCGATTCCAGGTTCACCTCGGGAATCCCAGGTCCGTCGTCATCGACCGTGACCGAGACATACTCGCCGTCGCGTTCGCGCCGGCGCATCGCCGTGATCAGGACGCTCCCGTTCTCCGGGCTGAAGGATTGGGCATTGGTGATGAGGTTACGGAAAACCTGGCCGAGGCGGCCTTCAAAGGCGCACACCGTCAGGTCCACACCGGGCTGCATCTCGAGCTCGACCGGCGAATGCGACGTAGAGGCATGTAGGCCCACCAGCGCCTCGAGAACGGCACGCAGGTCGACATCCGACGGTGGGTCGCGGCTCAGTTCCGCATCGAGGCGTGAGGCGTCGGAGATATCGCTGATCAACCGATCGAGGCGCGCCACGTCATCGAGAATGATCGACATCAGCTTCTTCTGCTGCGCCGGGTCCTCGATCCGGGCGACCGTCTCGACAGCACTACGCAGCGAGGTCAGCGGGTTCTTGATCTCGTGCGACACATCCGCCGCAAACCGTTCGATGGCATCCATACGCCCCCACAACGCCTCGGTCATCGCGCGAAGGTCGCGGCTCAGCTCGCCGATCTCGTCACGGCGTCCATGGAAGTCAGGGATCGGGGCCGTCCGGCCGGAGCCGAGCCGCACCCGTTCGGCCGCTGCCGCGAGTCGCCTGAGGGGCCGCGCAATGGTTGCGGCCAGATAGACCGACAGCAGGATGGTAACGGCCAGCGCCACGCCAAAGACCTGCAGGATATCGATGCGAATCGCGCGCATTGCGCGTTCCACCTCGCCGCTTCCATGGCTGAGCATCAGCGCGCCGACCACCTGACGATAGCGCTTCACCGGCACGGCTACGGAAATAACCATCCCACCAGATTCATGCCGGCGCACCATGGCGTAAGCGTCGCCGGCCAGGGCCTTGATCACTTCGCGGTAGTCGGTGGCCCGCTGCGGCACGCGCTCCTGATAGATCGGCAATTCCCCCTTACCGGGCAGCCAGTTGAGCAAGGCATCGAGGCGGCGCTCGAACCAGTTCAATGGCGCGAAGCCGTCAGGCGGCGGGAGCTTGCGCACATGCACCTGGCCGCGCGGTGAAATCAGCGCCTGGGTGTTAGTCACCAGCTGCCCGTTCTCAGAGAACAGCCGGGCGCCGGTCTGGGTCGGCTCGGTCAGGCGGCGCAGCATTAGGCTGGCGCGCACCGGATCGATCCGCTGGCCGATCCCCGGGGCCACGACAATGGCACCCGCGCCCACCGCGCCCGCAAACACCTCGCCCTGCAAGCGCAGGGCCTCGATTTCCGCATCGACCAGGCTTTCCTGATATTCGTCAAGGAAGAAGAATCCGCCGACAGGTACGGCCAGCACGAGAAGGTTGATCGCGAGGATACGCCGGGTCAGCGAGGTCGAGGGACGCCGCCGGCGCAGCCAGGACAACACGCTGCCCCCGGCATGGCGAATCGGCCCCCAGGCCGTCTCCACGCGTGCGCTGTCACGGCCGTCATCTGCAGGACCGGGATCAGTCCTATTGGAGAAACGGGCGTCGAAGCTCATCTCGCCCCCCGGGGGTGAACCAGGTGCCAAGGGCGCGAACGCGCGGACCGCGCCGCTCGCAGGCTAGTTATCCTTATAGCGATAGCCGATGCCGTATAGTGTCTCGATCTGGCTGAACTCATCGTCCACGTCGCGGAACTTCTTGCGCAGGCGCTTGATGTGGCTGTCGATGGTGCGGTCATCGACATAGATATTCTCGCCATACGCCGCATCCATCAACTGGTCACGGCTTTTGACATGGCCCGGGCGCTGAGCCAGAGCCTCGAGAATGAGGAATTCGGTCACCGTAAGGGTGACCTCCTTGCCGCGCCAGGTGCATAAGTGGCGGCTCGGATCGAGCATAAGTTCGCCGCGGCGGATCACCGCCTTGCTATCGCCATTAGCGTCGTGCGAGGCCTGCTCGACCTCGGAACGACGTAAGATCGCGCGAATACGCTCGATCAGAAGACGCTGAGAGAAAGGCTTGGTGATATAGTCATCCGCGCCCATGCGCAGGCCGAGCACCTCGTCAATCTCGTCATCCTTGGAGGTCAGGAAGATTACCGGCATGCGCGACGTCTTGCGCAGCTTGCCCAGAAGTTCCATCCCGTCCATGCGCGGCATCTTGATGTCGAGGACCGCGAGGTCCACCGGCGTCTGGCTCAGCCCGGTCAGGGCCTCGTCACCGTCGGAATAGGTGCTAACGAGATAGCCCTCGGCCTCCAGCGCCATCGTGACTGAAGTCAGAATATTGCGGTCGTCATCCACTAGGGCGATTGTCCAGGTCATGCTTGGGTCCCCTTCTTATTGCGGTCGAGAGGCTCGATGGAAGTGTCGAGGGCCCCCAACGTCGCATTTCATTATGGCGCATTTGCGGCCTGTTTTCCCGTCCAAACCGGATGGATTTCCGGGTTCGCAAAAGGCCGGGCCATGT
>Ga0255767_1002360_pt1 | contig 16356 bp, 9 predicted proteins | sample 071ome_24_FD_179967 | JGI IMG/M metagenome (GOLD analysis project Ga0255767, IMG submission 179967) | Coastal salt marsh microbial communities from the Groves Creek Marsh, Skidaway Island, Georgia - 071402CT metaG (version 2) | ecosystem: Environmental > Aquatic > Marine > Intertidal zone > Salt...
CCTTCGGCTTCGCTTTCCGAAGCTCCAAAAACTGATGCGAAAAGGGACTGAATCTCTTCGGAATCTTTTTCGCTGTAGTGCCGGAAATTCACTTTCATAACGTCGAGTGGTGGCGTGCCAAAGGCGTGAGTGCACCACCATCCCGCGCCGACAGCACTATGCCCACGCCCTCTTCCTTTTGGTGAATCGTGAGCTGTGAATGCGCGTTGGTTACAACGAGAGACTTCTCGGTTTCCTGCACGCTGACTTCCGCAAGGACAATCCCTGCAAAGAGCACGCCGGTGAGCACGAGGATGGTCAATTTCATTGCTGTTGCCTGCACCGATTTTTCGAACGTCGTGCCTGACCATCCTTGGAAAGTCATGCGAAGCGCGGCTTTTTCAAGGTATGAGTCCAGGCATCTTGTTGGCATTTAGTTTTCTGTTAGTTCTGTCGTTTTGTTCGTGTTTCTGGGAATGGAGTTACATTGACATCATTTGCCCATGTTGCCCATTTCTTTTTAAGTCGCGCCACAATAGCGGGGTGTTTGTCAGCAAGATTATCTGTCTCGCTACGGTCTTTTGACAAGTTGTAGAGCTCCCAATGATCATCAGAACGGTCGTTTACTGTTACCAATTTCCAATGTCCGTCTCTGACGGCGGCGTGGTTTTCATGCTGCCAGTAAACCGTACGGCTATCCGCTGGCGCTTCTGAGCTCTTGATGAATGGTAGCATGCTGATGCCCTGGGTTTTGGGGATCTCTTCGCCGTTGTAATTCTTTGGATAGTCAGCGTCAGCAGCTTCGCAGAGGGTGGGCATGATATCGATAAGGTGAAAGAATTGACTGGATAAGATACTGCCGGGTTTCTTAATGCCTGCCGGCCAATGTGCAATGAAAGGTGACGCGATACCCCCCTCATGAACGAACTTCTTGTATTTCCGAAACGGGGTATTGGAATAAGCGGCCCAGCATTGTCCCTGAGAGATTGACCAACCGCCCTTCTTTCGCCAGTCGGCATAATTGGCCGATGTATACTTTTTCCAATTCATTCCGAATAGACCCAGTTCTCCAGAGCATCCGTTGTCGGAGAAGAACATAATTAGTGTGTTGTCAAACACACCCTGTTTCTTCAGTTGCTCAACAATTCGTCCGACATTCCAATCCAGACGATCGATCTGCCCGGCGTACATTGCCCTGCGAAAATCCAGTTCCCTTTTGTCTGCTTCTGAAAGTGAATCCCACTTGGGAAGGGCCTTGCCTTCCGTTCCGACTTGAGTGAATCCGTTGATTTTCCTATTCGTGAAATCTTGGACTTCCGGCAGTATCTGGGTTGTCCACACGAGTCCCATTTTCTTCATTCTTTCCAGCTTCTCCTCACGGAGAACATCCCATCCCTTCATGTACTTGCCTCGGTACTTTTCAATAAGATGGTCAGGCGTTTCCAGGGGAAAGTGTGGCACGTTGTAGCAAACATGCAGGAGGAATGGCTTAGCTTTGTCCTCGGAGGCTTGGTCAATGTAGTCGAGAGCAACATCCGTGAAGTAGTCTGTTGTATAGAACTCCTCGTCGGGCTTGTATGGATTCTTTGGTGTTTCCTGTGCCTTAATATGGAGTTTCTTGTCTTTATAGACGTCACACCCCCTGAGCACCTTCCAATAGCTGTCGACATGCGAGTAAATCCCGGTGAATTCGTCAAATCCCCGAACTTCGGGTCTAGCCTTGGGGTCGGTATGACCTACGTGCCACTTCCCTGACATCATGGTCTGATATCCCGCAGCCTTCAGGACTTCGCCAAAGGTAACGCATTGATCGTTAATGTTCTTGCGGTATCCAACACCGAAATCCTGATAGACCATCATACCAATGCCTGCCTGATGAGAGTAGAGGCCGGTCAGCAGACTTGCGCGGGAAGGGCAGCAGCGGGACGTATTGTAGAACTGCGTCAGCCGTACACCGTCGGTCGCCAGCTTATCAAGATTCGGGGTTTCAATCTCTCCTCCAAAACATCCGATGTCTGAGTATCCCATGTCATCGACAAAAAGGATGACAATGTTGGGGCGATCTGCTGCGATTGCCGTTGCAGTAGAAATTATAGTGAACAATAATGCTGCACCCAACTTAATGAGATTGGTTTTGTTTGTCATAGAAATACCTTTTCGGATGCCAACGTCCTGAATCAGACTTTGGCGACAATAGTCTGCATTCATTGGTTCGACTTTGAGTCCTTCTTCTGAATGGCATTCCCGTGAAAGACAACGCTATCCTTTGCCTTGCCAATGACTGTATACGGAGTGGCTTCAATCTGCTCGGAGCGGAAGACGTTGCCGCTGACGCTGATTGCATCCTTCGCATGAGTCGTGATATCCAGCATCGTCCATGGGCGTTGTTCCTTTGTGTGGTTGTGGAACAAGTTGGCTGAAATGACGCAACTTCCCCAGCCGCCAGCTTTGATCACGACCTGCCTGACACGACCATCGACGGGAGTATTCGATGATCCGTCGAAATTGTTGCCGCGAACGAGCAGTGCGCCCGCGCCGAGGGCGCGCAGGTCACCAAACTTGCCTGAGTACATCTGGTTACCAACGACATGAAAACCGGCCGATCGTTCCAGATCAATCTGGTAGAAGCCCTTGCTGCCGTTATTGTTGAAATTGTTTTCATAGATCATGCCATCGGCGATCTTGGGACCTTTTCCATAGATTCCGGCGCCGTCATTGCTATCAAAGGAGCAGTTGATGACACGGACCTCGGCAAAGTGGTTCTTGTTCATCACATTATTGCGGGAGAAATCACTCCACATCACCCCGTGCAGAGGCGAATTTTTGAATGCACAATCCCGTACCAGCAATCGCCAGGTCTTGACGATCAAGAGACTGCCGATGTTGTTTTCTTGCTTGTTGCCATCAAAGGTCAGGTCTCTCACCCCACCGTAGACATTGGCCCAGGGCTTGTCATTGACAAAAGTTTGAGAGGCCATGAGAAAGGTGTTGGCGTTTTTGGGGAGTTTAAGCACGGTCGCGGCGATGCCCTGGCCGGAGAGGGTTACTTTGCTGGGAAGAGAGAGGCCTTTGGCGTAGATCGTGCCGGCAGGCAGCACAACACGGCCTCCGCCATTCTTGCCCGCTTGGTCAAGAGCCGCCTGTATTGCCAGAGACTGATCCTTGGTGCTCTTGGGCAGAAGGTTGTAGGGCGCCTTCGTCACATCAATCTGTGCGAAGGCTAGCGTTGGCGCAAGGCATAGAGCGAGGGCAAGAAGGATGCTTACCATTCTATGCTTATCTATTGGTTTCTTCATATATATTGTCTCTCCTAGTCGAACGTTTTCAATGACGCGCAAGAAACAGCCGTGCGAAGCGCGGCTATTTCTTGTCGCTGTCGATTGCTTTGTTGGCTTTGTTTACGATCTTGTAATAGACCTCTGCATACCGCTTTCCAAGAAGGATATAGGACTTCCTGTCAAAATGCACCATATGGTGATCCGGGGACGAACACCCTGTTGATTCCACACAACCAGTATTCTTGATCTTATTCGGTAAAGCACGCAGGACTCCGCGTACTTTGTTGATTCTCGTCACGCGTTCCGGCTTGCTGTGATCCTTGCCTGTGCCATAGAACTCAGCTAGGTTCCCCGCAATGAATGGCAGGGTGTCATTCGCCAGATCTTTGCGTAGATCTGCGATCAGTTGGTGTAGCTTTTGCTCATAAGAGTCGGCCTTTGCGGGTTCCACGGTGTCAGATTCACCCTGATGCCACAATACACCTTTAATAATGCCTTGCTTTGCGGCATATTTGGCCTTCTCGATCGCGTCATCATATGTTGGGGTTCCCTTTTTCAGCATGTCGATTCCTGCTCCTCCCCAGGCAACAGGAACCAACCCCACAATTACACCCGGTTTATCTTTGAGGTATTCCTTTGCAAAAGGAAGGCCGAGGCCGAAGCGATCTGACTTCAACCTATTGTGCAATGGGTGTGCGGCTGGCTCCCATTTGAGTCCCCCTTTGGTCGGCAGCTTTACGACCTTTGGAACCGGCTTCTTGTCTTCAGGAAGCAGTTTTCCAAACCCGGACATGTTTGACTGGCCCATCAGTAAAAATATGTGGAAGTTCTCTTTCTGATCAGGGATGTTCCATGATTCTGAATCATGGTCATCCTTAGCCATAAGGCCGTTGGTCAACAGTAGAGTTAACATAAGAGTTATTGTTCGTTGTTTATTTGTCATAGTATCCATTCTAAAAGCCAACGTCTAAGCTGAGGCACCTGCGCCCGAGAGCGCGGGTCGCTGTCACAAAAATTTCTGGATTACCAGGGCGTGTCAACTCGCCGCGGGGGTGCAGGTTGCTCTCCAGCGCCTTGTTCGGCACGGAGTTTAGTCGTTCGCGTTTGCTTTTGCTACCATCGCCCCCTTGCTTGACCAGTATTCAAGGAATTCTGCAACCGAAGGCGCAGGTTCTGCCCCGGCACGGTGCTCTGCCGCGGTGTATCCGAAGTAATGGCTGATCCAGCCGTCGACTTTGTCTAAACTGCCTTCGACAAAGGCGTCGAGTTGTTCCACCGAGCATTTCATCGGAAATATTTCCTCGATGACTAACGGCTTGCCGATGTCATAGACGGCAAGTGCCGCCAGTTCTTTCTCCAGCCCGCCCTTTTTAGGGTAAACATGGATGCTGACGAAATCTAGATGTCGAGAGACGCTGGGGGAGTAGAAAACAGGTTTCGCGTTCGGCCAGGCAAAGGCAAAGGGAATGGCACCGACCGTGACCGGTGTGGTTTCGTCGTGTCTGCGGATGGCTTGCACCAGTTTCCCCACCCATTGTTCGGCGATCACCTCCGGTTTCCGTCCAGCAGGATCCTTGCTAATTCTCTGAACGAAGTGGAAGCCTCCGAGTTCTCCTGTGACCCACGGATCTTCTCCCTCCGCGGCTTTGACGATCACCGGTTCGTTCATCAAATTGTAACAGAATACTACGGGATCGCCGGCGCAGGTCTTTGCAATCGCCTCCCAGAAAACCGCTTGCGCCTGCCAACGGTCCGTCTCATCAAGCGCGGTATACCATTCCGGGATGCGATCCTTTCGAAAGCAGTTTAAACCGGTCAGATCGAGGTAGAGACCGGTCTCACGCGCAAGCCCTAGCAACTCCTTGAGCCGATCCAGGTTCTCTCGACGAGGTGATTCCGGCCCCTTCATGAAGGTTTCAAACTGAAGGTGCCACCGAACGACATTCGCTCCGAGATCACGCATTTCACTGAAGTCGCTTTCGATGCGGGCCCAGCCTGCAGGCGTGTCCCAGTCATCTTCCGCCAGCCGGCCGTGTTGCCCCAGGTAGTTGAACCCCCAAGGCATAAACTTCTGAGGGCTCCCATCCTGAAAAAAATACCCTTCCTCTTTCGAGACACGCACTTTGCGCATAGCCCCGTCGGCTGCGCCTGCCTGCCCTCCATCCAGTATTAGGACGGCGATTATCACGGCCGCAAATCTCGCCGGTTTTTTTCGAGGGTGTGACGCAATCATGTTTATTGTAGCTAGCGACTTCTTCTTTGCCGAACTTATATTATTCGTTACTTTTATCATGCATAAAACTAAAAGTTTTAAAAGGAGGTGTAGCAATAAATATCTGGTTAAAAGGCATGAAAAGATAAATACAGATGTCAGATATTAACTAAGCAAAACCATTTACTGAATCATGGTCTAGGTATTCTAATTCAAAGAGACAATTCTTCTATTTATCGATCCGGATACGGATGTTCTTAAATTCGACACTGGTGCCCTTGCCATGGTCCTGAAAGGCGATCCATCCCTTGGAAGTGGAATACTTTTCATCATGATCCGTAAGCTGGGAAAAGACGACGCCGTTGATCTTTTGAATAACCGTTGGTCCCTTGGCGATGACCACCAAATCATTCCAACCATCTTCCTTGTAGGCGGACTTCACTTTATCGGGATCTGCCACTTTCTTGATACTCTTGGTTCCATCCTTGGCATAAATTGTTTCTTCTCCGGCCAGGGCCAATTTGCTCCGATATTTTTCAGGTGCCTTGGAATGATGCCACAAGCCCATCTTGGCTTGGGGGGCTACCTCCACCTGGTATCCGCGTGATTGAAAGGGTTCGAACTCGATGGTTCTTACCTGCACACCGGAATTGCCGCTGTGGTAACGGAAGGATAGGCGAAGTTCAAAATCGGCCGGCTGCCCTCCCCTCCAGAAAACCCAATTATTGATCGTGGATTGCTTGGGAGTGATAGCTCCATCCTTTACCATCCACATGCCGGGCATACCTTCCCATCCGGTGAGATCTTTTCCATTGAAAATCGAGGTGAAGCCTTTTTCGGCCTTGAAGGCGTGAAGGGTTGTGATTGTGGCAAACAACCATGCTGCGATCATAATTTTTGAGAATACTTTCATAGGAGGATTTGGTTTGGATTAGTTGGTTAAGAAGTTTTGTTTTTTAGCACAGAAAAGATAGGTCAGGAGACTTCGGAAAGTGGTCCGTCCCCGTCAGCAAATTGTTCTACGGGACAGCCCAAACCATTGAGCATACTCACCCATAGCGAGCATAAAGGCGTTTTGTCAGAAGTGTACTTGCGGTGTTCTCCATGATTGATACCAAGCTTGCTTCCACCAAGTAAGAGGTGTGCCTGATCACGGGTACCATGAGCACCACGTCCATTTTTGAAACCGCTCCCATTGTTCATCCCGTGTCCATACCAGATCATGGTGTGCTCAAGCAGGTTACCACCCGGTACATCCACTTCCGCCAATTTGTCACAGAAGCGGGAAAGGGAAGTAATCTTATGGGCATCGACCTTTTGCAGGTCGGACAAATTCTTCTCGTTTCCATTGTGGTGTTGCAAACCATGATGGTGTTTATCGACGCCACAATCAGTCCATTTGTACAGGTCGACTTCAACTCCATTCATCATGGAAATAACCCGAGTAGAATCAGTTCTCATCGCCAGGACCATAATGTCATTCATGGTATGAACCCAGTCGGTACGAGTTTTGGGCTCAAGTTCAAGTCCTTCACTCGAGACCACTGGTTTACCCTTTTTCGACCAGGCATAGTCACGCTGCAACTGTTGCTCGACCTGTCTCACCGATTCCTGATAATCAGCGATACGCTGACGATCCTCATGGCCAAGGTTCTTCTCCAGGGATTTCATCTGCCCAAGTACGGTATCAAGAACACTGGTGCGGGCCATGTGGCGAGCCTTAGCCGCTGAGGCACTTCGAGCGTCCTCGGGAACAAAGAGACGGTTAAACAAATCAAGTGGATTCCTAATGGAAGGCAGGGCCACGCCATTAGCATTGAAGCTCATAGTGACGCTTCGCCCGGGAACCCCAGACCCCTCCTGACAGGAAACCTGCAGCGATGGAAACCGTGTATCGCGACCAATATTATTGGCAGCAATCTGGTCCATCGAAATGCTTTTTACAGGTGACGCATAGTTGGTCTCCAACTTTGGTTCACCCACCACACCGGTAAGCATCCGACTGGCAATCGAATGACCGGCATTGGCAGGATACTGGGGATGGCACAAGCCGGAGAAAACTGTGAGCTCTTGACGATGTCGCTCCAGCGACTGCAAGGTAGGCGAAAGTTTGTAACCTGCACCATACTCTTTTGGAAACCACGATTCATTGGCCGGGCCATGGGGATTAAAAATGGTGATCATGCGACCAGGGACCACCTTATCAGCTCCACCCTTTCCCGGCATCGAGGCTTCAATAAACGGGAGTGGCAACACGGTGCAGGCGCTCCGTAGAAAATTTCTTCGATTTATCAAGTTTGTTGGCATAGTATTTCTTGGATTACTTGGATTGAAAGGTTTCACTAGCCACAATGGCATGTATCAGGCTGTGTATACGGTCGCCATGAGTGGACATCTTGGTAACTAAATCCTGGATGAGCGGTTCATCGGTAAAATTGACTTCCCGGTCGAGTGCATACACCAGCAGTTTTTCCACGAGACAGCGACGGAATTTATCCGCTTCCTTCAGAATGACCTTCTTCAGACCGGGCATTCCCACGAAAGGAGATCCTCCGGGCAATCGTCCCAAGGTATCTACAGGATGGGTTTGCACCAGCTTTTCATCGACCAGAATATGTTCGTGAGTGCGTAGACGGCCAACCGCATCATAGCCCTCAAGGGAAAATCCAATGGGATCAATCTTCTGGTGGCAGGAAATACAGGTGGGATCATTTCGATGCAGTTCCAGTAGCTCCCGTGTAGTTGCATTGGGGCGGGGCTGTTCGACTTCTTCCAATGGTGTAACATTAGGCGGAGGCGGTGGGGTCGGACTGGCGAGAATATTTTCCAATACAAATGCGCCACGGGTAATGGGTAATGGGCGCATTCCGTTGGAAGTTATGGTCAGTATACTCCCATGGGCAAGAACCCCTCCCCTTTCCGATCCGGCAGGCAGGGACACTCGGCGCATATGATCACCCTTTAATTTGGGTAGATCATAGTGGCGGGCAAGTCTGCTATTGAGAAAAGTCCAGTCACTATCGATAAGCTCCAGGCACGAAGAGTTCTTCCGTAAGATTTCAGTAAATACATGGCGGGTTTCCTCAAGCATATCCTTACGCAAGCCCCAGGTGACCCATGGGAACATAAGGGGATCAACATCGACACTCATGACTTTTTCCACCCCCAGCCAGCGGGCGGGAAAAGTCTCACAGAAGGAATTGATTGCAGGAGCCGAAAGCATACGGTCCACCTGTTTTTTCAGGACATCTTTCTTAAGCAGGCTTCCATCATCCGCAGCCGCCCGTAAAAGATCATCCGGCATGGTACGCCAGAGAAAGTAGGATAAGCGGTTTGCCAGTTCATGGGCGTTGACCCTTTCCAAACCTTCACTTTTCGTACGGTGCTCAACCCGGCATAGAAAATGAGGGGAGCTAAGAATTGAAACAAGAGGAACCCTAAGTGCCTCCCGGAAGTTTTTCGTCTGAGCACGCTGTTTTTGATAAAGAGAAACCAACTCCTCCAATTCACCTGACTTAAGAGGTCGACGCCAGGCACGGGTGGCGAAATCCCGCAAGGAGGCAGCCACCTTATCCTTACTTCCCCCCATGGAACGCACAAAATCATGCTCGGGTGGCCAGGTTTCATTCAATGGACCCTCGATCTCTATTCTCTCCGGACGAATCCCATGCTCCATGTACAGTCGCATTCCCCAGTATCTGTTTCCACTGGTACGCATGAGGTAATGCACATCATCAATCACGAGATCGAAACGAATCTTGCGGGCCTCTCCCACCGGCACCTCGTATTCACCAAGTACTTCTGAGCCCGGTTCCTGAAGTACCCGAACACTGGGAGCACGACCTTCAACCTCCCTAAAACCGTCCACATGTAAAGTTACCCGATACCGACCCGCATCGTGAGCAAACCACCGAAATCCAAGTCGCTGTATCTTACTACCGATTGTACTACCGAATAAACGGATATCCCCAAACCCGTCGTAGACAACCGGTTTCCCGGACGTCATCTCCACCATGCGATAAGGCTGAAAACCATTGGGAATCTCAATATTCCCACGCACCAGACCAGTCAGCCCTGGCACCCCGGGATCGACATGACCAAGTGGTTTGGGAGGAAGTTTTACCCTACCCTGCTTAACCTTGCTCATATCCTTCCCCCGCAAGCCATCATGCCAGGCACCATTACTTTTAATGAGTGTCGAAGTGGGACTAGCAAGAATAGGTTCAATGTACCAATGCTGACGAACGGGTGGTTTATCCGGGACCGAAAGCATCATGTCCACGATACGCTCAGCTGCATTGAGGTATTGTTGTAAATGAAGAGTCGAGAGCTCCAGGTTTTCAGCCAAATTATCAAAGCCATGAACTTGGGTATCATCCAGGAAACGCATGGCTGGATCGAAAGGATGGCCAATAAGATCGCGAATGGTATTTCGGTATTCCTGATTGGTAAGACGACGAAGGCTAAGACCCGGTCCTTTGGCACGGGCGAGTTGTTCCGCTTTTCTCAGCTCACCGCTAATCCAGTCAACCACCTTAACAAGTTCTTTGGCGGGCGGGCGGGATTCTTCCTCCGGAGGCATCTCACCCACATTGAGAACATCAACAATCTCGTGCCAAATTCCAGCCTTGGTTAAGTCGAGAATATCTCCGTCATATTCCTCAAGATTCAGACCACCCTTTTGTTTTTCCGAACCATGGCAGGAAATACAATGCGAAGACAGGAAAGGCTGAACAGTGGATTTCCATCCCACCAAATCTGGGCTGGGTACAGCTGCCGGTTTGGCCGCATTAACCTGTAGTTGAAGATTACTGCCAAGCAAAAGCAAGATAGCTCCTAAAAGTCCCTGACCTGGAAAAGTTACTTTCACAAATTCAGTAAGCAGAATACGACCGCACACTCACGGGTAAATGAATGCCGAAAGAGGGAACTACTCGAAATATCTTAGTCATTGTAAATGATAATAATTTAAATTATTAATGTCTTAGATATACGGATTCTTACAATTCTTTTAGCTTTCCTTCATCCAAAAAGATTTACCAAGAACAAGGTTTACTAGAGAACCACAATCCACCCATAGCCGTTCAGACCGGTTTTTATTGAATAGGCAGGGGCTGAGCACAAAGCATCCCAGCCATGAATTTGCTTAAGTTTGGGCTACTTGGAAATGAACGCTTTGCTCTGAACCAGTGCGTGAACGAATGCGGATACGGAATGATCTTCTTTCTTCGCAGCAGAGGTAATTTCATTGGCCAAGTCCTCGTCGGTGAACCCAAAGGGACGGCCCAAACCGTAACCAATCAGATGCTCAGTAAACCCACGGGCAAAATCGTTTTCTTTCTGAGCGATCAAATCTCGCATTTCGAAGTAGCCAGAGAACTCAGGACCTTTATGAAATTTACCGGATGGATCGATATCATAAGTTTTTTTCCCATGCTTGTCTTCGGTCCGCCATTTACCGGCGGCGGTAAAGTTTTCCAGCCCGAACCCGATCGGATCAATCTTGCGGTGGCAACTGGCACACTGCGGTTCTTCCTGGTGCGCAAGAACCCGTTCGCGGGCGGTGAGAGGCTTCTCGGCCAAGCGGGAAAGCTGGGGAACATTGGGGGGTGCCGGAGGTGGTGGATCATTCAGAAGGTAGCGTAAGACCCAGGCTCCCCGCTCGACCGGACTGCTCTCGATACCGTCACTGCCCATCGCAAGTATGGCAGCGGTTCCAAGCAGTCCCCCGCGTGGAGAGTCAGCAGGCAGAGAAACCTTGCGGAAATGATCACCATTTACTCCATCAATTCCATAATAGGTACCGAGCAGGCCATTGATCATGACATAATCGCTCTTCAACAATTTCCCGATATTTCCACCCTGCTGATCACGCAACAAAAGAGCAAAGGATTCATATACTTCCTTCCGGGCAGAGGCCCGCACACTTTCATCGAATTCGCGGTGCAATTTGGTATCGAACTGGAAGAAGTCCAGCCGCTCCATATGCAACCATTGGTGAACAAATCCGGAAACAAAATCGTCGGAGCGTGGATCGGTAATCATTCGATTTACCTGTTGCCTGAGAATTTCGGGCTTACTCAATTCATTCTTTTGCGCCAATGAGATCAGTTCCGAGTCAGGCGGACGGCTCCAGAGGAAATATGACAAGCGTACGGCGAGTTCACGGTCGGTAAGCGTACGCTTGGATTCTTCCTTGTTGGGCTCATCCAGATATATAAAACCAGGAGATGCAAGAATGACACTCATGGGCGTGCGAATGGCCACATCGAAGGTTTCACCAGCCGCTTTCCTGATTTTTAAAAGACCCATCAATTTATCAATAAATTCAGGGTCCGGCTCTACTTGCCGATACGCATCGACACAGAAATCATGAAACATTTTACGGGCCCGTGCTTCCTCGGTATCTTCCGATCCGTAGCGGTTTTCCGCAAGAATGGAGACAAGACCTGCAGAAGCAGTATCTGTTGGCAAGGGGCCTTCCCATTCCACCCAGTCGATCCAAAGAGCCGAAGGCGCAGCCATCCCGTTTTTATATATCTCCCGTTTACCCCGCAATGTGTCTGCCTTGAGATTACTTTTCTCACGAAGTGAAAATTTTCTGGGTCCATCCAGGGTCAACTCAACAGTGGTTTCGAAAACTTGGGGATCTGTTGTGGTCCCGGTGACTTGAAAAGTTTCCAGTAAGTTAAACCCATCACCACCAACATTCCTGGACCCTGCCTGGCTTACCGATCCAAGTACGGCAAAATGACGATCGGGTGATGTGCCTTCGATGGAACCGATACGGACACGGAGACGGTATTTGCCGAGCGGTAAGGATTTGGATTTTTTGGGAGCACCCAGGGGATCCATACTTATTTCAATAAATTCTTCACTGTTCAGGTTTCCATTCCGGTCAAACACGCCGAGTAATGATCCTGTCTTAGTAAGCGGATCATTGAGATAGCGAATTTGGGAAGGTGCTTCCATCTCGTATCTCCGGATTCTGAACTTGGCCTCATCCAAATCTTTCACACCAACGGCAGGACGGGGAATGCCGTCCTTTTGAAAAGCAAGAGCGGCCTCGTACCCAGCTTTGAAGTAATTTTCAAATTTTCGCTTCACTTTGGCAGTGGCGTAATGCTCCACTTCACGTCGCTTCTTAAAAGTCTTGTTTTCAGACGGGTTAAGCGGGCCTTCCCATTCCACCCAATCAATCCAAAGAGCGGAAGGCGGAGCGAAACCCGTCTCATCAATACCTTTCTTGTAATGCAGCGCGTCGTCTTTAAAGTTGCGCTTTTCACGAAGAGCAAACTTGCGTGGTCCGTTCAAGGAAAGCTGAATGTCTGCCTCCAAAACTTGAGGGTTGTCCGTTGATCCGGTTACCTGAAGAGTCCGAAGGAGATTGAATTGCCCTTCATTCGGAACCGCTCCCAGTTCAAGAAAGTGACGACTTTTGTCGCTCCCTTTGACTGAACCAACTCTAATCCGAAAACGATAGATTCTCGGTGGCAAAGTGTCCACTTCATGCTCGATATTTCGCCATCCACGATGTTGTTCGGGCGGCAGCACAATGAACTCTTCCTTGTTTGGATTGAATATAGTGAGCAAAGAACCTTTTTGAGTGAGAGGATCGTTCATGTAACGACGCCAAGTGGGTCCTTCCCTCTCAAATCGCCTGATACGGAACTTCGCTTCCCATTCATCGGTAACACCCTTTTTCGGTTGAGGAATTCCGTCGTTTAAAAATTTTTGGCCAGTATCGTAACCCCCTTTGAAATAGCCTTCGTAGACATTTTTGATTCTGTAGTTTGCCTGGACTTCCACTTCACGGCGCTGCTTCCATATTTTGGGACGGTTGGGATCGTGGGGACCTTCGAGTTCGAACCAATCTACCCAAATGGCCGGGGGTATTCCGAAACCGTTCTCTTTGACGGCAGCATTATGGGTCTTCCAAAGGGATTTCGCATTGCCGGTATTGGGTTGCTTTTCCTGTACCGCAAATTCGCGTGGTGTATCAGGCCCGACCTCGATGGGTATCTCAATGATCTGGGGATTCGCGATGGTTCCGGTTACCTGGTGCGTGCTGATTGATCTTCCCTTCAGACCATAATCCCATTCCACGCCGTTATACATGCGTTGAGGGTGGCCAAATTGTATAAAATGACGGGATGGGTCCGATCCTTCCACGAGTCCCACTCTTGCACGCAGAGTGTATTTGCCTCTGGGAAGTTTCTCGGGTGAAACAACAACCCGCCCGGGTCCCTTGGTCGGCATGAGGTATGCCCCGCTCTCTCTATGTGGTAAACCCACATAGTGCTTGAAATATTTATAAGTAGACGGCCGTACGGGGTTGGCGGAGTTAGCATTGGGAGCATCATTGAACCCAAAATCCTTTGCATCCGGTGTCCCTTTCAACCGATCTGCTATGCTGTAAAACCTATGGGGCTGAAGTATTTTTTGGTCCGTCTTGGCGATCTCAGCAATGATCGCCTGGTTTTCCGGAGTGTTTACCACAGCATCCACTCCTTTCTGCCACTGCCTGAATCGTTCGAACCATTTTTCCTTTTCCTTAATAAACTTCTCCTGTTTGGGATTGATCACCTGTTCTGCCTCAACCCGGGTAATCGTAGATTCCGGCACATGGTTTTTGGGAATTGGCCCTTCGATCTCGGCCCAGTCAATCCAGATTGCAGGCGGGTGCCCATACCCATTCTCCGCCTTGAGCTGATTATGCTCATTCCAAAGGGCTTTTAGATTTGCATTGTTTGGCTGCTTTTCCTGCACCGCAAATTCACGGGTCGTATCCGAACGCACCTCAATGGGAATTTCCATAATCTGGGGTGCTTCGATCGTACCGGTAACCTGATGGACACTGATTGGTTTACCTTTCAATCCCCAGTCCCTTGATTCAATATCTCTCTGGGGGTGACCGATCTCAATAAATTTGCGGGCGGCAGGCGTTCCCTTCACCGTGCCTAAGCGGACACGAAAGATATAATCACCCACGGGCATCTTCTTCGGAGCAACAATCACCCGTCCAGTCCCGTGGGTCAGTTTAAGATAGGTACCGGTATCCCGATGCGGCAGACTGGCGTAATGCTTGAGCAGGGCCAAATTCTTGGATCTTGATGGGTCGGCCGCAGCCGCTTTTTGAAAATCTAAGAACCCGAAATCTTTAGGGTTGGGCACATTCTTGAAATGCTCGGCAAAAATGTAAAAGCGATTGGGGTGATCAATCAGGCGGTTCTTCTTTCGTATCTCAGCAATGATAGCCTGATTCTCGGGTGATTTAGCCGCCTCATCCACACCTTTTTTCCATTGCTTAAAACGGCCCTGGGTTGCTTCCGTTTTTTTGATAATTTTCTCATTAGCCGGATTAATGGTTTTTTCGGGCTCAACCCGGGTGATCGATGACTCAATAATCTGTTTATCTTTGATCGGACCTTCCAGTTCAGCCCAGTCTATCCAGACGGCAGGCGGATACCCATAACCATTTTCCTTCTTAATGCGGTAGAATTGCTTCCTGTATGTATCGCGGTCTTCGGGCTGGCGTTCCTGAATCGCAAACTCATTGGGATTGCCCGATCCGATTTTCACAATCGTTTCGATAATTTCGGGATTCTCAGTGGTTCCGTTTACCTGATGTCCGCTGATTGGCTTGCCGGCAAAGCCAGCCGGAACATCATTGTTTCTCTGTGGGTATCCGATCTGAATGAAATGACGGTTAGGATCAGAACCTTTCACTGACCCGGCCCGTACCCTGAGCTTGTACTCTCCAGGGGCTAGCTTGTCCGCAGGCGGAGATATAACAATCCGTTGAATTCCCCAACCAAGCTTCAGGTAGGTGCCACGGTCGCTGAGGGGAAGTTCGGAATAGTGTTTCTGGTAGGCATACATGCGGTCATAACCACCCCGGAAAGAAAACTCTGCGTCATTTGAATCCTTAAATCCAAAATTCTTTGCATCGGGTGCACCTTTCAAAAGATCAGCATTTTGATAGAGCCTTATACTGTTGGTCAAATCACTGAGGTTGTACTTTTTGCGAATCTGTTCGAGCACTTGCTGATTCTCAGGATCCAAGGCAGCCTTGTCGACACCCGCCTTCCAGCCAAGGTAACGCTGGTGGTTTTCCTCAAGTCGCTTCATCCACTTCGCACTCTCTACATTAACCGTTTCTTCCGGCTCCACCCGAAAAGTCAGGACCTTTTGATCTAGGCTCGCATGCCGGGCAAAAGCCTCATCAATCGCAGTACGTCCAAGTTCCAGATACTGTTCAAACTGATCACTGGAAATAAACTGCGAAGCACCGACCGTATCAAAACTACCTGCCCCGCCATCTGCAGGAAGGGACTCAACATTAAGACTCACGCCCGTAAGTGACTCGATGGTATTATGATATTCACGCCGATTGAGACGACGCATCGTAATTTGCCCACCGGAATCGGAAAGTTTTTTACGGGCAAGCACCATGGTCTTGGCAAGATCTTCGAGAAAATCCGCCTTGGCTACCTTTTCGGGCTGCCGTTTGTTTTCCGGAGGCATCTCCCCGGAATTCATCACATCCAATACTTTTTGCCAAAGCTCGGCATGCTGAAGGGTGTTTACCTCGAGTGGAAGATCCTCGAGGTTTACCTTACCTTTCTGAGTATCCGCATTGTGGCAATCCATGCAATGGTCGTACATCAAATCAAGATGCTTTTCGGGCACGATGGCTTGGGGGTCATCTGCATAGACAGAGGTGCCGGCCAATCCAAAACCGGCCAAGAGGAAGGCTACTTTACAGTTCACGCCTGAAGTTCCTTGACCACGCCGGTGCTGTCCCCGTGGCGATCCGCCTGAATTCCCAATCCGTGAAGCATGGTAAGCCAGACATTACAGAGTGGGGTATCCTTGGGCAGGACC
>Ga0255767_1002365_pt1 | contig 16351 bp, 14 predicted proteins | sample 071ome_24_FD_179967 | JGI IMG/M metagenome (GOLD analysis project Ga0255767, IMG submission 179967) | Coastal salt marsh microbial communities from the Groves Creek Marsh, Skidaway Island, Georgia - 071402CT metaG (version 2) | ecosystem: Environmental > Aquatic > Marine > Intertidal zone > Salt...
TAGGCATAAAACAGCAGATGTCCGCCATCGAGCAGCGGGATCGGGAGCAAATTGATCAGTCCGAGATTGATCGAGAGGAACGCTACAAAAATGATCAACGTCGTGATTCCGGCATCAGCCGCGCTGCCGGACATCTGGGCGATTCGAACCGGACCGCCGAGTTCCTTGGCGCTGCGTTCGCCCCCGAACATCTGCCCTAGAGCGGTCACCGTGACTGATACCAGCCGGACCGTCTCACGCACGCCCTGCCACGCCGCTTCCGGGATGCTGTGGCGCTCAAAGGCGCGTTCCAGGCCGCGAACCCCCAGAACACCGATCCGGGCCTCGTCGCCCAGTCCATCGGGCTGAACGCTGACGGTCGGAACGGCGACCAGATCGAGCGCCCGGCCGTCGCGCTCCACCTTCACGTCCACCGGTAGCCCGGGATGCAAACGGATCAGCTGCTGAACTTCTTCGAACCGCGCGATATGACGCCCCTCGATCTCGACGAAGCGGTCCCCGGGCTGCAGACCCGCTGTTTCCGCCGCCGAACCGGGCACGACTTCAGACACCACGGCAGGCGTAAAGGGCTGTCCGACCGCGGCGAACAGCACGGTGAAGATAGCAATGGCGAAGATGATGTTCGCGAAGGGGCCCGCCGCAACGATGGCCGTTTTCTGGGACAGCTTCTTGTTGCTGAAGGAGACCGCCTTCTCGTCCTCGGTCATCTCCTCGACATCGTCGTCGGGCCCGATATCACTCTGCCCGAACATCTTCACGTAGCCGCCGAACGGGATCAGGCTGAATTTCCACCGGGTTCCGGCCTTGTCGGTATAGCCGAACAACTCGCGCCCGAACCCGACCGAGAACACCTCGACCCGGACCCCGGCGCGGCGCGCGAACCAGTAGTGTCCGAATTCGTGCACGAACACGAGCGGCGTGAGAACCACCAGGAACCAGAATACCGTTTCAACGACACCGCCCATCCGGATGCGCTCCCGTTCGTGTCATGGCCGGCAAACTTGCCGGGGAATGCTTGAGTTGGCGTTAAGAACCGGATTTTACAAGAGATTCGGTGACCGCACGCGCATGGGCATCCAGCTCACGGAAATCGTCGAGCGAGCTGACGGGCCCGGCCACCACCTGCTCGAGAGTCCGCTCCACCAGCGCCGCGATGTCGAGGAAGCCGACCGTACCGTCGAGGAATCGTGCCACCGCAACTTCATTGGCGGCGTTGAGGACCGCCGTGGCGCCGTTTCCGGCCTCCAGCGCAGATCGTGCGAGCGCGATCGCCGGAAACCGCTCCACATCCGGTGCCTCGAAGGTGAGCGTGCCGATCCGCGCCAGGTCCAGCCGCTCCACCGGCGACGGCATGCGCGCGGGCCATGCAAGCGCGTGCGCGATGGGGACCCGCATGTCCGGCGGCCCCATCTGGGCAAGAACCGATCCGTCGCGATAGGCGACCATCGAATGAACGACAGATTGCGGGTGCACCAGAATCTCGATGTCCCGCGGCGCGACAAGGAACAGATAGGCCGCCTCGATAAGTTCGAGGCCCTTGTTCATCATCGTCGCGGAATCGACAGAGATCTTGCGGCCCATGTCCCAGTTGGGGTGCGCAACCGCCTGATCGGGCGTCGCGGACGCCATCTGCTCGCGTGTCCAGGTGCGGAACGGCCCCCCTGACGCTGTCAGGACCAGCTTTTCAACGTCGTCCGCGTTCTCGGATTCGAATACCTGGAAGATCGCATTGTGTTCACTGTCCAGCGGCAAGAGGATCGTCCCGGCCCGGGCGCAGGCCTCGAGCACGAGTTCGCCCGCACAAACGAGACATTCCTTGTTCGCCAGAGCTACCGAGCCGCCCTGCCCGATCGCCGCCAGGGTCGCATCCAGACCCGCCGCGCCGACGATCCCCGCGATGGTCAGGTCGGCCTGTGCACGCGCCGCATCCACAAGCGCACCGGGCCCCGCCGCCGCCTCGATCCCGGTCCCCGAAAGTCCCTGCTTCAGGCTGTCATAGGCGTCGGGATCGGCCACAACCGCGATTTCCGGTCGAAGTTCACGTGCCAGTTCGGCCAGCTCCGCCCCTCTGCGGTTCGCGGTCAGCGCAACCACATCGAAACGTTCCGGGTTCCGGCGCACCAGATCGACGGTGCTTGATCCCACAGAGCCGGTCGCCCCCAGAACCGAAAGCCGACGCTGCTCCGGAGTTACGGCGGAGAGCCGTTCGGTCTCGTTTACAGCCATTGTACGAACTCCGCGCCCTGCAGATAGACCATCAGCGCCATGACCGGTGCGGCGAACAGCACGCCGTCCACCCGGTCGAGGACGCCGCCGTGGCCGGGAATGGACTTGCCCGAATCCTTGACCCCAAACCGCCGCTTCAGACCGGATTCGAACAGGTCCCCGGCCTGCGCGGCCACCGACAGGATCGCAGCCATGAGGGCCGGTGTGGCAGTGGCGATTCCGGCCGATGATGCAAACACGACCGCTCCGGCCACAGCGAAGGCCAGTGCCCCCACGGCGCCGGACCAGGTCTTGTTGGGACTGATACGGAGTGCGAGCTTTGGTCCGCCGACGATGCGCCCGACGACATACCCGCCGATATCGGAGAGCCAGACACATCCGAGCAGGAAGAACAAAAGCTCCCGCCCCGCATCGGGCCACTGGCGCAGGGCCAGCAGCGCCAGGGCGGCCAGGGCCACATGCGGCAGCGCGATGAGCACCCATTTCCGCTCGGCCCAGGGCGATCCGAATGTGAGGAGCGCGAGCATGAGGGCCACCGCCAGCGCACCGAGGCCCACGACCGGTGTCGCCCAGACCGCCGCGATCACCGCAAACAGCGGTCCGATGATGAGGATTGTCCCGATCCCGCGCGCTTCCAGCCCGGCCAGCCGCCGCCACTCGCCGCCGGCCGCGGCGGCGACGATGCAGACAAGGACCGCGAACCAGAGGGCGCCCGCCCAGACGCACCACAGCGCAATCGGGGCCAGGATGGCCGCCGAGACCACACGCAACACAAGCTCGCCCATGCCACGGCCTTCGGACGTCGGGATGGTGGCTTGCGTCTCGTTCAAGGGATCAACCGGCGATCGCGCCGAACCTGCGATCACGTGTCCGGAATTCGGCAAGCGCCAATTCAAGCTGCTCGCGGCCGAATTCTGGCCAGAACACGTCCGCGAACACCAGTTCGGTATAGGCGCACTGCCAGAGAAGGAAATTGCTGATGCGCTGTTCGTTGCTGGTCCGGATCAGGAGGTCAGGGTCCGGCAACTCGCGGGTCCACAGGTGTTCGTTCACCATCGCTTCGTCGATATTCGCCGGATCGATTTCACCGGCTGCGGCGCGCTCGGCCAGGCGGCGGGCCACATGGGTGATCTCCTGCCGCCCGCCATAGCTCAGCGCCGCTGTCAGGTTGAGCCCGGTGTTGCCGGCGGTCATGCCTTCCGCTGCCTCGATCAGCGCTACGATGTCGGGTGCCAGACGGGACCGGTCGCCGACCACCCGGATGCGGATGTTGCGGCGGTGCATTTCGGCGGTCTCGGCCTGGAGATAACGACGCAACAGACCCATCAGGTCACCCACTTCAGCCTCGGGCCGGTTCCAGTTCTCGGAACTGAAGCCGAACAGCGTCAGGTAGGGAATACCGAGATCCATGGCGGCTTCCATGGTCCGCTGGACAGCCTCGGCGCCCTTGCGGTGGCCGGCAACGCGCGGCAGGCCTCGCGCACGCGCCCAGCGGCCATTGCCATCCATGATGATCGCAACATGCGCCGGGACCGGCCCGGCCGCGTCGGGTTTGCCGCCTTGCTGGGTCAAACCTGCATGATCTCCTGCTCTTTGGCTTCGAGCAGTTCATCGACCATCTTGATATGGCCGTCTGTCAGTTTCTGGATGTCTTCGCCGCGCACACGCTGCTCGTCCTGGGAGATGTCCCCGTCCTTTTCCATGCGCTTGAGCGAATCCATGCCGTCCCGGCGGACATTGCGGACCGCGACACGGGCCTGTTCGGCGTATTTGGCCGCCACCTTGGTCATCTCGCCGCGCCGCTCTTCGCTCAGTTCGGGGATCGGCACCCGGATGGTGTTGCCCTCGGTCTGCGGATTGAGGCCAAGTTCGGCGTCCTGAATGGCCTTCTCCGTCGGCTTCACATTGGCCGCGTCCCAGACCTGGACTGTCAGCAGGCGCGCCTCGGGCACGTTGACAGATGCGACCTGGTTGAGCGGCATCTTGGCCCCATAGGCCTCAACCACGACGTGATCCAGCAGCGCGGGCGACGCGCGCCCAGTTCGAAGGCCTGAAAACTCCCGCTTCAGCGCATCAAGCGCGCCGTCCATGCGGCGTTTGATATCCTTTTGCTCGGCAGACACTAGGATTCTCCCTTCACTGTCGTGAACCGTCCCTGTCCGTGGAGAACGCGGCTCACTTCGCCCTCATTCTGGATCGAGAAGACCAGAATCGGAATGTTGTTTTCCCGGCACAAGGTGATGGCCGCGGCGTCCATAACCTTCAGGTCACGCTGCAGCACCTCGAAATGGGTCAGGGTCTCGTATCGCTCCGCCGAAACATCCTTTTTGGGATCGGCGGAGTAAATCCCGTCCACCTTGGTGCCCTTCATCAGGCAGTCGCAATCCATCTCCGACGCGCGCAGCGCCGCAGCGGTATCGGTGGTGAAGAAGGGGTTGCCCGTGCCGGCGGCGAAAATGACGACCCGGCCCTTTTCCATATGCCGCACGGCACGCCGGCGGATATAGGGCTCACAGACCGTGTTCATCTGGATGGCGGAGAGAACACGGGTCGGAACATCGAGTTCCTCCAGCGCACTTTGCAGGGCCAGTGCGTTCATCACTGTGCCCAGCATGCCCATGTAGTCGGCCGTGGCCCGCTCCATGCCCTGTGCGGCCACGGAGACGCCCCGGAAGATGTTCCCGCCGCCGACCACGAGGCAAAGCTCGAAGCCGGCTGCGTGAACCTCGGCGATATCACGGGCGATCCGCCCCACCGTGGCGGGTTCGAGCCCAAATTCGCCGTCTCCCATCAGGACTTCGCCCGATATCTTCAGGAGAACGCGCTTGTAAGGTCCCTCACCCGTCATGGTCGGCTGCCTCCCGCTGAGCGCCTCGTCAGTTTGTCAGCTTCGCGACCTCGTCGGCGAAGTCTTCCTCGCGCCGCTCGACACCTTCACCCAGGGTGAAGCGCTCGAACCCGGCGATCTTGATGGGGCTGCCGACATCCTTCGCAGCCGCCTCAAGGAACTTCGACACCTTGGTCTCACCGTCGATGACGAAGACCTGCTCGGTCAGCACCACTTCCTCGTAGTACTTGCGCAGGCGGCCTTCCACCATCTTCTGCACGATTTCGTCCGGCTTGCCCGATGCACGGGCCTGCTCGGCGAGAACCTCGCGCTCACGATCAAGCGCGCTGGCATCGACCGAACTGATATCGAGAAATTGCGGCTGCGCCGCGGCAACGTGCATCGCAAGCTGACGGCCGATTTCATCGAGCTTTGCCGCATCGCCGTCGGATTCCAGCGCCACAAGAACACCGATCTTGCCCATGCCGGGCGCGATCTGGTTGTGGATGTAGCCGGAAACCGTGCCGTTGGACACGGTCAGGCGGGTCGAACGGCGCAGGCCGATGTTCTCGCCGATGGTCGCAACCTGGTTCACGGTGGCTTCCTCGACGGTGTTGCCGTCGCCGAAGTCCGCCGCCTTCAGGGCATCCGCATCAGCACCGTTCTCCAGTGCGATCTGGGCCACCTTGGCCACGAACTTCTGGAAGGTCTCGTTGCGAGCCACGAAGTCGGTCTCGGCATTTACCTCAACCAGCGCGCCGACACCGCCTTCGACGACCATGCCGACAAGGCCCTCGGCCGCCGCGCGGCCGGCCTTCTTGGCAGCCGCGGACAGGCCCTTCTTGCGCAGCCAGTCAACCGCCGCGTCCATGTCGCCATCGGTCTCTGTCAGGGCAGCCTTGCAGTCCATCATGCCGGCGCCCGACTTCTCGCGAAGCTCCTTGACCGCGGCCGCAGTGATCTCAGCCATGCTGATACTCCACTTTCGTATTACGTTCTAAACTATTGTTTTAACTGGCAGCGTCAGCCGCAGGCACCTCTTCGGGTGCTGCTGCCGGAGCTTCCTCGGCAGCAGCTTCGGGAGCCGCCTGGTCGAGCACCTCTTCCGGCGGGGTCTCCGCCGCACCGAGGTCGATGCCCGCATGCGCCATGTCCAGCTGCAGGCCGTCGATCACGGCGCCGGCAAACAGGTCGCAATAGAGCTGAATGGCACGCATCGCGTCATCGTTGCCCGGAATCGGCATGTCGATGTTGATCGGGTTCGAGTTGGAATCGACCACACCGACGACCGGAATGCCGAGCTTCTTGGCTTCCTTGATCGCCAGATCTTCCTTGTTGGTGTCGATCACCACGATCAGGTCCGGACGCCCGCCCATCTCCTTGATGCCGCCCAGCGCCATTTCCAGCTTGTCGCGCTGGCGCGTCAGGTTCAGCAGTTCCTTCTTCGTCAGGCCCTGGGTCGCATCGCCGGAAAGCTGCTCTTCCAGATCTTTCAGGGTCTTGATCGAATTCGAGATGGTCTTCCAGTTGGTCAGCATGCCGCCGAGCCAGCGCTGGTTGACGTAGTACTGGCCGCACTTGCGAGCAGATTCGGCGACAATGTCGCTGGCCGCACGCTTGGTGCCGACGAACAGCACGCGACCGCCGTTCGATGCCACGTCACGCGCCGCGTTCAGCGCCGTGTAGAGCATCGGGACCGTCTGCTGCAGGTCGATGATGTGAATGCCGTTGCGCACACCGAAGATGTACTGCTCCATCTTCGGATTCCAGCGGCGGGTATTGTGGCCGAAATGGACGCCAGCTTCGAGCAGCTGGCGCATCGTGAATGTTGGGACCGCCATGGTCTCTCCTTCTCCGGTTGAGCCTCCGCAGACAAGTCGCCCCGAAGGGCACCGGATCGACGAGCGGGTCTGTCTGTCCGCCTGCCGCAGGTCTGCGTGTGGATTTACGTCCCGCTCATGCGGTGACGAGCGGGGTGATACAAGCCGAACGCGCGAATATCAAGGAGTTATTCGCATTGTCAGGTTTTCTTGTATTCGATCTCCAGCGCGATCAGGGGCGTGTCGCTGAGCACGGTCACATTGTGCTCGAAACCGTCACCGACCTCGTAAAATGTCGCCACGCCGGTTTTCGACGCCATCTGCGATGGCGCATCGCCGTCCCCGCGCTCGATCTGCACCTCGCTGTCGCCGAAATGGTAGCCGACATAGTCATGCTCGTGGCGGTGCCAACCCGAGCACTCGCCCTTCTCGATGCGATGGAAGGTGATGCGGGTGGTCTCGTTGTCGATCAGGACCTCGTAGTGGCCCTGCTTGTCCGGCGGCACCTCGGCGCGGGTGCGTTCCTCCATCTTGGTGGACATGCGCCCGGCCCTATTTCTTGTATTCGATCTCGGTCACGACGATATCGACGTCGCCGATGTTGATCGCGTTGTGCTCGACGGGCGCGCTGATGGCCACGGCCGTCCCGGGCACATAGTGGACCTCGCGGGTCGCCCCGTCGGCGTGCTGCATGAACAGCGTGCCTTCCGACTGCTGGATGGTCACATAGTCGAAATCGTGCAGGTGCCAGCCGGTCTGCTGTCCCGGCTTGATCACCCAGTGCGTAATCCGCGTGCGGTCGTCGTCGAGCAGCGTCGTGAACTGACCGACTTCGCGGTCCGCCGCGACTTCCGCAGTCTTTTCCATGAGTTTCGTGGACATGGTGTTTCCCCCGTTTGCAATTTCGGGGAACTCTACACCTGCCCGTGCGGCGCGCCTAGAGTTCGCGTACTTCGACGACGCCCGGCACGGCCCGCAGGGCCTGGCGGACCTGCGGCGTGCAGATGTACTTGCCGCTGAGGCGCACGATCACGTCCTGATCGCCATCCGGGATGGCCAGGCTGATACGGCCGTCGGCATTCTGGCCCTGCCTGGGGGTCGCCTGCTCTTCCACCAGCGTCTTGAGCGACTTGATGGGCTCCCCGTCGTCGATCCACACGCGGATCGCCGTGGGGGCATTCGCCGCAACCTCGTTCAGAGCGCGTACGGTCTGGCCGTTCAGACGCAACTGACCTTCCTCGATGCGCGCCGCCGCCTGGATCAGCACCGGCTGGCCGCTGTCCAGAAGCTCGCGCGAGGCAGCGAGGGCCTCGGAAAACATCATGATTTCGTAAGGACCCGCGGAATCCGACAGCTGCACGAAGGCGAACTTGTTGCCCCGCTGGGACGTCCGCACCTGAACGGAAATCACCGATCCCGCCAGCGACAGCACCGCCGCACCGCCGCGCTCGTTCACATTGCGCTCGATTTCAGTGCTCGGCACCACATCCAGACGGGCCAACGCGCGCGCATACTCATCGAGCGGATGGGCGGACATGTAGAACCCGATCGCGTCCAGCTCACGCTGCAGACGCTCGGATTGCAGCCAGTCCATACGGTCGGCCAGCTTCGGCTTGATGGCGTCACTTCCGGTCATGTCACCCAGCAGGTTGAACTGGCCGCTTTCTCGTTCACGCTGGGTCGCCTGCGCATGGCCGAGGATCTTGTCGATCCCGTCGAACACCCGGGCCCGGTTCTTGTCCAGGCCGTCGAAGGCGCCCGCCGCGACGAGCTGTTCAAGCTGGCGGCGGTTCAGAACATGGGCATCCAGCCGGCTGGCGACCTCGAACGGGTCACCGAAAGTCCCGTTGGCCTCGCGCTCGCGCACCAGGTCCGCCATGGCGGCACGCCCCACGCCCTTGATGGCAGCCAGCGCATAGCGGATCGCGCCGACCTTCTCCGGCGTGCCCTCCGGCACCTCTTCGCCCTCTTCCGGCGCGGGCGGGTCTATGTCCTCGACACCGAACTCCACCAGCGAGGCGTTGATGTCCGGCGGCAGCAGCGTGATCTTCTGGCGCGCGAGTTCCTGCTTATAGACTGCCAGCTTGTCGGTGTTGCCCATATCGAGCGTCATTGAGGCGGCGAAGAACTCCACCGGGTAGTTCGCCTTCAGCCACGCCGTCTGGTAGGCGATCAGCGCATAGGCTGCCGCATGGGCCTTGTTGAAACCGTAGCCCGCGAACTTGGCGATGGTGGCGAAGATGCGCCGCGACTGGGCCTCGGGCACCCCGCGTTCGGCCGCGCCGGCGACGAAGGTCTCCTCCTGCGCGTCCATCTCCTCCTTGATCTTCTTGCCCATGGCCCGGCGCAGCAGGTCGGCCCCGCCAAGCGTGTAGCCGGCCAGTTCCTGGGCCATCTGCATCACCTGCTCCTGATAGATCGGGATGCCGTAGGTCTCGCCGAGGCAGGCCTCCAGATCGGGATGCAGGCAGTCAACCTCCTCCAGCCCGTGTTTCCGGGAGATGTAGCTGGGGATGTTGTCCATCGGACCGGGGCGGTAGAGCGCCACAACGGCAATGATGTCTTCGAAGCGGTCGGGCCGCAGCTTGCGCAGCACGTCGCGCACGCCCGAGGATTCACACTGGAACACGCCCGTTGTGTCGCCCTTGGCCAGCATTTCGAAGGTTTTTGCATCGTCCAGCGGCAAGGTCTCGAGTTCGACCTTCGTCCCGCGCGCGCCGATCAATTCGACGGCTTTTTGCAGCACATCCAGGGTCTTGAGGCCCAGGAAGTCGAACTTCACCAGCCCCGCCGCCTCGACGTACTTCATCGAGAACTGGGTCGCCAGCGTGTCCGAGCGCGGATCGCGGTAGAGCGGGATGATCTCCGACAGCGCCCGATCGCCGATCACCACGCCCGCTGCGTGGGTCGAGGAATTGCGGTAAAGCCCTTCCAGCTTGAGCGCCAGGTCCAGCAGGTGCGCGACCGCCTCGTCCTCGTCGCGCAGCGCCTGCAATTGCGGTTCGCCCTCGATGGCCTCGGCCAGCGTGGTCGGGTTGGCCGGGTTGTTCGGCACCAGCTTGGCGATCCGGTCCACCTGCCCGTAGGGCATTTCCAGCACCCGGCCCACATCGCGCACAACAGCGCGGGCCTGCAGCTTGCCGAAGGTGATGATCTGGGCGACCCGGTCATGCCCGAATTTCTGCTGGACGTAGCGGATCACCTCGTCGCGGCGTTCCTGGCAGAAGTCGATGTCGAAGTCAGGCATCGACACGCGTTCCGGGTTCAGGAACCGCTCGAAGAACAGCCCGAACCGCAGGGGATCGAGATCGGTGATGGTCAGCGCCCATGCGACCGCCGAACCCGCGCCGGAACCGCGGCCCGGCCCGACGGCGACGCCATTGGCCTTGGCCCATTTGATGAAGTCAGAAACGATCAGGAAGTATCCCGGATACCCCATGTTTTCAATGGTTTCCAGTTCATACTTCAAGCGATCTTTGTACGGCTTCGCAACCGCTTCCCGCGCGGCGTCATCCATGTCGCCTTCATAGACATGGGCCGCGAGCCGGGCTTCCAGGCCCGCCTCGGCCTGGGCGCGCAGGGCGTCCTTCTCACTGGCCCCGTCCTCTGTCGGGAACGGCGGCAGCATCGGGGCGGCCTCGGTCGGCATAAACGCGCAGCGCCGGGCCACAACAATCGTGTTGTCGAGGGCCTCGGGCAGGTCCGCGAACAGGGCGCGCATCTCTGCCGCCGACTTGAACCGGTGCTCCTGGGTGACACGGCGGCGCTCCGCCTGGGACACATAGGCGCTCTGGGAGATGCACAGCAGCGCGTCATGGGCCTCATACATGTCCGCATCGGCGAAGAAGCACTCATTCGTCGCGATAAGCGGCAGGTCGTGCTTGTAGGCCATATCGAGGAAGGCCGGTTCCAGCTTGTCCTCGATTTCCAAGTTGTGGCGCTGGATTTCGACGTAGAAGCGCCCCGGAAACAGACCTGCGAGGCGCAGCATGGCCTCTTCAGCGGCTTCCGCCTGCCCCTCGGCCAGCAGACGGCCCGGAAGCCCCGCCACACCGCCCGAGAAGGCGATCAGTCCGTCCGTCACGCCTTCCAGGTCGTCGAGATGCACGATGGCCCGGTTGTCGTCGCCCATGTCCACGTAGGAGCGGCTGACGATGGCCAGCAGGTTCTGGTAACCGGCCTCCGACTGGGCCAGCAGGACTAGCTGGTCGCCATTGCCCATCTGGCTGGCATTGCCGTTGCGCCGCGCGCCTTCGGCGCTTTCCTCCACCGCCAGCGCGATCTGGCACCCCACGATCGGCTGGATGCCCGCCTTGGCGGCGGCCAGCGAGAATTCCAGCGCCCCGAACAGGTTGCCGGTGTCGGTCATGGCGACCGCCGGCATCTCCTTGTCACGGCAAAGCTGGACAAGCTGGGGAATACGCAGCGCGCCCTCGGCAAGCGAATAGGCGGAATGGACGCGAAGATGGACGAAATCAGCGTGAGACATGCCGGCACAGTAGCCCGATTCTCGGCCCCTGCAGCCTGTCTAAACGGGCGAAACCCGGGGAAAACTTACGCCGGGACGACCTTGCCGTCGCGCAGGGTGAGCGTGCGGTCCATGCGCGCCGCCAGATCGAGGTTGTGGGTGGCCACTAGTGCCCCCAGACCGGCGCCGCGCACCAGTTTGAGCATCTGGCCGAAAACGCTTTCGGCCGTTTCGGGATCGAGGTTGCCGGTCGGCTCGTCGGCCAGCAGGACGGCGGGCGCATTGGCCACACTGCGCGCGATGGCGATGCGCTGCTGCTCACCGCCGCTCAACTGGGCCGGGCGATGGGTCGCACGCGCGCTGAGCCCCACCATCGTGAGCAGTTCACCCGCCCGCTCCCGGGCGGTCGCCTTGGGCACGCCCGCGATCATCTGGGGCAGCATCACGTTTTCCAGCGCCGAAAATTCCGGTAGCAGGTGGTGGAACTGATAGACGAAGCCCAGCGTGCCGCGCCGCAGGCGGGTGCGCTCGGAGTCCGGCATGCCGGAGCTGTTCTCCCCGGCGACGATCACATCCCCGCTGTCGGGGCGCTCCAGCAGCCCCGCAATCTGCAGGAGAGTCGACTTGCCGGCGCCTGACGGCCCGACAAGAGCCACGATCTCGCCGGGTGCCAGCGTCATATCGACACCGCGCAGGACCGGCAGTTCCTGTCCTCCCTGCTGGAAGGTGCGCACCACATTGCGCAGTTCGAGCGCCTGCACCGGAGAGGCCGGGTCATTCATTGCGCAAGGCCTCCACCGGATCGAGCCGTGAGGCGCGCCAGCTCGGATACAGCGTCGCCAGGATCGACAGGCCCAGCGCCATCGCCACCACCAATATCACCTCACCGGTGTCCACCTCGGCAGGAAGCTGGCTCAGGAAGTAGATTTCGGCGGCGAACAGGTCCGTCCCGGTCAGGGATTCGAGCCCCCGGCGGATCGCCTCGATGTTGTGTGCGAAGACAAGCCCAAGGATCGCGCCCGACACGGTGCCGACAAACCCGATGCTGGCGCCGACGATGAAGAATATCCGCATGATCGTGCCGCGCGACGCGCCTACGGTGCGCAGAATCGCGATGGCCGATCCCTTGTCCTTCACCAGCATGATCAGGCTGGAAATGATGTTGAAAGCGGCGACCAGGATGATCAGCGTCAGGATCAGGAACATCACGTTGCGTTCGACCTGCAGCGCGTTGAAAAAGCTGCTGTTTGCCTGCTGCCAGTCGAAAAGACGGTGTTCCGGGTCCAACGTCACGGCGATGGCGATGCGCTGGCGCAACAGGTTGTCGGGATCCTCCACGAAGATCTCGAGCTGGCTGACGGCGTCGCCGAGCCGGAAATACTGCTGGGCGGCGCCCAACGGCATGAAGATGAAGCTGTTGTCGTACTCGAACATGCCGACCTCGAAGGTCGCGACGACCCTGTAGGCCTGCATGCGCGGTACGGTCCCGAAGGCGGTCACTGTGCCTTTCGGAGACACAAGCGTAACCTTGTCGCCAATCGCAACGCCCAGAGTGCGGGCCAGGCGCGAGCCCAGTACCACCGCATCGTTGCCCTTGAAGTCGGCCAGCGTGCCCGACTTGATGTTGCCCGCGATCGAGGGGCGCTGCGCGAGGTCCTCGGCCTTCAGTCCGCGCACCAGCGCGCCCGCGGCGCGGCCGCCCGCCGTAGCGAGGATCTGTCCCTCCACAAGCGGCGTGACCGACAAAACGCCCGGTACCCCACGCACGCGCTCTGCCAGCGGGTCGTAACCTGCGATATTTCCCGTAGCGCTGACGACGGAGACGTGGCCGTTCAGGCCCAGGATGCGGTCGAGCAGTTCGCTGCGGAAGCCGTTCATCACGGACAGCACGATGATGAGCGTCGCCACACCCAGCGCGATCCCCAGCAGGGAGAAGCCTGCGATCACGGAGATGAAGCCTTCCGAGCGGCGCGCGCGCATGTAGCGCAGCGCGATCATCCATTCGACGGCGGAAAACATCGCTCAGTGGGCTCCGGCGGAGGTTTCGGGGCCGCGAATGTGTGGGCGCAATATGACCACGCTATGACACAGGCTGCGACAGCGGCCGCGCACGGTCTGCGATCCATCCGCCCAGCGTGTCGAGTGCGATCTCGCTCTTCTCGTCCGAACCACGCCGCTTCACCTCGACCTTGCCGTCCTTGATGCCGCGCGGGCCGACCGTGAGCTGCCAGGGAATGCCCACCAGGTCCATATCGGCGAACTTGGCCCCCGCCCGTTCATCGCGGTCGTCGTAGAGAGTCTCGACCCCCGCCGCGTTGAGATCGGCATAGATCTTCTCGCACGCTGCCGCACAATCCGCGTCATCGACCTTGAGGTTGATGAGGCCGACCAGCCAGGGCGCCACGGATTCCGGCCAGATGATGCCGTTGTCGTCATGCGACGCCTCGATGATCGCGCCCACCAGACGCGATACGCCAATGCCGTAGCTCCCCATCTCCAGCACGATGGGCTGGCCGTCCGGGCCCTGCACGGTCGCGCCGAGGGGTTCGGAGTATTTCTTGCCGAAATAGAAGATATGGCCGACCTCGATACCGCGCGCGGTCACGAGCTGGTCGCCCGCAATCGGACAGTTGACCGGGTCATGCTTCTCATCGGTCGCGGCGTAGTGCGATGCCCAGGCATCGACCATGGGCTGCAGGTCGGCGGTGTAGTCCACGTCATCGCCCGGCGGGTCCATTTCCAGCAGCGCCTTGTCGCAGAAGACGGCGCTTTCACCCGTCTCAGCCAGGATGATGAACTCATGACTGAGATCGCCGCCGATGGGGCCGGTTTCCGCCGCCATGGGGATCGCCTGCAGGCCCATGCGCGCATATGTGCGCAGATAGGCCAGGAACATGCGGTTGTAGGAGTGCCGTGCACCCTCATAGTCGAGATCGAAGGAGTAGTTGTCCTTCATCAGGAATTCGCGCCCGCGCATCACACCGAAGCGGGGCCGCACCTCGTCCCGGAACTTCCACTGGATGTTGTAGAGGTTCTTGGGAAGATCGCGGTAGCTGTTGATCTCGTTCGCGACGATGTCGGTGATGACCTCTTCCGCCGTGGGACCGAACAGCATCTCGCGGTCGTGGCGATCAGTGATACGCAGCATCTCCTTGCCGTAATCGTCATAACGGCCCGACTTGCGCCACACATCCGCCGACTGGATGGTCGGCATAAGCACTTCCTGTGCGCCCGCGCGGTCCTGCTCCTCACGCACGATCTGGGCGATCTTGCGCAGCACACGGTAGCCCGCCGGGAGCCAGGTGTAGATGCCGGCCGCCGACTGGCGCACCAGTCCGGCCCGCAGCATCAGGCGATGTGAAACGATCTGCGCTTCCGCAGGGGTTTCCCTGAGGGTCGGCAAGAACAACTGACTGCGCCGCATGAATTTTCTCCGCGTCGGGCGTGGCGCGGCGGAATGTATGTGCTAGCGCGTGTACCTGTCCATGCTCAATCGCGGGCCGTGGCGCTCTCATTCAGCATCCAGGCATCCGTGACGCTATCTCGACCGCGCAGAACGAGTCCCTTGTGCGGCTCAACCCCGTCGCACAGCACCTTCAGATCGTCCGGTGCACTGGCATGCAGCGCGCGCATCAGGTCATCACTGGCCAGCAGCCGCGTGCCTGCGGCGCGTGTCGCCTCTTCAAGCCTGGACGCCACATTCACGGTATCGCCGATAACCGCAAACTCCAGCCGGCGTTCACTGCCGATATCCCCCATCACCACCGGTCCGTAGTGCAGGCCGATCGCGAGCGGGACTTCAGGATAGCCGCCCGCACGGCGGCGAACATTCCATTCGTCCACCATGCGCAGCATTGTGCGCGCGCAGCGCAGGGCATTGGCGGCATCCTGCGGGCTTGTGCGTGGCGTACCGAATGTCGCCATCACCCCGTCACCAAGATACTTGTCGAGCGTACCGCCATTGTCGAAGACGGCCCGTTCCAGGCGCGCATGCAAGGCCCGCAAGAGCTCTATCAGTTCCTCGGGTGTGACATGTTCAGCAAGGCGGGTGGAGCCCACGACATCCGCGAACAGCACAGCAACTTCCTGGGACTGTACGGTCTCCAGAGCGCCATCATATCCGGCGAGTTCATCGACGATGTTGGGCGGGAAATAGCGCGCGAGGTTCGAACGCTCACGTGCAGCCAGAACCTGTTCCCGGACAAGACGTCTGCCCCGCATGACAGCGGTCGCCAGAACCGTCGTGGCCAGCAGCATGACGATGACCTCGGTCGTCCGCACGTCGAGCGAAACGTAGTGCGGATCGAGGAACCGGGTCAGCCGTCCCTCGCTGTCCGTGAAGGAGGGAATGTCAAACAGGGTGTCCGGCAAGGTGGCGATCCACGCGATACCGGCGCCCCAGCCCACGATGCAGGCCACACCTGCGAACAGCATGGCACGCGCCGAATAGCTTCCCAGCGCGAAGAGCGCGATCAGCAGGTAATAGTAGTTGAAGCTGCCGAAGCGGACTGTCATCTGGGCGGGCCAGACATATCCGATGGTATCGGCATCCAGAAACGGATTGGGCGCGAAGAGCGCAAGCGTGATCAGCACCACATCCAGAGAAAAGAAAAGATAGGCGTGCAGGTTTCCGCCCCATTTCCGGCGAAACATCCAGAGATGGACAAGGCCGGCAAGCGCAAACAACGATGTGATCGGAAGGTAAAACCAGGCCGCCCGCCCCAGCAGCACAAACAGCCAGACCGTGATCGCCAGCATGGCAACCACGCGCAGCATCGCGACCAGCCGCAATCCTGCTTCTTCCTGGGAACGGAATGCCCGGTTGAGACGTCTTTCCAGCCGACCGTCGGGCCCGATGTCAAACCCGCTATCGCTCATGGCAATTCTCCTCGCGCGGGAGTTTACGCCCGCGCGGAAGATTCAGCACATTCACGAGTTACGGATGACTAGTTGGCCGCACCCAGCGTCTGACAACGTTTGGCGAGTTCCTGTTGGCGTCGCCGCCGACCG
>Ga0255767_1002366_pt1 | contig 16350 bp, 12 predicted proteins | sample 071ome_24_FD_179967 | JGI IMG/M metagenome (GOLD analysis project Ga0255767, IMG submission 179967) | Coastal salt marsh microbial communities from the Groves Creek Marsh, Skidaway Island, Georgia - 071402CT metaG (version 2) | ecosystem: Environmental > Aquatic > Marine > Intertidal zone > Salt...
ACGCCACAGAATGCCTTGATCCAGCAGCTGAGGATAACCTGTAGATCAACAGTGCAGCCCGCTTTATAGCCAGCCCTATGGAGTCGAGCACCAAACTTTCATGGGGTGTGTGGCCCCCTTCGCCCAACGCCCCCATCCCGGCCAGTGCATCGGTGTAGGGCGCTACAAAAGCGATGTCCGCCGCTCCCCGCCGAAGGGGGTCCCAGATTTTCATGGGGCCTCGCCCCAGCTCTTGGTTAATTTGTGAAAGTTGATCGGCGAGTGCGAGATTTCCGTCGGTAGGGGCCATCGGAGGATAGCTATCGTCAAAAGTGATGCTGGCTGTGGTGTTGGGCAAATGATCATCGACAATCTTTCTCATGGATTCTTTGCTCGCCGCCAGCTGCTCTGGGGTCAGTGCGCGGATGCCTCCATGCACTGTAGCCGTTGAGGGCACAACATTGGTTTTGCCAAAGGTAGATCCGCGGTTCTGTGCGGGGTCGTAGCTGACAGTGGTGCCGCCCTGAATCGTTCCAGCGTTGAAGGTCAATCCATAATCACCACGCACATCTTCATAAAACCGCGACAGGATACGCGCCGCTTCATTGATAGCGCCTGCGCCTACGGATTCACTGAAAATGGCGGATGAATGAGCTTGCGTTCCCGTAGTTTCCAGAATCCAGCTGCTCGAGCTGCGCCTCGCCACGGTCGCCCAATCGGCACCTTCAGTGGTGATAGCGCCCTCGAACCCAAGCGCAATATCTGCCCACTTGCCTGCATCAATAAGATCCTTGCGGGCTACATCGAGCGGTTTCCCCGGCTTCTCTTCATCACCGGTAAAGACAATGGCGATGGGGATATCCTCCAGAGCGCCTATCGCGTTTAGGGCTTTCAGCGCATAAACCAGCACCACGTTGCCCGACTTCATATCGCTGATGCCGGGACCGGTGGCGACGTTACCCTCGCGGATGAAAGCCTGGAAGCTGTCGTCTGCCTCAAACACGGTATCGAGATGACCAATGAGTAAAAATCTTGCGCCACTGCCACCTTTGCGTGCCACCAGGTGTCCGGCGCGAGCCATTTCGGTTGGCATATCAATCCACTCAATGGCCATGTCCAAGTCACTCATGGAAGAGGCCATTACATCACCTACCGCTCGAACCCCTGCATGATTCATGGTGCCGCTACCGATGTTTACTGTCTCCGCCAGCAACGCAATAGCCTCATCTTGGTGAGCATCAATCCAGTCGAGCATGGATTGTTCATCGGAGGTCAGTCCGTGGGCAGCCGATACGAAGCAGCACATCAGCAGACTGCCTGCCATGTGCTTCAGGCTGCTCGCTGAAAAAACATTGAATAATGGGAATCGGTCTCGGGCCACCGTCGGTGGCTTCTTGTTGAAGTGTATGGGCATCCTTCCAATCTTTGGTTGAGTCCTGAGCACGTTATCTCCTCGCATGATGTGCAGCGGCCAGCTTTTCGGCCGTGTTTGGATCTTTCGATTTCTCCCTCGGATAGCTTAAGTCACTCGAAGATATCCAAATCCTCGGCGAGCACAACATTCCCGTCATATCGCGCTTTGACTTCCTCCAACACGACTTCGTCTTCCAGACCAAAAACAAGCACGTGATACAAGATCAGAAGGCCGGGTTTGGCACGGCTGGCAAGTGCTGCGAGCTCGTGACTGGTGGTGTGGTTGCTTCGGTGATAATTCTGCCAGAAGGGATCTCGCGCATTGACCGCCTGTTCTGACACCACCTCGTGAATCAGGATGTCGGCTCCGGTGGCCATTTTTTCGATGGTTGGGTCGTAGGCGGCATCCCCTGAAATAACAATGACCTTATCGGGCGTCGTGAAACGGTAGCCAAAGGCATTGGGCCAGGTGCCGTGCTTTACCTTGAAGGCGTCGACGGTCACTCGCTCGTCACGGTACACCACGCCTTCGTCGATCTCGTGAGCGCTAATCTTCCAGCCCTCGGGAGCGGCGGGCTCAAGGCCATACAGCCGATACCGGTTGTCCTCTTCCCAGGCTGCCGCAACATGTTCGGCCATGGCTTTTATCCCTGCAGGACCGTAAAGCTCCAGAGGTTTTTCCCGCCCATGGGTCCAGCTGGTGTAAACAAGATCGGGCAGGCCCGCAGAATGATCGTGGTGTAAGTGGGTAAGAAAGGCGATCTCTAACTTATCCACAGCCAGCCCCTCGATGGTCCCTCCGTATTCTGTGGAGGCGGCGGCGGCGCGCCGAACCACGCCGGGTCCAAAGTCCACAAGGTAGGCTTTACCGTCCACCACGATGGCTGTTGCGGGGCCAGATCGATCTGGCGTGGGAATAGGCGTCCCGGTTCCGAGCATGACCACTTGGGTGGCACCGGATGCCGATATCGATGCAGTGAGCAACGCTATTGCGAGCAGAAGTTCTCTGCAGCGGTGTATTGGCATGTATCTATCTCCGGCTGGCACTTAAGAGTGAAGCCTTCATCACCGCTTGGCAAGCAGATGCCATTGCATGCGCCAAGTACAGCTACTCGTACCCATATGGTCTAATAGCGAGCGAAAGCAATAAGTCATTTTTTATGGGTGGAAGTCTTCACCTGAAATTACTATTGGAAGTTACCCAAAATTGAGGGATACATTATGGCGGTCATGGTGAGTGTTGAAATGAAGTTTAAGCCTGAGTCTGCAGAAAAGATGCTGGAGACCATGAAAACGGCTTTGGTGGATACCCGTGGATTTGAGGGGTGTCAGGAGCTAAAAAGCTATTACGAGGCTGAAACGCATTCTTTGCTGTTTATAGAGATTTGGGACAGCGCCGCAGCCCAACAGGCGTATTTGGGGTGGCGGGTTGAGAGCGGGTTCATCGACTCGGTGAGCGGTGATATGGCGGCCCCGCCGGTTGTACGCACCTTCGAGATCCGTGACGACATCTAAGGCTTGAGCGGTTACGACTCTGTGCGGTGTCAATGAAGTTCTATGTGTTTTGAGTTGGTGACGGTAACGGTGGAATAGAAGCGGGAACTCAATGCCAAATCAACACATCTCGCGGCGGGATCGGGTTGCTGCCATAAACAATCTGCTCTCGGCTGACTGGTAATGTTTTTGCCTCGACGTCGTAGTTAAAGGCAAAAATCAACGAGCCTCGCGCCATGAGTCGGCAGTCGCCCAGATCGTGGTGAAAGTCGATCTCACATTCGCATAATAGTTCCGTTAGCAAGGCGGTAAGAAAATCATCACAGGTCAGCGTGGTGAGTGACATTACATTGCCTCGCCGCAGCAAAGCAGGGCGAGTGCCCTGATTGGTCGCCAGTACGCTGGCATCATCGACCTCAACATCCTCGCACCAAAGCCTGCTGGTAAATTGCTGGGAGCCAAATTTCAACGTCTCTTCTATGTCAGGACGCAGGGTCTCTACCGAGAGCACATGAAAACCAGTCAGGCCCCGAACATCGCCGGGAGGAAGGGCCTCGGGAATGGAAAATTCCGGGGTCTTTGCGCCAAATCGAGGACCCAGCAAAAATATAGCGGGTGAGGATGCGAGAGATTCTTTAAAAGCCTGAGAGAGAATAGGCAGGCTTGGCACCAACACCAGCGCGTAGTCGGTAAGGTCGCTGTCCGGACTGACGACATCGACTCCGACCCCTAGCCGTCGCAGTGCTGAATACCATTGGAACTGAAGAGTGTTGGTGTCATAACACTGGCCCTGCTGTTCGATCTCAGCGACCCATTGGCTTTGCACATCCACTACCAGTGCTACCTGAGCCCGCTTCTGTTCAAGATCTTCATCGACCAGTAAGGACAGAATTGTTTGCACTCGCTCGACTTCGAGCCAGGCATCACTTGTGGAATTATCAGGACGCAGTAAGCCAGCGTGCATTTGTTCTTGCGCAAAAGGGGCCTGCCGCCACCGGAAGTAAGAGACGACGTCTGCGCCATGGGCAAAGGCCTCCAGCGACCATAGGGTAATCATACCGGGCGCCGGTCGCGGATTGGCCGGGGCCCAATTTACGGGGCCTGGTTGTTGCTCCATGATCCAGAAGCCAGAGCCTTTCAAGCCCCGCGACTGATCCAAGTAATAGGCCGTGTAATCCGGGTGGCCCGTGCGCATGTAGCGGCGGGCCAGGGCGGGATCCGACTTTCCCAGCAAGAATTCGGTCCTTCCGAGGGGATAGCTGTCATAACTAACGAAGTCCAGCGCAGCGGACAGGGCAAAGCAGTCGGTTTGGGTGTCCTTCATGGGGATGAAGTTATGGGTCACCCATTGATCTGAAATGTGCGTCCTCAACGCCGCAACACAGGCATCGTGGAATCGAATAACCTGATCTGAAGAAAAACGACGGTAAGCCAGTTGGTGGGCGGGATTGGTCTCGGTTACTGCATGGACCGGTAATTCAATTGAGGCAAAGTCCCGGTACTCCATGGACCAGAACACAGTGCCCCATGCCTTATTTAGCGCGTCGATGGTGCCATAGCGACCCCGGCACCATGTTTGGAATGCCGCTCTGGCGGCAGGCGAGGCACTGTGCGCGGTATCGTGACAGCATAGCTCGTTATCGACCTGCCAGCCGACCACCCGGCTATCGTTCCCATATCGCTGCGCCAGCACCTCGGTAATCCTGATTGCTTCCTCTCGGTAAACATCACTTGAAAAGTCGTAGTGTCGCCGGGAACCAAAGCCGCGGGTTGCGCCGGTTTTTACGGATACCGGCAGGATGTCCGGGCGTTCATCAATCAGCCATTTTGGAGGCGTGGCGGTTGGCGTACACAGCACTACCTTGAGATTATGTTCAGCCAACACAGCAATAGCGCGATCGAGCCAGCCAAAGTCAAATTGATCGCGTATGGGTTCGAGTCGCGACCAGGCGAACTCGCCGATACGCACATACCTGAGACCCAAGCCTGCCATTTGCTCGGCGTCCTGTTGCCAAAGAGATTCAGGCCAGTGCTCGGGGTAATAACAGACCCCCAGCGCAAGGCTGGTATGACCGCCCGCAAATTCGTCACTCAAACGTTTTTACCTCAAGACCTGCACTGGGGCGACACACATGGATATCAGCCCGCAGACCGGTTTCTGAGAAGTAGCGCTGATCAATAATAGCCTGCAAGGCATCGATGTCGTTCTGGTGACAGAGCGTGACCACCGCACCGCCGAAACCACCGCCGGTTTGCCGCGCAGCAACACGATTACCCAGTGCTTCGTGAGCGAGAGAGACCAGTGCATCTGTAGCAGGAACGGTTACTTCAAAATTTTCAGCGAGAGATCGCTGTCCCGCCGCCATGATGGAAGAGGCGAGGGGCAATTCGCCCATCTTGATGATATCGACAAGCGCGAGCACCCGTTCGTTTTCTCCGATGACGTGTTGGGCGCGACGATACGCATTGTCTGAGAGATCCGCGCGATGGGCGGTCAGGGTCCTGTTGGTGGCATGTCGGAGGGAAGCTACGTCCAGCTGATCGCGCGCTTCTTCGCAGTCGAGTCGTCGTTGATTGTATTCGCTGTCAACCAGCTGTCGTGGATGGTTGGAATCCACCACCAGGATTCCCCAGTCCTTTGGCAGTGGCACCGGCGTGCAGTCAAGCGTGGCACAGTCGATTAATAGCGCGTGATGGGCAAGAGCACAGGCCGACACCAGCTGATCCATGATGCCGCACTGGCAGCCGACAAAATCATTCTCGGCACGTTGACCAAGACGGGCGATATCCGCTGTTGACAACGCCCAATTGTTCATCGCGTTCAGCGCGCCAAGCAATGAGACTTCCAGAGCCGCCGAGGAAGAAAGTCCTTTACCCTCGGGTACCTGGCTATCGATAAGTAGATCAACGCCTTTTGACGTCAGCCCCGAGACTTTCGCGGCCGCGACCACGGCGCGCACGTAAGGCGACCACACATGGGGTCCGTGCTCATAGTTGGCGTCGGAGGCGAAATTGTCCAGTTGGTCCGGGTATTGCATGGATGCCACGCGAATGAGTTGATCATCACGCTGACGCCACAGCACGTGGCAGGCTTTATCCAAGGCCACGGGTAATACGTAGCCATCGTTATAGTCGGTAAATTCCCCAAGCAAATTTACCCGCCCGGGCGCAATGGCCACCCCCTCGGGGGAGGCGTTGAACAGCCCAGTAAAAGCAGCCTGAATATTGGACTGGCTCATACCTGCTCCGATGCGTCTAGAGTCACGCTGTTCGCAAGAGCGCGCAATTCAGCGGCGGCCTGTTCAGGGGATATGTCTCGCTGGGGCTCTCCCAGCATTTCATAACCGACCATGTGTTTTTTCACTGTGGCAGAGCGCAGCAGGGGCGGGTAGAAGTGGGCATGCAAACGCCAGTGAGGGGCGGCTTCTCCTGTAGGAGCGTTATGCCAGCCCATGGAATAGGGAAAGCGGCAGTTGAACAGGCCATCGTAGGCCCGGGTGAGGGTGGCGAGAGTTGACGCCAGTGTTTCAAGAGAGTCGTCCGCAAGTGCCCCAAAGTGACTAATCTGGGTTTTTGGCAAGACCAGAGTTTCAAAGGGCCAAGCCGCCCAGTAGGGCACGACGACAAGCCAGTCATGGTTGTGAAAGACAAGGCGTTCTTCAGCCGACAGCTCCCACTCAGCGTAATCCTCAAGCAATGCAGAATCGTGTTTTTGAAAATAGGTAAGCTGACGTTTGTCCTCAGTTGCGACCAGTGAAGAGACATGCTCATGAGCCCAGATTTGTCCATGAGGATGCGGTTGCGAACAGCCCATCATCTCGCCCTTATTTTCAAAAAGCGTGATGCAGCGATAGCGGGCCATCAGTTCACGATATTGATCTCGCTGCAGTCTCAATACGGCGTTGACCTCTGAGGGAGACAAGTCGGCAAAGCTTCGGTGATGCTGATGATCAAAACAAACGACCCGGCACTCTCCCGTGGCGGGTTCTTCTCGAATGAAAGAGGGCACTGTTGGGTCATTACCAGAATGGGTTTCAGCGAGCGACGACGATCGAGATAGGCTGAGCGCTGAGAAGTCATTGTGAAAAACAAAGGGCCCGGTGTAGTTCGGATTTTGCTCCTCACCGGCGCGCTGGTTGCCGGGGCAGAGCGGACAATTTTTATCATGAGGAACCGCAGGTATCTCCGGGTGAGATTCTTTGCTGCCCACCCAGGGTCGGCTGTTACGCTGAGGGCTGACCAGCACCCAATCACCGGTCAGACTGTTCTGTCGTCTAGTGCTGTGCATTCAGTACTGAGGCTCCCTAGTGCCAAGCGTAATCGCCGGTGCGAACTTGGGTGAGGTGCCGAAGATAAATCGGCTCACAATAAGGGCCGTGGCCACACAGAAAATCACCGTAATAAACATCATGTGAATATAGTGAAAGGGCGCCCATACGAATGAGAAAAAACCGTAGAGAAAAACGCCCAGCACGACAGCGATGATTGCAGCACCCTGAGTAACATCTCGAAACAAGAGGCCAACGATAAAGGCAGAGAGAATGGGCATGCTCAATAAGCCATACAGCTCTTGCACCAAATTAATAATGCTATCGGCGGTGGCGTAGACCGGGACCATCAGCACTCCAATGGTGATAAAGCTTACCGAGATAATAAGATTAAGTCGCCGCAGGTCAGGTTCGCTGTGAATGTAGGGCTCGTGGATGTCGCAAACATAGAGCGCCGTGGACGCATTGAGCACACTGTTTACCGTTGTCAGCACCGCAGCTGCAATAGCCGCAGCGAAGGCTCCTGATAACCAGAGCGGGAGCACATCTCCCACCACTCGGCCAAAAGCTGCATCTCCAATGTCTCCATAGAGTTTGTAGGACACAATTCCCGGGATCACCACCAGAGGAGGAATGATGAGCAACCGAATGATCGCGGCGGCTAATACCCCTTTCTGCCCTTCCTTGACCGTCGGCGAGGCCATGGCTCGCTGAGTGATGGTCTGATTGGTGCCCCAGTAAAAAATCTGGATAAACAGCATGCCGGTAAGCAGGGTGTGCCAGGGTATAGGAGAGCTGCTGTCACCAACGAGCGTAAGCCGCTCTGTTGGGATCCCTGATAAATCGAAGTTAATGCTCGCGAGCGCGAGCACCACCACCACCAAACCCAGTGACAGTAAAAGAACGCCGCTGTAGGCATCGGAGATGGCCACCGCTCGGAGCCCGCCCAGTACGGCATAGGCGGATCCCAAGACGGCAAACCCGATAGCAATGAATGTAACCGGAAGGTCCACATTGAACATGGTTTGCATAAACAGCGACCCGCCATAGAGGGTCACGGGAATGAAAATAAAAAGATTGCCGAGCAAAAACAGCGCGCCAATCAGACTGCGGATTCTGATGTCGCCATAGCGCTTTTCCAACAGTTCGGTAGTGGTTGTGCAGTCGTAGCGGTAGTAAACGGGTAGGATGATCTTGGCGAGAATGACAAGTCCGAGGACCGCAGACAGTTCCCACCACACGAGCAGTAGCATCTGATTACCGTTCATGCCGACTAATTGATCGGTGCTGAGGTTGGTAAGAGTGATCGATCCTGCCACAACCATCCAACCGAGTCCCTTTCCCGCAAGGAAGACTTCTTGTCGATCTGCAGCAGCTTGGTGATGCTCCGTGTCCTTAACGACGCGCCTATACGTTAACCCCGCGATAAGGCAGGTGATGACAATAAAAATGCCGAGCTGTAAGAGATCAATAGGCATAGCTAATCGAAGAGGGCTTTTCCGCATAGGGTGCTGAAGTTTGAGAGTAACACTCAGCCTGCGCGGTGCCTATTGATGCGGGTTGCGACACCACTTACTCTCCCTATTCGTCTTTCGGGAATAGAGCGTGTCATCAATCGAGCTGACCAGTGTCGCCGTTACCTGCGTGTTCTTTATGGGGCTCGTTGCATGGATTTCCTATCGCCGCGCGCGTCATTCCACGCACGACACCGAAGGGTACTTCCTCGCTGGCCGCGGGCTCAGCGCAACGTTTATCGCCGGTTCACTCCTGCTCACCAATTTGTCGGCAGAGCAGCTGATTGGTCTGAATGGCTCGGCCTATGGTTTCAACATGAGCGCCATGGGCTGGGAGGTGACCGCCGCGGTGGCCACGGTGGCCATGGCGTTTTTCTTTCTGCCTCGTTATCTGCGTGGGGGCTTTACCACGCTGCCCCAGTTTCTGGCGGATCGCTATGACGATGATGTTCGGCGCATCAGCGTCGTGCTTTTTTTATTAGGGTATGGGCTGGTCACGATCCCGAGCGTGCTCTACGCGGGTTCGGTGGCGGTAATGAAACTGTTTGACGTGCCTGCACTCACAGGGCTCAGCTATTCCAGTGCACTGTTTTTAACAGTCGTCGTTATTGGTGCTACTGGCGCGCTGTATGCGATTTTGGGCGGTATGAAGGCGGTCGCGGTTTCCGATACGCTGAATGGTATTGGCTTGTTGATCATTGGAGTGGCCGTGCCGGTACTCGGGCTTCAGTTGCTGGGAGCCGGCGATATGACCGAGGGGCTGCGTACACTCACGACTGAACACACCGAAAAACTCAATGCGATAGGCGCGCAAGATGACCCGACACCCTTTGGCACCCTGTTTACCGGCATGGTGTTTGCCAATCTGTTCTATTGGTGTTCAAACCAGTATGTCATTCAACGAACTCTCTCAGCGCGAAGTTTTGCCGAGGGACAGAAGGGCGTTCTCTTCTCTGGCTTTTTTAAGGTGTTGGTGCCACTGTTTATGATGATCCCCGGGGTGATTGCCTTTCACCTTTACGGTCCTGAGCTGGCATCGATTGATTTGGCCTATCCCCAATTGGTGCGGGATACCTTGCCCGTGTGGGCCATGGGTTTCTTTTTGGCGGTATTACTGGGCGCCGTGTTCAGCTCCTTTAATTCGCTGATTAACAGTGCTGCAACGATGTTTACCCTCGATGTGCTCGCGCCCTGGCTGTCCCGTCGTGCTGGCCTCGCCGGGAGCAAGGCTGATGCGGGGGAGAATCCAATTGAAGACACGGGCGAGGGCTCGACATCATTAGCCTTCGCCGGGGTAAGCGACCGGACTCTGGTTCGAAGTGCCAAGTGGGGCAGTGTCTTCATCGCCTTATTTTCATTGGGGGTCGCACCGCTATTGCAGTTTGCCCCCGAGGGTCTGTGGCAAATCATTCGCATCTTTACGGGTTTTTACAACATTCCCATCATCGCTATCGTGTTGGTAGGTATGCTGACCACGCGGGTGCCTGCGCGCGCAGTGAAAATCGCGATCGGTTTTCATCTTGTGACATACGGTCTGGTTCAGTTTGTCTTTAAAGAGCAGGTGGCTATCCATTTTCTGCATCTCTATGCCATCTTATTTGTGGCTGAGGTGGGATTCATGCTGCTGATGGGGTATTGGACTTCAGCAGAGAAACCCCGAGCTGATCGTGTGCCGCCCATCGATATGACTCCATGGCCTCACGCTAAAGCCTGCGCGGTCACGCTGCTTTCCTGCGTTGTTGCCTTGTACTGTTTGTTTTCCCCTCTCGGGGTGGTCGGTGGTATGGGATCGGACTTTGTCGCTGTCATGATGGCGCTTGTTGTCCTTAACGCCATCATCTGGCAGCGATCGGTGCGCTCTTATGGCTGAGTTCTCGATACCTCAGCAGCGCGATGCCTTGGTTACTGATCTACAGTCGCGCATGTCCCCTGCTGGGCAGAGGCCAAGGATTGGTGTGATTGGCACCGGGATGATGGGTCGAGAGCATATCCGCGCCATCCTGCAGCTTGATCAGGTCGCGATCACGGGCCTTTACGACACCGACTCAGAGAGCCTCGCGCTGGCGGCACTGGAATTTGAAAGACGGGGCTTGCCGACCCCACCGCGGTTTTCGAGCGTGGAGGCGTTAGCCGACAGTGATCAGGTGGATGCGCTATTCATTTGCACCCCCAACTTTACCCACCGGACAGTGTTCGATCAGGTGGCAGCCTCGGGTAAACCCGTGTTTCTGGAAAAGCCCATGGCAACCACCCTGGAGGATGCTCTGTATCTGGCTGAGCGCTGTCAGGACTATCCCGCGCCAATTCAGGTGGGCATGCAGTACCGCTTCAAGTCCCAGTATCAACTCGCCCTGCGTGCAATCGCGGCTGAGGAGCTGGGCGCGGTTCATACGGTCAGTCTGTGTGAGTACCGCCCGCCGTTTTTGGCCAAGGTCGATCAATGGAACAAGTTTGCTGAGTACTCGGGGGGCACACTGGTTGAAAAGTGCTGTCATTACTTTGACTTGCTCAATCGTATTGCCGGGTCTCTCCCTGCAAAGGTGTTTGCCTCGGGTGGTCGCGCGGTCAACTTTCTGGATTTTGAACATCAGGGTCGAGCATCGGATATTGATGATCACGCTATGGTCATCGTGGAGTACGAGAACGGCGTCCGAGCACAGTTCACCCTGAACATGTTTAGCCGTGAGCTGTATGAGGAATTGCTTGTGGGGGGTGAGCGTGGCCTGCTGCGTGCTACTGAGTTCGCCAGCTTCAGTCCGGGGCGACCATCCCGCGCGCATATCGCGGTGGAGGTTGATGGGCACGATGCCTACGACGGGGTCGACTGCACCTATCCTGAGGAAATCGAACTGGGCGGTCACTACGGATCGACCCTCTTTGAGCACGATCGCTTTTATCGCCGTTTACAGGGAGATTCCAACGATGGGGCCACCTGCAATGAAGGACTCTGGGCTATTATTGTCGCCGCGCTGGCTCAGGAGTCGATCCGTTTGGGTACTGTGGTAGACGTTCGCACGGCGCTGGCAGACCGAGGGATCGGCGCTTATCAGGCGTCGTTGCTGCCGGGTGGTAACAACCAGCGGCCAACAGACCGGTAAGAACCAATAGATAGTAACGGATAACGAGGGAGAATCGTCTTGAGTCAAAGCCTTCAACTTGGCGCCGATGGTATGCCTGCCGTCGGGCTTGGTTTGTGGAAAGTTGCGAGACAGGAAGCAGCATCAGTCGTGCACGGGGCGATTGCCGCCGGCTACCGTCATCTCGACAGCGCCTGTGACTACGGTAATGAGGTCGAGGTTGGGGAGGGGATTCAGGCGGCGCTTGCCGATGGGTTATGCACACGAGATGACTTATGGATCACCTCCAAGCTCTGGAACACGTACCACGACCCCGCTCATGTGGAAGCCGCCTGCCGTCGCACCCTCGCGGATTTGCAGCTGGACAGGCTTGATCTCTATCTGGTGCATTTTCCTATCGCCCTGCGCTTTGTGGGTTTTGACGAGCGCTATCCGCCGGAGTGGATCTTTGACCCCACCGCCGAAACGCCTCGTATGGAAACCGCAGCGGTACCGCTGTACAAGACCTGGCAGGCCATGGAGGCTCTGGTGGAGAAAGGATTGGTAAAGCACATTGGTGTTTGTAATTACAATTCGGCGTTGATCCATGACCTTATGAGCTATGCGCAGGTTAAGCCCGCTATGCTGCAGGTAGAACTACATCCCTATCTGCAGCAAGAGGCTCTTCTGCGCACTGCGGCGCAGTATGATTTACCTGTCACCGGGTTCTCACCTCTGGGCGCGTCGTCGTATGTGGAGCTCAATATGGCTGGAGAGCCCGACTCGGTGCTACTCGAGCCTGCTATCAACGCCATCGCTGAGCGCCTGGGGAAAACTCCGGCCCAGGTGGTGTTGCGCTGGGGACTTCAGCGGGGCACGGCGGTGATCCCCAAGTCCAACCGGGAAGATCGCCGAGCGGAAAATCTAGCGGTGTTTGATTTTGTTTTGAGTGATGACGATATGCAGGCAATCAACGCCCTTGATAAAGGTCGCCGCTTTAATAACCCGGCTGATTTTTGCGAGGGCGCGTTCAATCACTTTCACGCCATCTATGAGTAGCGGGGGCGGCTCAGCATGACGATGCCAGCCCATAAACCACCCCATGTGGCGATGATCACACCAGCGGCGTTTACATTAGTAACTCGAGGCAGCTTGGAGAGTGAGCAGCAGGCTCAGGTGGAGTCCTTGCTCGATGACCACGGCTTTGTGCTGTTCCGTGGTTTCGATATTGTGGATCATGAGTGCTTTCATCAGGTGGTCGACAGTTTCGGCTACCCGAATTTTCGTTACGCAGATTCGTTCTCCAATGCGGTGCGCACCAACCGCACCGAGCGAGTGTTCACCGCTAACGAGGCGCCGCCTTCGGTAGAGATCTTTCTGCACCATGAGATGGCTCAAACCTTAACATTCCCCAGTCGTTTGTTTTTTTATTGCGAGCAGGCGGCGACAACCGGTGGTGCCACGCCAATCTGTCGATCGGATTTGGCGCTAAAAAGTCTTGAGGCAAGTAGCCCCGACTTTGTGGCGCGTCTTCGAGAGCAGGGCGTCCGCTATCGGAATACCATGCCCGCCGCCGCCGATCAGGGATCAGGGCAGGGCCGCAGCTGGCGGGATACTCTGAGTGTCGATTCCCGGGTAGAGGCGGAAGCCAAGCTCGGTTCTCTCGGTTACCGCTATGAGTGGCTTACTGATGAGGCGCTGTCGGTGCAAACCCCACCGCTCCCTGCGGTGGTTACCACCCCCGATGGCGTCGAGGTGTTCTTTAACCAGATCGTGGCGGCAGGTGCCGGGTGGGAGAAGCGGGAAGACGATGCCGAGGCGAGGTTATGTTACGGCGACGGGTCGCCCATCGAGACTGCATCAATTGATGCCGCCATTGCCGCCTGCTATCAACACACCGTTGATCTGGCGTGGCAGGTCGGCGATATCGCGCTACTGGATAATTACAAGGTTATGCACGGGCGTCGGCCCTTCAAGGGGACACGCTCGGTGCTGGCTTCCTTGTCCTCCCCGGTAACCCGCTCGGCGATGTAGAGGCTGGAGACATCCGCGCCGCGTTATTACGCGTCCACGGTAGCAATGGCCTCAATCTCAATCATCAATTCAGGCAGTGCCAAACTTTTTACTTCGATGATTGTGTCTGCCGGGTAGGGCTCGGTGAACCACTTGCCTCGCAGATCAACGATCTTCTCAAAGTTTGTCATGTCGGTCAGAAAAATCGTGACCTTGATCACTTTCGATAAATCCGACCCTGCGGCCTTGAGAGTGCGCTCAAGAGATTGGAAGGTGGCCTCGGCCTGCGCATCGAAATCCCCAACCCCTACTAATTCACCCGACTCGCTGATGGCCGCGTGGCCGGAGAGATAAGCCATGCCGTTGACTACATATCCGGGGGAGATGCGGAAGGGTTTTAGGGGGTCGGGGTTAAGCTGGATGGGTGTGGCGGACATGGCAAGTATTCCTAGTAAGCATCATCCGCTAGGTATACCAGAATACGCTAGAAATCGCCCACTGGTATCTACCGCTTCCGATCAATACGACCGCAACTTTCTACGGAATCTCCGCACTGCCCCCGGGCTCCAGTACCCAAAACTGTTCAGTCGGCACTCCCTGCCCCTCCAGCGCGATAGTCAGGTCGGCGGGGGGCTCGTTAATCCCTTCCCAGGTAAGCTGGAACACGCCAAAGTGAATGCCAAGACTTTGTTTGCTTTTCAAGTCGAGATGGGCCCGCACCGCTTCTTCGGGATTGAGATGAATGTCTTTCATGAACCAGCGGGGCTCGTAGGCGCCGATGGGTAGCAGGCTCAATGCGAAGGGCCCGTGTTGCTCTCCTTGCTCTTTGAAGTGCGGGGAGTAGCCTGTATCACCGGCAAAGTAGATTGCCCCCTCGGGAGTGTCGATCACAAAGGAACCCCAAAGCGTTTTCATCTGGTCGGTAACCCCGCGCCCGGATCGATGCTGGCACTCGACGAAATGCACGGTGGCATCACCGACGGCGATGTGCTCCCCCCAATCAAGTTCAACGGCATTGGGGTAGCCCTGCTTTTTTAAGAGTTTGGCATTGCCCAGCCCTGACACAATGACGGGCTCTTTTTCCTGCTGCTGGCGCAGGGCCCTTAGACTCGCGGTATCCAGGTGATCGTAGTGGTTGTGGCTAATCAGAATCAGGTCAATGTCCGGTAACGCGTCGATCGGAATACCTGGGTCACGCACCCTCTTTGGGCCGGCAAAGGTGACGGGGCTCACCCGCGTTGACCACACTGGGTCGGTGAGGATATTCAGTCCTGCTACCTGTACCAGCACGGTGGCGTGATTAACGTAGGTCGCCTTGATGCCCTCGGTAACCCGCTCCCTGATGGGATCTGCCGGGGGGTTCTCGATCCACTTGGGCCATGGGGTTTTCTTGCTGATGTTTTCCCAGAAGAATCGCGCGATTTCTCCCGCGCTTTTATCGGCACCGCTGGTGTTGTAAAAGCGCTTACCGTCGTAATGAGGTGTCATGGATTCCTTGTCTTTTGGCGCTGTTTGCGTCGCCGCTTGGGGACTGCTGGCGAGCAGCATTAGGAGGATTAGTATTTGAGCCAAACGAGGGCGCTGGCTCTTAAATGCATTCAAAGCAAAAATCACGGGTTCAGAGTCGAGCAGCTGGTACTGCGCTGACGGATCGCTACTCGGGATCCGCTAGTTTGAGCAGTTGCTTACCCTGATTAGCGCCGGTATACAGTCGCTGCAGAGTGGCGGGGATGTTGTCAAAGCCCTCCTGCACATCGACTCGATATTTGAGCTCTCCTGAGGACACCCAGCCCATGAGGTCCTGAATGGCTTCCATCATGCGGGGGAGGTAGTCGAGGATGATGAACCCTTCCATGCGCCCGCGATTGGTGACCAGATTCATAATGTTATTCGGACCCGGTTGAGGCTCGATGTCGTTGTAACCCGAGATACCACCGCAGAGAGCAATGCGTGAGTGCAGTGCAAGATGGTTGAGCGCTGCTTGCAAGGTACTGCCACCGACGTTGTCAAAAAAGACGTTCCACTTATCGGGACAGGCGGCGCCAATTTGCGCATCGAGGTCACCTTCTTTGTAATCGATAGCCACATCGACCTTGGCTTCTTCCGTAAGCCAGGCGCATTTTTCGGTTCCACCGGCAATGGCAACGACCCGGCAGCCCTTTATGCGGGCGATTTGTGCGGCGACGGATCCCGTGGCGCCAGCAGCACCCGAGACCAGCACAGTCTCCCCGGCGACGGGTTGGCCAATCTCCAATAAGCCAAAGTAGGCCGTAATCCCTGTAATGCCCAGAGCCGATAGCATGAGCTCGGGGGGTACACCGGGGGGCAGCTTGTTGACCCCCATGGGACCTGCACCGGGGGCGACTATCACGTAGTCCTGCCAGTTGCCTGTGGTTTGCACCAAGTCCCCTTTGGCGAAATCGGGGTGATGCGACTCCACCACCTGACCCACCGAGCCCGCGCGCATAACCTCTCCCAAGCCGACGGGGGGTAAATAGCTGGGGCGATCCACCATCCAGTTGCGCTGGGTCGGATCAAAGGAGAAATACAGGTTGCGCACCAGCACCTCACCGTCACTCGGTGTGGGGATCGCGGTTTCGTTGTAGGTAAAGT
>Ga0255767_1002374_pt1 | contig 16319 bp, 9 predicted proteins | sample 071ome_24_FD_179967 | JGI IMG/M metagenome (GOLD analysis project Ga0255767, IMG submission 179967) | Coastal salt marsh microbial communities from the Groves Creek Marsh, Skidaway Island, Georgia - 071402CT metaG (version 2) | ecosystem: Environmental > Aquatic > Marine > Intertidal zone > Salt...
CTAGTGAGTGAGGACTCGAGCTCCTCATTCTTCGAGAGCACGTCGTAGAGCTCAGCTTCCGTTTCGCGGAGCTTCTCTTCAGCCGCGGCAACTTTAGATTCAGAGTTCTCTGACTCGAACCGAGCTGAATCCAACTTCTGTTGCAATTGTTCTCTTTCACCCAAAGATGACTCATATTCAACTAACTTGCCTCTAGCTTCCTCGAGGTCAGACTCTAATATCAACTTAGCATTGGAAACGAGTGAAATTTCAGATTCAAACGATTTGATCTGCTCGTTCAATTCCTCTACGTTCGACTCTGCGCTTTTCTGCGCTTCGTACGCGGCATACAGGTCGGCTTCGAAGTTCGTTCGAGCAGATTCAAGCTCTGTGCGAGACTTTTCGAGATCCGCTCTCAACTGCTCTTGCTCGAGAGCCGAGGAAGCTTTCACATCTTCCAGTTGCTCTCGAAGTTCTATCATCTCTGAGTTACGAACGTCGGATAACGACGAAATCTCGTTCTCGAAGGTTGATATTTTCTCAGTCGCGGCATGCAAATTTGACTCGGCAATTCTCCTGGCCTCCACAGCTGCCCTCAATTCACTCTCAAACTTCTCATGAGAAGAATCCAACTCAGCTCTGACCTCTTCTAGCTGCCTCTTCGCGATTTCTGCTTCACCTGCTATCGCTGCTGCAGCAATGGAAGAACCCATCTCTTCCTCCATCTTCGAACGAACTTCTTCCAGCTCGGACTCAAGCTCAACAACTCGCGCGTTGGCAGACTCTACCCTTTTACTCTCTTCGTAGTTTTGATCCCTCATAACTTTTAACTTTGCTTCTAGCGCGTAGACTTTTGAGTCGTACTGTTTGCCCAATGCTTGGATTTCTTGTTTATGCTCGCTGAAAGTGACCTCCAGAACAGCGTTGAAATTTTCCTTCGTCTCAGTCAAAATCTTTTCGGCCTGTTCTTGTGCCTTTGCGGCCAGCTCTAATTCTTCATTCAGTTCAATAAACTTATCGTGCTCTTCTCGAAACTTATCGAGAACGAGCTCCATAGCTATTTTATCTGCCTCAATAATACTTTTAGCTTTTTGAACGTTTTCGAAGTTCTCTTCGGCTAACTTTTTACTCTCCTCGGCACTTTCAAGCTCCTTTTGCAAATCTTCAATCTTGCCATTCAACTCCCGTTCAAGTTTATTTGCGCGCTCCAACTGTTCTGCACGTTCACGATAAACGTCCGCCGTCGCTTCGTCTCTTTCTCGCCACGCATCATCGAGTTCAGCTTTGGACTCTAATTTAAACATTTCGAGATCTTCGATAGCTTCGGCAAGATTCGCCTCTAACGTCGCAAAGTTCTCAACTTTATCCAACGCTTCTTGCAGTTCGTTTTCCTTAGATGCAATTTGATCGCGCAAAGCAGTGAGTTCTTCCTCGAGAGCCCCTTGGTTGGCCAACGCCGATTCGAGCTCGGCGATCTTCTCCCGTGCTGACATTTGAGTCGCTTTTGCTTCGATTTCTTCCGTTTCTAATTGCTTCATCCGTTCTGATGTTTCTGTGAGTTTGCTTTCCATGAACGAGACCCTTTCTCGGAAAACGTCAAGATCTCTCTCAACATCGCCGTACTCAGCCAATTGGTTCTCGAGATCTTCAATTTTCTCTCGCCACGCTTTTTCGTTCAACTCTGCTTCTTCTTTTGAGGCCAGTGCGGCTTTCAACTCTTTGTCGAAAGATTGTCTAGACAATTCGAGAGCATCTTCCGCTTCCTTAATTTGCAGCTCTAAGTCCCGTCCAAAAGCTGCATATTCGGTATTTTGTCGATTCAATCGCTCATCAAACTCGGATTTTAGAGTCTCTTTCTCCTTCTCGGCATTTTCAAGCGCTTTTTCGAGGTCCTTTATTTTCCCGTCGACATATTCCGATCGTTGCGTTTCACTTTTCGATATCGCAATATTCGCAAATTCAAGCTTCTGCTTCAAATCTGCAATTTCTTCGGTCAACGATTTATTCATCTCTTCAAACTGTAGAACTTCATCTCTTATTTGTTTCGAACTCGCTTCCCGCAGCTCTATCTCTCGTTCTAAATCAGCCTCTGCTTTTCTCTGAAAAGTATCAAACTCAATTTCGAGATTTTTCCTCGAGGACTTCACGTTTTCGATTTCAATGAGCAGCGTTTCTCTCTCCTCCTGGAACTTTTCAGCTTCCAATTCAAGCGAACGCTTTGATTCAAGCTGCTCCGTTAAGTTTCTGATTTCTAATGCCATAGCGCGTTTTCCGATGCCAAGTTCTTCTTTTTCTTTCGATGTTTTCTCCTTCAGCTCTTCGAATTGTAGTTCCACGGAATCTTTCAAAGCAGTGACTTCGGCGAGTTCATCCTCAATCACCTTTTTCTCTTTAATGGCAATTTCGGAAGCTTCCGAAAGCTTTGATGCATATTCTAAATTTTTCTCCTCCAAACTTCGAGTCTCTTGCGACAACTTGGTTTCTATAGACTGCACTTTTTCAACCAATTCCTTTATTTTCTTTTTGAATTCCAATTCTTGCTTGGCAAAATCTTCGCTCGCCTTTGTGTAGCGACTTTCAACTTCTGTCAATTTCGATTCAGTCTCAGCTTGAGCCAAAAGTGCTGCATTCAGCCTTTCTTCTTGGGTCGAACCTGCGATTTGAGCAGACTCTTGAAGACGTTCCAACGCCTCGGTTGCATCGGCGGCGCGAGTCGTGGCAATCTCGGCTTCGCTTTCGAGTTTTGCAACTCGTTGATTGAAAGCAATAATTTCGAGTCTCATTTTCTGTCCTTCCGTGGACAACGCGTCGATTTCCTCACGAGATTTGGATTCAATCGTTTTCAACGCATCTTCGGCATCTTCTTTCATGCTTATCGCTTCTTCAAGTTCGGACGCATTCGCAGTCAACTCGGTTTTAAGCCTTTCAATCTCTGACTGCAAAAACTCTTCGCTTCTCATCTTTTCACTTAAACGCCTCTCGAGATCAGAAATTTCAGTCTCCACCTGTAGGGCGTTTTCTTCTTTCAAATCTTTCAAAGCTGCTCTCTCGTCCTGCAATTCCTTTTCCATCTGCGTAATGACGAACTTCATGGAATTCAACTCAGATTCTCGCGATGCTTGCGCTTGTCGCAAAGAATCGCGCGCGAGCTCTAAATCTTTTTGCAACTTTGCATTTTTCTCCACCGACTCTTCGACTGCGCGCTTCATGTCCAACTCCGCTGAAGCCGCACTCTTCGCGGCAGCTTGTTCGTTTCTCCTCAGTGATTCGGTCATTTCTGCTTCCTTTCGTTTCATTTCGTTCGCGAGTTTCTTTTGTTCACTTCGTGCGTGTTCTAACTGAGCTTTTACTTCGTTTCCTTCATCTTTTCTTCGTTTCGCTTCGTCCATGAGTTTCTCTCTTTCCGCTTTCGCATCCTCGAGCTGAGACTTTATGTTTCTCGCTTCAGAATCGGAAACAGCGAGCTTCGCTTTCACGCCGTTTAATTCCTTCTTTAACTCGGTGATTTCTTGCTGAGATACCGAGTTTTGCAGCGTAGAAGAAGAGGAAATTGGAGACGAAGGCTGAGCATTCTTAGCCGCGACGCTTGAATTCAAAGCACCGAGCGGTTGGGTCATCGCGGCATATACTTCCGGAGTTCTCAATCGCCACGGTTCTGCTTCTGTCGTTGCTGTTGCTTCGCCACTTGCTGGCGGTGATTGTTCCAGTGCAGCGGAAGATGACGCGAGCATCGCTTTTACCTTGCCAAATGCATCCAGAACAGGGTTGAAGTATCCAAGACGGGTCGAAATGGCAAGCGCTGGCACAGAGGCAACAAACATAGCGGCGCCAGCGTTGAAAACCGGAGCGGGCTTTTTCATCGCCTGGACTTGAACTTGCTTTTTCGTCTTGCTTTGCTGTTGTTCTTTTTCGGCCTTCTTGAGTAACTGTGCTTCTTTCTCCCGACGTCGTTGATTGTTTCTCTCCTCTTCCATCCGAGCCGCTCGCTTCTGCTTCTCTTCTTCTTTGATTCGTCGTCCTCGTTGTTGTTGTTGTTGTTGCTGCTGCTGCTGCTGTCGCTGCTCTATTCGCGCATCTACCATCGTGGCAACTTTCTTACGAACCTCTTCATCTTTCACTTCCTTTCGTTCTTGTTCTCGTTGTCGTTCCACGTGCACCACCACTCGATCTCCCGGAAACACGAAATCCAAATCCACGCCTGGATTGAGCGCTTTCAGTGCCTCGACGTCTACCCCGACGTACTCCGAGAGCATTTCCACCGTTTCTCCGGGTTTAAACGTATAAAACGTCCGCACTTGTTTATCGTTATTACTCTTGTTGGTTCTCGTTGTTTCGTCGATATTTTTTGAAGAAGAAGAGGCTGCTCCGGCTGCCTCAACTCTGAAAATCTTCCTTTTCCGAACACGAGCACTCTCTCCGCCGATATCACCGTACCTACTTCTCCTTCGAAACGATCGAGACGACGCGTAAGAAGAAAAAGGAGGAAAGATCGACCGCCCATTCTTGTCACCACATCCTAAACGGACCGCCTGAGTCGTCGCCATGCCGCCACTGTTTCGTTTCGTGTGTTTCGGGAAAGGAGAGGAGAGATACATTTTTTAAAAAAATGGAGGGAAAAAAATAATAACGGAGGGAGAAGGGATCTTCGGGACGCGAGACTTTGAAAACGACGCTACAAAAAAGAAACGGAATCGAAGAGGAAGAAGAGCCGAAGAAACGAGAGAACGGACGCACCACCCGCGCGTCTCTTTCGCGTTCGTTTGTTTTTATTCTCTCTGCTCTCGACGAGTGGTGAAATTGAAATATTCACGACACACGGGTGTGTTTGTCGTGTGTAGAGTTTGAAAAAAAAATCAAAAAAATTTTAATTGAATAAATTTTTTCCGCTCTCTCTCTGCTGCGCGAAAACAAAGGGGGCGCGCGTTCACTCAGAGGAGAACATAAATTCAATAACCTTTTCGTCAGAGCGCGCGCGCGCAGAAGAGAGAGAGAGAGAGAGAGAGAAAAGGAGAATGAAACCTCATCCTCGTCTCGAGATTGACTAAATTTATCGCAGATATATACGCACACGTACACATAAAATACCACACGATGCCAGCGTTGCGTCTGTGCGGACGGAGTTGGCTCGTCGCGTTGGACGATTTAGTCATCCCGGCGTTTCTCCTTTGCGTGTTACACGTCGTGTGGCTGTGCGTGTTGCTGAGCGTGTACGCGAAAGCGAGAGGGAAAGAGTTGCAACGAGAGACGTGCGGGAAAGTCGGAGAGAAAGCGATGGAGTGGGTGTTCGTCTCCTCGTCTCTGTTCTTTCTCGCGGCGAGCGTTGAGTTTTTGATTGGTTTCGAGAGCTCGAAAGGGAAGATATTGGAACCGAACAAACGGAGGAGAGCGAGACCACTTCTGATCGTGCACTCGATTATTTTAGTCGCGATAGTTTGCGCGATGGGGTACGGAGTCGTTTTAATGAACGAAGAAGGCGGGAAAGAGTGTTACGAGACGGAAGGGGTGAAGAACGCGGTGTTGTCGGTCATCGTCGGAAACTTCGTCGTCGTCGGGTTGACGGCGTTTGGCGTATTTTCCATGTTTTCCGCGTTCGCGCATTTAGATCCCGAAGAGAGGTGGCAGAGGATATTTTCCATCCTCGGGTGTTTGATGTGCGTGGGGAGAGGTGGGAGCTCTTCGTCCTCGAGTAATGGGATTCGGAGAGAGAGCACGGCGGTTGAGGATTTAGAAAACATTGATAAAAAAACGAGAGAACGAGGAGGGGTGACGGTGGGAAGAGGAGGTGGTATGAGCGCCATCGCGGATTGCTTCGGCGAAATATTCCAAGGTGCAGATTTAGTGCCGAGCGATATAAGCGCAGGTCTCGCGCTCTTAGCCATACAAGATAGACGAATGCTCAAAGATCCTCCGAAAGGAATTTTGTTGAAACCATCGAGCCCGGCGGCGCCAATCGCCGCTGCGTCGCTCGCGGTGAATGAAGGAAAAGACGTCGAGCGCGGCGATATTGAAGCAACACTGTTGACAACCAGCGAGTCACCACGAAGTGCCGCTTCGTCTTCTCTGTTTTCTGATGAACGAGAGACGTCGTCGTCGTCGTCTTACGACGTGCCGATTAAATCTTCCGGAGAGTTGCTCTCGAAGACGCTCGAAGACATGGCGCATTACGCGAGATGGTCGTTAGCCGCGTACGGTTGGACGTTATACGCTTGGGCGCACCCATCTAAAGGGTTCAAGATGGCGTTTTCTTTTAAAGGCATGAGTCGATTGTGCTGCGGGTGGTATTATAGGAGACAGAAGAGGAAGAAAAATATCGCCAATGGTCGCGGTAGTAATAGTAATAGTAGTAATAACAGTAGCGGCGAAGTTGTCGTGGAAGTCACGGAGGATATGGAAGAAGACGAGGAAGAAGAGAAAGAGCGCTTGTATAACTCCAGGCAAGACGTGACGCTTGATCGTGCCGCGTTGAAAGCCTGCGCTGGAATCTCTTCGCGAGACATCTTCTATATATCGAAGGAGGAAGGCGTAGGTAAAGTGCCGTACTTCATCGCTCGAGACGTGAAGAAACGCTCGGTCGTTTTATCCATTCGCGGAACGCTTTCGATTGCCGATTGCGTCACAGACGCCATGTATAAACCGACGGAGTTGGATATAAACTTGCTCGGTAAAGATATCGCGAAGAAAAAGTTCAGTGGCTCTCAGTTACACTGCCACAAAGGCATCGCCGAAGTCTCGGAGTTTGTTTTTAACGATTTGAACAGACATCGCATTTTGGACCAAGTCATTCTCGGCGAAGAAGGCACGGCAGAAGGCGATTCGATTCCGGAAGATGTTCTCTCCGAATGTCGCGGATGGCGATTAGTGCTCACGGGACACTCGCTCGGCGGCGCGACGGCGTCAATCGTGGCGCTCTTTTTGCGCGAGAAGTTCCCTACTCTAAAAGTCGTCGCCATCGAACCTCCGGGAGGATTACTCGGTGCTGAACTCGCGAAAGAAACGGAACAGTTTTGCACATCTTCCATCCACGGACTCGATGCTATCACGCGTTTGTCTGGTCCAACCTTGTTAAAGCTTCGTTCGGAAGTCATCAACGCGTTAGTCAGGTGTAAACTGAGCAAGGTTCAACTCATTAGAAAACTGACAATGTCGCGAACTGCGCTCGTTGAATCGGACGTATTCAATGACGATGATACCGATGACGCCTTACCTTCTGAAGCGACGAGTTTGCGTCAGAGTTTCAACGCTTTCTCGGAACGGCAAATCTCTTCGGATCCAAACATGGCGGCGCCGTTGTACCCGCCGGGCGAGTTGTTGTACCTCCGAAAAGTCAAATACTATCCAACCGACGACGCGTCGCCGTCCTCGTCCTCATCTTCGCATTCGGGCAACCGACGAAGGGCGACCAAAACTATCCGACATTTTAACTACGAGATTTGGAAAATAGAAGCGAAAGACCTCATGGACCGCGGCTTTTTAGTCGGACCTTCTTTTTTCATAGATCATTTCCCGGACACCGTGGCTGCCGTATTGAGCGGTTTAGCCGCTTCGTTCGGCGAAGAAGTCGGCGCCGCGCGAGAAGAGAACGAAGACCACCAAGAGCAAAGAACGAAACTCGTCGCGAGAATGGGTTTGCCGAAATCTGTCAGCAAAGAGCACGTCGCCAGCGATTTAGATCACCTCGTCGACGACGACGACGACGACGGTAACGATTAAATTATATCACCATTAGTCTTTTTGAAAATAGTAAAGCAAGCACGTAGTTCACAGTGCTGACCTTTTTTTTGAGAGAGGAAGCAAAAAGTCAAAAACGACGTGTCACACTCTCTCTTCTTCTACAAAAAATAAATAATTCCCGACAACAACACGCTCATCTTTTCGTTGCGCCCCGCGCTGTTCGTGTTCGTCTTCGCCCGCAACACGCTAAAAAACGATCGCAGCCCGCGCGCGCTCACTGTTTTCGCGTCGATACCCCGCAATCGATCGTCACTCTCGTTCGTCTGTTGCATAAAAATAACAGAGAAAGAAAAACGAAGAAGACCCCTCTCTCACTCAACACATATAAAAACCAATGAGCGCTTTAAGAGTGCTCCTGAGAAACGCGAACGGCATCAAAAACGCCGAACTTTGCGCGTTCGCTCGAACTTCCGGAGTCTTGTCCACGTCTAGTAACAGCATCAACACCAACAACGAGAAAAAATACTATCACAAAAACGTCGTCGACCATTACGAAAAACCGAGAAACGTCGGTGCTTTCGATAAGAAGGATGCAAACGTGGGGACGGGTTTAGTGGGCGCGCCGGCGTGCGGCGACGTGATGAAACTCCAAATTCGAGTAGACGACGACGGTAACATCACAGATTCGTGCTTCAAGACGTTCGGGTGTGGGAGCGCGATCGCGTCTTCCTCGGTCGCCACGGAGTGGGTGAAAGGACAACACATCGACGAAGCGACGCAGATTAAAAACAGCGAAATCGCGAATCACTTGAACTTGCCTCCGGTGAAGTTGCACTGTTCCATGTTGGCCGAAGACGCGATTAAAGCCGCGGTGAAGGACGTGAAGGAGAAGCAAGCGAAAGCGAAAGAAGCTGCCGCGGCTGCGGCTGCTGGGAAGTAAAAGGTTCCGACGGAATTATCATCATCATCATCATCATCATCATCATCATCGTTGTAAATATATACACACACAAATAGACTCAAATTCACCATTTTTTTCAACAACTAATCACGTTTTCCACTCCGACACAAGAAAAGCGCATCACCACGCGGTAGAAACGAAAAACATGGCCGCCACGACTAACCGCACGTATCTCGGCATCAACAGTTCTTCGCGTCTGCGCGCGCGCTCCTACCAGTTCGCGTCCTCGTCTTCATCAATTTTAACTACAACGAGTAGGAGAAGAAAATCTTCTTCTTCTTCTTCTTCTTCTTCTTCTCGTCGCTCGACGACAGTTGTTGTTTCTTCTTCTTCAACCGCGGAAAGAGAAGGCGACGAAACGCACGAACGAAGACCAATCCTGGTCGTGTCGGATTTAGACGGAACGATGGTTGGCGACGACCGATCGACTTCAGCGTTTCGGACGTTTTGGGAAGGAGAGATTCGCGACGGAAGGAGCAAACTCGTGTACAGCACCGGTCGTTCGTTGGAGTCGTTTCGAGTTTTGTTGAGCGAGAAGCGAGAGGTGATGGTTGAACCAGAGATGCTGATATGCGCTGTCGGCACTAAAGTGTACTCGAAAACTGAGGAAGAAAAATGGGTCGAAGACGAAGAGTGGACGAGAACGCTAGACGTGGGGTGGGATGAGTCTATCGTCCGAGCCGGGTGCGCGAAAGCCATCGAATTATGCGGGGAAGAGTCGGCACATTTTCGACCGGAGGAGGAACAGAACGCGCATAAAATAACGTGCGGGTTGAAGGATGAAAAGTTAGGCGACTTTGTGGAAACGTTGGAGAAATATTTGAAAGAAAAGAAAGTGACGGCGAAAATAATTAGCTCCGGTACGGGTGGATGGAAGTACGTAGATTGCGTCTCGAATCAAGCAGGGAAGCTGGAAAGCTTAGAGTTTGTGAGAAAGAAGTTAGGCTTCGAGGTGGAGCGAACGGTAGCATGCGGAGATAGCGGGAACGACGAGTTGATGCTCTCGGGGAAGAATTTAGCGATAGTCGTAGGTAACGCGCAGGATGATTTAGTGAGGTGGGCAGAAAAAGCGCTTTTAGAAGGAGAAGAAGTAGAAAAAGGAGGAGAAGGAAGTTTAAAGAAGCGAGTGATTGTGACAAAGGCATTCGAGGCGAGAGGGATTATAGAAGGCATACGCACGCATTTTTTTTAAGATTGATTTTTAATCTAGTACTACGAGTCGTCTAATCGCGGAAATCTCACGCGGAACCATTTCGACCGTCGATCGTAACGCGTCCATGTTCGCGCTGCAAGGGACAACCGTCACTTTAAACGCTTTTTCACCGCTCGCTCTACTTATAAAATACACCGCATTCTGGCCAAAATTCCGGCCTATTTGGAGCACGCGCTGTTCAACGCTAATCCGACTCTCAGTCTTGTACCCAATAAAAGGCACAAAGTACCCGCACTCGACCCAGTTCATGTTGTCAAAATCGGTGACATCTGAGTCGTATTCTGAAGTCAGCGAGCGACCGAGCTGAACGTGCGGGAATGCATCGACGAGCTCGTGTTCGAGCGCTTTCTTTGCGATTGCGTTTGCTCCAACACCCATGTTCATCGAGTGGGGATTATCGGCCGTGATTATCCAGCCTTCTACGGGTAAATCTACTACCTGTGTACTCTCACGTTCTATTTCTTCATCATCATCACCCTCCTCGTCTTTACCTCTGCTTCTTGTCATAATCACCACTGTTTCTTGGCTTTTATAATCCAACGAGAAGGCGATGAGCGCGTTGGCGTATGCTTCCGCCAAATCATAAATACTCGATATGCCTCGTTCTTTCGGTATAATCATCTTTTCCGACATGAGACGCGCGTATTTCACTTCGTTGTACGCCAAAGCTCTCTCTCTTCCTAATTTTGCTACTTCTTCTAATCTATTTTCGTCGATATTCGTGATGAAATCCGCGAGCGCTTCGACGGATTCCTTCTCGTAGTCGAACGAAAAGACGCCTTGACTTTCTATGAGAAGTTCACTGGATCCTACTTTGCCTCCAGAACACACCAAGCTTGGCGCTCCAAACGCCGCCGCCTCGATAACAGTCATGCCGTACGCGTCTTTGCGACACGGGTGCACGTTCAATTTCGTTCTCGAATAAATCTCACCGAGCTGTGCCGCATTCAAGAAGGACTCAATGCACAACTCAGAGGCATTCGGTATATGCTTCGTTGCTTCTCGAAACCGTTTTTTTAACCCTTCGGCAAACTCTGACGTCGCAGGAGCGACGAGTATTGGTTTCAACTCATCGCCAAAAGCATCGCGCTTGGCGAGCTCCTCGACGAGCTCGATAAACCGTTCCGGCTCTTTCTCTTTACTCACGCGAACGACGCACAGCAAAGCGTTTCGTGTCTTCTTCAGCGATGGTTGCTCTCGAGCGAGAGCGCTCGTTGCGTCTCTCAAAACGTCCTCGCGCAAAGGTGGGTGAAGCACCACTGCGACGACAGCCTCTCTGCCGTCGACGCCGCCAACGAAAGCGTCTCTCAAAAATTTGGCGTCGTTTATGCACAAACAAATAACGTGCGTCGACGCGGCAACCATGCGTTGCTCTAATTCGTAGTGAGACTCGTCGTGTAACGTAAACACGCGGTAATTCAGATACGTCAAAGGAGGAGAAGGAGGAAATCCGTCTTCTTTTGCTTCCTCGTATTTTTTCTTAACTCGCGCGTACACTTGGTGTGACGACCAATCGACTCCCAAGACTACATCGCATCGAAACTTCACGATGTCCACCAACTGCTTCTCGGATAAGTTCATCGCGAACTCTTCGTGCGCGCAGGTTTTATCTAACCGTCCCCACTTTGATTTCGGCACCGGAACAGAGAGAAGAACACCACCGTCTTCGTTCTCTTCTTCTTCACCGTTATTTTTATCGCGCTCTCCACTCATTTCTTCTTCTTTTTTCGGTCTCGCGCACACCACCATCACCTCCGCGCCGTCAAACCTCAATCCTCTCACCGTACTCGAGGCTAACACGCCGTTCCCAGAGAACGTCTCGAACGTGTATTCGTACGAGATGAACAGAACCTTTCTTTTTCGTCGTTGTCTTTTCTCATTTTTTATTGTCGTCGCCGCTTCCATTCTATTATTTGTTCTTTTTTCTGCGGCAGAAGAGAAAGTGGAGTGGAGAGAAGTGGAACGTGTGAGTCAGCAAACAAAGCGCGGAGAGAGATCAAAAAATTTCTCTCGGCCACACGGACTTATCGTCGTTCGTCGTTCACAAGAGAGAGACGTTCCTCGCCACTTGATTTCACTGCTCATTTTTGCAACGAGTTGGTGATAAAAAAAGGAAAAAAATATTCTAGAGGCACACAATCTCTCGTTACTTTTCTAGCTCTCCTCTCTCGTTACATACGCAAAAGAGAATAGTTAAAATATGTCTGCCTTTGCCACGCACGCGAAAACGAGCGCGTTCGCCGCGGGTGCGAGAGTCCTCTCCTCCCAGAAGAAGACGAACAATAACAACAACAGCAACAACAGGTGCGAGGTTAACCTTTTCCCGTTGTTTTTGTATGGAAATATTGTCGGTTGAGAAATTTGTTTTTTTATTTCGTGTGGAAAGATCGTGCGTCCATATCCAATAATCATTTCGTTTTTGGATTTTGCGCTTCTCTCTCTCTCTTTCCTCCCTCGTGGTGTGACTATTGCATCGCACACGTATCGCATCATCGCGCTCGCGAGGATGACGATGATACTGATGATGCGTGTGTGCTCTTCGCGTTACGCCTCCTCCTCTTTCTTGCGTTCTTCGCGCGCGCGTGTATTCATTCGTACCCGAGAGCGATTTCGAGTTTTTCTCTTCTCTCTTTTTTTTCTTGGTTAAAACGCAAGCGCTGACACAAAAAACTCTCTCCATCCTTCTCCATAAAAAAAAAAAAATTTGGATATTTTTGTATCTAAAACACAACTGATGAAATATTGATGGGCAAAACACACAAACAGAAGAATCCAACGAGTCATTCGCTCCGAGGCGGTCGCGCAAAAGGAGACCAGCGCGTCGGCGATGTCAAACACGAAGTCTGTCGCGGCCATCATCTTGGGTGGTGGCGCCGGTTCGCGCTTGTACCCGTTGACGAAGACTCGATCGAAGCCAGCCGTGCCGATTGGCGGGGCGTATCGACTCATCGATGTGCCCATGTCCAACTGCATCAACTCTGGCATCAACAAAGTGTACATTTTGACGCAATTTAACAGCGCGAGTTTGAACAGACACTTGGCGAAGACGTACAACTTTGGTAACGGGATCGTCAACGGCGGGTCTGGGTTTGTGGAAGTTTTGGCGGCTACGCAAACGCCGACGTCTACGGACTGGTTTCAAGGCACCGCGGACGCCGTCAGACAGTACTCGTGGTTGTACACGGACGTGAAGAACAAAGACGTCGAGGATATTGTCATCTTGTCTGGTGACCACCTGTACCGCATGAACTACATGGACTTTGTTAATCACCACAGAAAAACGAACGCGGACATCACCATCGCGGTGTTGCCGTTGGACGACAAGAGAGCGTCGGACTTTGGTTTGATGAAGTGCGACGAAAACTTGAGAATCTTTGAATTCTCCGAAAAGCCGAAAGGGGACGCGTTGAAAGCCATGCAAGTCGACACGACTTTGCTCGGTCTCTCTGCTGCCGAAGCGAAACAAAAGCCGTACATCGCCTCCATGGGTATCTATGTCTTCAAGAAGTCTTCGTTGGACGAATTCTTGAACAAAAAGTACGTGGAGAACCACGATTTTGGCGGGGAAATCATCCCGTTTGCCGCCAGAGACGGCTACAACGTCCAAGCCTACCTCTTCAACGATTACTGGGAGGACATTGGAACCATCAAGTCCTTCTTCGAAGCGAACTTGAACTTGGCTGCGGATGAGCCGGACTTTGAATTCTACGACGCGGATTCTCCAATCTACACTTCGCCGCGATATTTGCCGCCGGCCAAGATTCAAAACTGCGAGGTTAAGAACGCCATCATCTCCCACGGTTGCTCTTTGTCCGATTGCAAGGTGAACGATGCCATCATTGGTATCCGATCCAACATCGGTAAGGGTGCGGTCATCGACCACGCCATGGTCATCGGTGCTGACCTCTACGAGTCGGACGAGCAACGCGCCGCGTTGTTGGCCGCCGGGGAAATCCCGATCGGTATCGGAGAAGGTACCGTAATCAAGAACGCCATCATCGACAAGAACGCGAGAGTCGGTAAGAACTGCACGATCACCAACGCCAGCAACATTGACTTCGATGACGACGAAACAAAGCACCCGAACTACTTCATCCGAGACGGAGTCGTTATTGTCATGCAAGGCGCGACCATTCCGGACGGCACCACCATCTAAATAATAAAAAACAATAGAGGAGAGAAAAAGAGAGAGAGAGAGAGAGAATGAGAGGGAATAGTGAATCGAGTGATGTAAATACATAACGCGCTTTTAATACAGCATATATACTGAGAGCATTAAATACATTGTGAGTGTTGCAGAAATCTTCACTTTTTTTGTCGCCCTTCTTCTCCCCATACATGTACACCATACCCAGGACCGGTTGTCGTTTAGGAGGAGCACCAACATCAACATCAGCAACAGCACGTCGTTGTCGTCAGAGCAGCAGCAGCAGCAGCGTGAAGACTCGTCGCTTCGTTCCCTCGTCGTCTTCGTCGTCGAGGTCTCTCTTCTTCCCAAAGTTGAACGCGTTCTCCTCCTCCTCTTCTCTTCGCTTGAGCATCGGCAGAACGAGCGCGACTGCTACCGGCGAGAACAACAGAGCTCGAGAACGACGGCAAAAGGAAGAAGTAGAACGACGACAACTATCTCTTCGGAAGAAGAACTTCTCGCGCTCGAGATCGAGGAGAACGGCGGCGATACGAACGAACAGTTTGTTACGTTTTGGGGGTGGTGGTTTCCAACAACAAACGCTCTTCGCTCCAGAAGCTTTGTTCGTAATCGCAGCGCTGAGCGCCATCGTAATCGCAACCACAGCGATGATAAAACGCGTATTTAAAACGAACGGCGAAATGAGCGACAAAAGAAAGAAAGTCGTGGTGATCGGCGGCGGGTTTGCCGGGATGCAAGCCGTATTTGATTTAGCCAAAACGTGCGATGTAACTTTGGTGGATACGAAGGCGTATTTCGAGTACACGCCTGGCGCACTCTCCGCGATGCTTGGAGGTGGGCCAATGCGGAGGTATAAAGGGAGTGGACATTCAGGAGAGAGGATTGGAAAGTTACACAGATCGTACGAGAAGATGTGCGCGCGAGTAGGAGCGAGCTTTGCGCATGTTGCGGACGACGGCGTTAAGTGCGTGTGCGAGGAGTACGTTTCCGTGCGAATGGCGGGCAGAGAAGAAGATGAGGAGAATAAAAAGCTAGCGTACGATTATTTGATCATAGCGACGGGAAGTAACTACGGTGGTGGCGCTCCGGGTATTAAGCCGATGGGTGGGACGCCAGGAGAAGGTGCAAAGACTGGTTACGCTAGACAAAAGACGTTTCAACGAGATGCGGAACGCGTAGCTACGCCTTCTTCTCGCAAGAATATCAACAACAATAACAACAATAGCATTGGTAACGATGATGAAAGGGAAAAGACGACTTTAATCGTTGGTGGTGGAGTAGTCGGCGTAGAATTAGCGGCGGATATAGCGTGCGTTCGTGCAAAAGGAAAGCGAACGACAACGAGTGTTGTTTTAGCGCACGATAAAAATAGACTTTTGGACACGTTGCCGAAATCCGCCTCGGAGTACGTGGAAAAGTGGTTCGAGAGGAAGAATGTTCGCGTCGAGCTCGGCCAAAGATTCGAGAGAATAAACGGTGACGAATCTTCTCCAACTTCTTCTTACGTTGGTTCAAAAAACAAAACGGTCAAGATTGAAGCGAACGAAACGGTTTTTGCCGTCGGCTCGAAACCCTCCACCAATTTTCTTTCGTTTGAAAATCCAAGCGCTTTACTTTCCGTCGCCGAGGCTAAGAAGAATAACGAACGAATTCTGGAAATACCGCTCAGTAAGCTCGGATACATCGAACGAGATCCGAAAACTTTGCAAGTTATTGGATTTGAAAATATATATGCGGTTGGTGACTGCGCGATGAAACCGCCGGGACAGTTCTTAGCCTCTTTTGCGCATTGGGAAGCCGAATACGTTGCCACGAGAATAAAGAGGGGAAGAAAACACGCGCAGAAAAAGCAACAAGAATACTCTCTCCCACCTCGATTTATGGCAATATCTCTCGGTCCATGGAACGGTCTTTTCCTCTGGGGAAACCTCGTTCTTTGCAAAGGCGTGCTCGCGGCGATCGTAAAGTTCCTCGTCGAGCTGTGGTTCTCCAACTTTTTCCCGGCGCCGTACGCTCTGTTGCGACGGTTGCCGAAATTTGAGTTTTCTTCGTCGAACGAAGACGAAGGAGGAGAAAAGATTCAGTCTTCGTTCGGGAAGAGTTCGCTCGGCGCGTCCTCATCGTAAATCTTTTGATTATTTTTGTAATAGTTAAGTTGTAATTGTAGTTGTAGTAGTAGTAATAATAGTAGCAGCACCATTAGGAGAGTTCAGCGCAGTTCATCGAAGCGAGACCATCGACCGCTCTCACAGGTTCTTCCATGAATAAAAAATGCGTTACTCCGCGTTCATGGAACAATTTGACAGCAAAAAAAGGAACAAAAAAAGAAAGTTCTCTCTCTTTTT
>Ga0255767_1002385_pt1 | contig 16281 bp, 15 predicted proteins | sample 071ome_24_FD_179967 | JGI IMG/M metagenome (GOLD analysis project Ga0255767, IMG submission 179967) | Coastal salt marsh microbial communities from the Groves Creek Marsh, Skidaway Island, Georgia - 071402CT metaG (version 2) | ecosystem: Environmental > Aquatic > Marine > Intertidal zone > Salt...
GGTCTGCCAGGCGTGCGCACCGGGATCGTGGTGGCTGCTCCCGAGGTGATTCAGTTAATACGCAACAACAATGCCATCAACAACCTGGCGCCTAGTCGCGTCGGCCCCGAGCTCATCACTCCGCTCTTGCATTCCCGTCAACTTACAGCGCTCTGCGATGACATCATCCGGCCGTTTTACGAGAAGCGCCTTTGCCATGCTCTTGATATAGTAAGTCGCACGATGGGGCATCTGCCTGTTCGCGTGCACAAACCGGAGGGCGCCTTGTTTATGTGGTTATGGTTTGAGGATCTACCCGTAACCAGCGAAGTGCTCTATCAGCAACTCATGGCACGGGGCGTGTATGTCCTCGCGGGCCACCACTTCTACCCTCAGCCAGATGAGGGTTGGCGTCATCAGCAGGAATGTATCCGTGTTAACTATGCGGGCGAAGAGGCCGTTGTTGAGCAGGGTCTGTCACTCATTGCTGAGCAGGTCACTAAGATCTACCAATTGGACAGTCCCTAATTTCCATTCCTCTTCTTTAAATTTCCTCTGTTATGTTGCCCCGACGTGTGTGGGTTCAAGAGCACGCACAATTTCGCGGGTAACCACCCAGAGCCGATCCTGCCCCCACACCGCGAGAAGCTCATCACCCTCTGCATTCAGGAGTCTGAAACTCGGCACACCCCACAGCCCTGAAGCATACATCTGCTGCCGATTGGTCTCGAGCATCTGCTCCCATCCGGTGCTACCAAGATGTCCCTTCGCGTCCTGCCAAGAGAGTCCCGCGGCCTCAACCACTTGTTTCAAGCCTCGAGTTGTATTGGTATTGATGCCCAGCACGAAGGCGTGGCGGAGGAAGCTAGATACAAGCTCAATGCCTTTGCCCTGCGTTTCGGCCCAAGGAAACAGCGAATAACAGCGACGCGCGGGCTCCCCGATGGGGTCATAGAATTTACTGTAATCCAGGCCCTGTGACCGCGCCTCCCGGGCGGCATCCATAAAGATATACATCCCCTTCTCGCGGGTAGCGGGCACCCCTCTCATGACCATCGGCAGCACCGGCTTGAGATCAATACTGACGCCGGCCTCCCGCGCGACCGCGATAGCGCGATCAAAAATAACCGCGGTATAGGGGCTTCTCAGGGAGGCATAAACCTCGAGGGTTAGAGAGCCACTATCTTTAACGCCCTGCAAATCAACCTCAGGACGGGGCGCGACGGGAGATGCTTTTGGATTCTTATCGAGACCAAGATCCCGAAGACGCGCCTCAAGATGATGCAGGCGGTCAACCCCCCAGTACCACTCCCCTTCGTAGAAAAACATGGCGCCGGAATAATGCCTAAGCTCTTTGCGCCGTAAAGTGCCCTGCTCAACTTTTTTCTCGGCGTCAGCCGAATCGAGCGCACCATGCTCCTCAGCTAGCCTACGTAGTCTCGCGTCGTCATCACCCCAGAGCGCTGCACCCACTGATTCAGCAAGATTGATAAATTTCACTTGAGATTGTGCTGCCAAAACACGGGTTGCCAGATCCACACAGATCTCGCTTGGTTGCTCTGGGTGGTTTGAGAAAGAAAGACCATAACCCGGAGCGATCAACTGCGCATCGTAGCGCGACAATCGGGCGAGAAGATCCGGTTCGGCCACGTTGCGCCCAGCGGGTGGTGCGACCAGATGACAAATTAGCTCTACGTCATAACGGGCTTGCAACTGTGTCAGCAGACTCGCTGCCAAGTGGCTATAACCGTCGTCAACCTGATGAAAATACTCAACCCGATGCGGGCGACCTTCCTGCTGCCGGGTTGCCTCGGCCGCTCTACGCTTTTTTGCCATGCTCTTTTCGGTGAACAGCTTTGACATCACCCGGGAGGTGGCCCAGCGCATGAGGCGACTCGGATTCGAGGTGGCAACCCCTCCCTGATCTTTAAATTGCTCTGCCATTGACGTCGCTTCCCCGACTATCGGTAATGCTTAGCGACCAAAAAACCCGCTAACCATGGAGATGACTATTTCCCTACTGACTTTCTTGCTGAGACCCTGATGCTCCCGAAGGCGCTCCCAAAACTCAAAAGAAGCTACGGCATCTAGCGCAACGCGATCACTTCTGGGCAATGCCGCCGCTTCGGGCAACCAGCGACCGACCTCTTCCGAGAGTGCTCGCTGATTTCTCGCATAGTTTTTTCGCAGGGCAGCAGATCGCCAGCGCATAGCTTTGGTTGACAGGATCATGTTGGTCAGTTGCTCCCAACCATTGCTGAACAAGGTGACCATGCCAACAATCCTATCTTCCAGAGCACCCTCGTAACTCTCTGGCCTAAAAAGAGACTCGTAGTCCTCTCGTATTTTTTGATCGACTTGGTTGAACAGAGTATCCATATCGGTGAAGTGCCGAAAAAAGGAGCGGATCCCCACTTCGGCGCGGTCGCTAATCTGTTGCGCCGTTGGCACCAAAATACCCTCATTCATGAGGGACAAGCAGGCGTCAATGATCGCCGCCTGACTGCGCTCACTGCGCGCGCGGCGCCCATCACTGACTTTTGCTTCGTTATCAATCGACATTTATCGAAGTTCTCTTTTCACCTGCACAAGGCAACGATCTGAACACCACTTGTGTAAAGCCATGCTAAACACTGGTGCAGCCAACGGCAACGCCGATTAATACCCCGCGGTCCCAGTCTGCAGCTGCTCATAAAGATCCGCGTCCAAGGCGCGATACCCATCACCTGTAGGCGGTCGCACATAAATCACATCATCACCCACGCGCTCTGGATGGTATGCCTCCTCACGCAAAGAGGTTTTTACCAGCTTGAAAGTTCCTGTGGTCTCGAAGGAACGCTGGAGCCTCAAAAACACAGGCCGTGCATACACGGGTAACTCCGTATCAACGAGTTGGGTGAAGTAATCGAGGTCAAAGGAGGCGCTTTTATCAATAGCAAGCGCCGCCATGCCAGCCCTACCTTCGACTCCAGGTATTTCCACCCCGTACACGTTGGCCATTTCAATTTGCGGGTGCTGATTCAGCACCTCGGCTACTTCATTGGTTGAGACGTTCTCGGCGCGCCAGCGAAAGGTGTCTCCGGTACGGTCTACAAATTGATAATGCTTGAGTCCAAGGGCAAAGCCGACATCAATCTCCTTAACCAGATCACCTGTGTTAAACCAACGATCCCCTTTAGCATTAACACCTACCACAATTTTTTGCTCGGTCGCCTCCCTGTTGGTATAGCCGTCAAAGGCGTAATCCTTGGTTATCTCACCAAGCAACAAGCCAGGCTCTCCACTTTCCGCCTCGATGCAGAGCCCATTTTGATCCCGCAAAATGCAATCGTTCTCAAGGTCATAGGCCACCAAAGTCACCTTGGCGAAGGTAGCGCCAATGGTTTTTTCCTTGTTGAACAGATTGGCAAAGGTCACGTTACCCTCACTGCTGCCATAAATCTCGCAGATACGGGAGATGGCGAATCGGTTCTTGAATTGATCCCAGATATCAGGGCGCAAGCCATTACCCAGCATTTTAACGAGAGGGTTATCCTGCTCCTCTGCACATGGAGGCTGCTGCGTGAGATAACGGCACAGCTCTCCTACATAGATGAAGCTATTGGTTTGGTATTGCCGGACTTCCGACCAAAAATTGGACGCAGAAAAACTGCGGCGAAGATAAACGGAGGCGCCCGACAAGAGAAAAGCAAACAAGCCAGGGCCGAGACCAGTCGCATGGTAAATCGGTAGGCACAGATAGAGCCGATCTGATGGCACCACACGAAATCCAAGTCGGCCCAGTACCGTACTTGCCGCCAGACCTTTTCGGTGAAGCAGAATGGCGGCTTTCGGCAAGCCTGTCGTGCCTGAGGTGAAAATATAAAGCGCGACCTCCCCCGCCTTGATCTCACGGGTTACAGGAAGATTCTCAACCGGTCGCGCAGCCATCAAGTCGCGCGCGTCTACCGTCCATGCGGGCGAGAGAGCGTCCCTTTTATCTCTAAACCAAAAGTAAGCGCCGGACGCCGGAAGACCGATTTCCTCGCGACTGTCATCAACCACAGTCGTCCGTTCATCCCCAAAGATAAGATGCTTGCTATTGGTGGCCTTGATACAATGCGCGAGGGCTCGGCCGCTGAGGCTGTTATTGATCAGGGCACAGCTGGCCCCCAGCTTCATGACCGCCAGCATGCTCAATACAAACTCGGCGCGATTCTCCATGAATAGTGCAACGGTATCCCCCCGGGTGACTCCGTTTGCAGCCAACCCATGAGCGAGGCGATTAACGTCTGCATTGAACGCCTGGTAGGTCCACTCGCGCCCCTCAAAGAGCAGCATCAATCGATCTGGATGCTGAGCCACGACATCCTCGAACACAGACACAATCGAGATCTGCTCCTGATGATCGGGCATTTTGAATTTTAAGGCAGGCATGATGTGACGTGCCTCACCCAAGACCCGAAAAAATTCCAGCACCCGACCCGCGACGCTACTCATTATTCTTCTCCCGGTCAGATCGATCAGACTCTTCTGAGTCACCCCCGGCTTTTAGTCAGTAGGCAACTCATCAACACGCTGCCATTCGACGCTTCTGCTTATAAAGCCCACCTTGACCTTAAAACGCATCACGTCCTCGTCAATCAGTTCAATTTCCGCAGATTTAAACTCCCCTAATTTGGCGGCGTAAACCTGCCCCGTCCAGCTTGATTTATCGTTCCCCGCTTGAGCGAGGTCCTTGATCATTTCAAAGCCCACCGCCTCGGGCTTATTGTCGTTTCGCTGGACCCGCCCCACCGTCTCATTCGGCTCAATTTGTATCCAGATAGGTTCGTTCTCGTGCTGCCAGATCCCAACGAGATCGCCTGCGGCAACCCTGGCAGGACTGAGCATAAGTAACGCGCTCACAGACGCGATCAGCGGCAGCAAGCCCTTCTTCAACATGCTAGTCATTGATTCAGCTCCCTAGCCGTTAACTTACCCAGCTGAGACATATGCACCTCATCGGGCCCGTCGGCAATCCGTGAAAATCTCGCCAGCGTGAACACGTCGGGAATAAGGGTGTCCTGAGACACACCCATTCCCCCAAACACCTGCATCGCGCGATCGGCCACCTGTTGCGCCATGTTAGGTGCCACTATTTTCACCATCGCGATATGTGCTCTCGCTGCGGCCAGCCCGCCCTTATCCATGACATCAGCTGCCTGCAGGGTGAGGAGTCTAGCCTGCTCAATATCGCAGCGGCATCGAGCGATTTCATGCTGCACGGATGTTTTCTTGATCAGTGGCTCACCAAAGGCAACGCGCTCCTCCGCCCGAGCACACATCAGCTCTAAACAGCGTTGGGCGGCGCCGACCAAGCCCATTGCGTATTGAAACCGGCCCGGACCCAGACGCCCCTGGGCTATCTCAAAACCACAGCCCTCACCCTTGATCATATTGGACACGGGCACCCTCACATCCTCGAACAACAGCTCCGCTTCTCCCCCGGGGCTGTGCAGATTGTCAAAGACCCGCAAGGTGCGAACCAGACTTATGCCGGGCGTGTCTCGAGGCACAAGAATAGTCGAGTGCTGTCGGTGGCGATCATTTTCGGGATTGGACTTACCCATGACCAACATAATCTTGCATCGGGGACCCACTGCGCCTGTGGTCCACCACTTGCGGCCATTGAGCACATACTCGTCTCCATCACGCTTGATCTCAAGCTCCATATTGGTGGCATCAGACGAGGCTACCTGAGGCTCGGTCATCGCATAGGCACTTCTGATCTCACCCGCCAATAAGGGTTCCAGCCACTGTTTTTGCTGCTCGAGGGTGCCGTATTTCGCCAGCACCTCCATGTTGCCGCGATCCGGCGCGTTACAGTTGAACACCCCCTGCGCCCATATCACCTTGCTCATGGTCTCGAACAAGGGGGCGATTTCAACGTTGGTAAGTCCAGGACTCCATGGCGCGTACTCTGCAGGTAAGAATAAATTCCAAAGCCCCGCCTCCTTCGCTTTATTCCGCAGGTCGTCATACCAGGGGGGAACTTCCCAGAGATGATCGGGATCGAGACACCACTCGTGCCAATCGTGCTCGCGAGGATAAATATGCTTATCCATGAACCCCTGAAGTTGATCGTTCAGTGCCCTTACCTTGTCGCTGATCTCAAAACCCATACCTTGGTCCTATTGTTTTAACAGTGAGTCGTTTACGCCCGCCACCTTGGTGTCGCGCCCGAGACGGGGTAACTGCTTTATCGCGGCGATGGTATGTATTCCTGTAGCGTCGCCACTGATTCATAGAACCCGGATACCGTCCCCTGAATCACGTCTGCCACCGGCTCTACGCTATTTATACGCCCAACCACCTGCCCTGAAAGCGGAATGGCTGCTTCCATATCACCCCCAAAATAGAGCTCGGGCACACCGGCAAAATGCTCCATGGCGTTGAAGGCACCTAACGGCAGAAGCTCTGACGTTCGCTTGGTTTTTAGCGCCCGCAGCGCCGGTCTAGATTGCTGGTTTAAAAACACGGTGTCAGTCTCGGCTGCATCGACCACGGCCGCTTTCCAGTTGTCGTGGACCGGTGACTCAGCGCTACTCAGCATCCGGGTACCCATCTGCACGCCCTCTGCGCCCATGGCAAAAGCGGCCGCCATCGATAGCCCGTCGCACATCCCTCCCGCCGCGATAATCGGAACGTCGGTCCTCGACCTCACCAGTGGCAGAAGCACCATACTGGAAACCGGGCTCGGGTTTTTAAAGCCGCCCCCTTCACCGCCCTCGACCACCAAACCATCTACCCCACAATCGATAGCCTTAAGTGCCATATCCAGTGTCGGTATAACGTGAAAGACTTTTATTCCCGCCGCTTGCAGCGCCTCCGTGCATACCGCCGGACTCCCCGATGAGGTCGTCACGAACTTGATCCCCTGCTCAATAACGAAGTCGATAATATTTGAGCCTTTCACATAGGAGAGCGCGATATTCATCCCAAAGGGCTTGTCCGTCAGGTCGCGCATTTTACGCACTTCCGCCTCGATAATATCGAACTCCCCGGAAGCGGTTTCGATAATTCCCATACCCCCGGCGTTGCTAACCGCAGAGGCCAGCTGCGCGCGGGCAATCCATCCCATGGGCGCCTGAATAATCGGGTAATCGGTACCCAGAATCGCAGTTACTCTGTTGTTGATCGGTGCTGCTTTTGTCACACGAATATCCTTTAACTTAGATTGTCTTCCACCAGCATCGGCTCGACACCAGTACCTTTTAAAAACTGATCCACTCGGCTTCGATCTGATGCCGACAGAAGCTGGTACGCTTCTCGGGTGTAACGCAAACATTTAGCCTGATACGGAAAAGTCGGTTGGGTCCACTCAGCCCCATCTATTTGACACTGCCAGGTCTTCTCGCCCGCAGTCACCGCCGCGGCATTCGCCAGCTGCGCCGGGGTATAGACGCGCCCAATCTCAACTAACAGCTCGCGCAAGCTGTCGGGTTGCTCTTCGAGACTCACCCAATCCTCTGGCTTTGGCTCCAGACCACTCAGGTCGACGACTTTATCTACCCAGGCTACCGTCCTGGGTGAAAGTTCATAGGCGAGCTTTCTAGGGGTCGGGTCAAATCCCACGAGCTGAGTGAGCTGCCCGTAGAGACCAAAGTCTCCCGCCGCTGGTCGATTGCCCAACATATACCGCTGGGACTTCAGGTGGCTTTCCATCGCCTTGAGAAACCGTCTGTAGCTGGCATCAATGATGGGCGCTGTCGTCTCATTGGAGCCCACGACATACAGACGACTTACTTGTCTCTCTGAAAAATAGGCTTTGAACTGGGCCAAGATGTCATCTGACAGGGTTACGTCAAACCCCAGCGGCAACTGGGTCCCCGCATTGTCAGCGTCCTCGGAGGGATGCCACCGATAGTGAAACATGTACTTGGTGCACCACTCATCCGAAAAGTCCTCGATCAGGTAGTCGACGAAGGCGAGTGCGGGATCGAAAGGCAACACAGACCGGCCCGGATAATCATCTTCAAGACGGCGGATAATAGGCGTGGAATCACAAACAGCCTGCTCGCTCCCTTTGGAGCCCAGCAGAAACGTCGGCATAAGGGCTGGCTTGGGGGGCTCAACGCCCATTGCCTGACAGGCCTGCTCGACCTGATCCCACAGTATCGAGTATGGGATTCGGCGATAGCGAAGCAACGCCAGCATTTTTTGTGTGTAAGGAGAACCTGTCCCCCCAATCAGTCGAATCCGGTTTGCTTCTTCCACCAGCATTTTGCTCCCGTAAGCCTTCATCAAGAGTCACAACATATGTATTGGCATAGTTAATGTCAATATTTACACGGGACCCACCAACGTGCATAGTAGGGCAGCGTCGGCGTGTTGTGTGGGGCATTAGCGGCCTGCTTTATGGATGGTGGTCGCAGCACGCTAGATACACCTGAGGAAACCTAGTTATGTACACAGGTTCTTACCAGCTCATTGGCAATGAATTGAGCTTTTTTACCCGCAAGCTGGAAGCGCAACTGCGAGCTCAACGGCTTTCATGGACATACCTTTACAAAACCGAGGAGCGACGCGCAGAGTTGGAGTCGCGAGCAGGCACTCATTTCATCCCCCTGCTGCTAACCCCCGAAAAATGGCTGCTCAATGACACCATCGCCATCGGTCCATTCCTGAATGAGCGACACCGTAATCATCCGGTGATCCCCAACACACCACTACAACGAGCCAGCTGCTTTATTCTCGAGGATGCCTTCAATCACTGGCTGGGGCGGTTTTGTGTGCACTCGCGCTGGTGCTATCCGGAAAACGTCGACTGGGTGGGGCCGCGCTTTGGCGCCAACATCATGCTTGATCGCTCGGTCGACCTGCCGTTCACACAGGAGGAGCTGGAACGACTCGCGCCTATCGGCCCCATGATGTGCGAGTCCTTCGGTCGTCAAGCCTGCGAGGTCAACGGTGTGGGTGCTGACCGGGCTGGTATGGTGCAACAGGACTTTCAAAACCTTCTCTCAGCCCTTGCGGAGCACCTTCAAACCGCGCGCTTTCTCCTGGGGGACCGCCCCTGTCTGGCCGACTTCGCCCTGGCTGGAGCCTGCAAAGCCCACTTCCTCACTGATCCCGAGCCCCTCAGTTGGCTGGGGCATCACAGTACTTGGCTATCCCTCTACACGGAGCGGCTATTCTCGGATTTTCCCGCTCCCTGCGGCGACTGGCTACCCGATGATCAACTAGACACCACACTCTCACCGCTACTTGATTACTTTCAGCACAGCTACTTCACTGCTGCCACTGTCAATATTGCAGGCAATAGCGCAGGCGAGCGCTTTTATGAGGTTGACTTCGGGCTTGGACCCGTTACCGCCCGCACTCAGAAGCGACTCAACGTGGCGCGGCTGCACGTGAGAGACGAGCTACAAAAAATTGCAGCCATGGAAAACAAGGATGTGCAGGCAACCTATGGGTCCCGCAACATCCTGGACTATTACTTCAACCCCTAGCACACACCTAATCCTTCTGAGGCACCCCATGTCCCATCGATCAAGAATCTGGCTCCCCATCGTGATCCTCTATGGTCTGTTCTTCTATTGGTACACCGACTTTGGTGGCCCCGTCACGGAACAGGAAATTTCCCAGCTCGCGGAATCCATGCGAGCCGATGGTAACGATGAGGCCTACATCGACTACATCACCACTTTTTTCAGGCAGGACACGGGTCGCCAGTTTTTAATGGTCAATAACATCGACACAAACGACAGTCCCCCGAGCATGCCAGGCATGCCAGCTGATGCGGATGCGGAGGCCCTAATAGCAGTCTATATGGAGCATATGATTCCTGAGTTGTTCAAACGTGCCTGTCATCCAGTGATTGTGGGCGCCTCGGTGTACGACGCTATCGACGTTATGGGAATAAACGACGCGGAATCCTGGAGCGACGCCGCACTGTTTCGCTACCGAAGCAGGCGTGCCCTCTTGGAGATCATCGGCAGCCCGGCTTTCAGAGGTCCCCATGACTACAAACTGGCTGCACTGGATAAAACCGTGGCCTATCCCATTGAAACCAGCCTTTACATCGGCGATTTGCGGATCTTGCTGGGTCTCTTTTCGCTCATCATCGGACTCTCGTTGCAGCTCTGGCTCGGCGGGAAGGCCCCTGAGGGAAAATAAAGCGGGCTCCCGCCACGGCTTTTTTGCTAGGCTGACGCCCCTCACAACAGCGCGAGGGTTTGATTTTGGATCTGGTTGATAAAGTCATCGTCGTGACAGGGGCCGGTAGCGGAATCGGCCGGGAATTAGTCACCCGTTTTGTGCGCGAGGGCGCAAAATCCGTCATCGCCGTAGACATTAACGCGGAGAATGCGAAAGAAACCGCAGACGCGTGCGGCTGCGAAGCGATGGCCGCCGATGTCTCCAAAGAAGAGGACATCGAGCGCGTGATAGTCGACACTGAAAATCAGTTCGGGCCTATCGACCTATTTTGCAGTAATGCCGGTCTTGCGCTAGCGCCCAACGAGCAATCTGCTACTGCGGAGTGGCAAACTTCGTGGGAAGTTAACGTGATGGCGCACGTTTACGCAGCGCGCTATTTGATTCCGCGCATGGTGGCGCGAGGGAGCGGCTATTTTCTAAACACCGCCTCCGCCGCCGGCCTGCTCAACCAAGTAGGTGGGGCAGCCTATGGCGTGACCAAACATGCAGCGGTCGGCTTTGGCGAATGGCTAGCCCTTACCTACGGCCATCAGGGTATCAAGGTGTCACTGCTTTGCCCGCAGGCCGTGCGCACGGCGATGACGACTCTTGGTGATGATGAAATGAGTAGCGAAGGGGTAGCTGCCGCCGCCGCTGATGGCATATTGGAGGTAGCGCAGGTGGCCGATTGTGTTGTGGAGGGGCTGGCCAGCGAGTCCTTCCTCATCCTGCCCCACCCTGAGGTAAGGGAATACATACAGCGGAAGACCGCAGATTATGATCGCTGGATACGGGGTATGAATCGGCTTCATCGTACCCTGACGACTGAATAGCCAAGCCCTGGCTTAACGCTACCCTCATCCGTCAACTGACCGTTTGCCTGACCTCTTGAGTTTGCCCTAGGATTGAGACTTCCACTTTGCCATCGGCGCCTGAAGGGGTCAGAATCCCCCGATGACTACGTCCGATAGCAATTCGAACCTCGTAGCCCTGCGCCACCAGATGCAGTCCTTTATCAATGAGGAGGTGATTCCTCTCGAGCCGGTGTTGCACGGGGGCGATACGCAGGCGAGTGAGGCGATGGCGTCGCTCAAAGCGCAAGCCAAATCTCTGGGGCTTTGGGCGTTAGGCCATCCCAGCGCCATCGGGGGCGGCGGACTCCCGCTAATGGATTTTGCCCTGCTCAACGAGATTATCGGCCGCTCTTATTTTGGCATGTTTGCGGTCGGCTCTGTGTCGATGCAGGACTCCATCATGTTGCACCTCTACGGCACCGAAGAACAGCGAGCCCAGTGGCTTGACCCGTTGGTGGCGGGAGCAATCTACCCCTCTGTCGGCCTGACCGAACCCGAGGTTGCCGGTTCCGATCCAACCCTCATGAAAACCAACGCGGTGATCGACGGCAACGAATGGGTCATCAATGGGCACAAGTGGTTTACCTCGGGCGCCAATCAGGCTGCTTTCACCACTGTGTTCTGTGAAACCGAACCCAACGAACAGCGCCATGCTAAATTCTCCGCCATCATCGTACCCACCGACACTCCCGGCTATCACATCAAGCGGGTGGTTCGTACCATGGGCGACACGCTCGGCAATCACTGCGAACTTGAATTCAAGGATGTCCGGGTCCCGGTAACAAACTTGCTCGGTGAGCGCGGCAAGGGGTTTCTCATCGCGCAAAAACGCTTGGGTCCCGGCCGTATTTTTCATTGCATGCGCTGGCTCGGGCAGGCACAGCGCGCTTTTGAACTCATGTGTGACTATGCCAACCAACGCTATGCACACGGTTCTTTACTGGCAGAGAAAGGCGAAATTCAGCGCTATATCTCCGAGTCAGCGGCTGAGATTCAGGCCGCGCGGTTGATGACAATAGACGCCGCGCAACGACTCGACCAGGGCGACGAGGCCAGGGTCGAAATTGCCCTGATCAAATTTTGGGGCGCGCGCATGCTTCACAACGTGGTCGATCGAGCGATTCAGGTACACGGTGCGCTGGGCGTGACCGAGGACACGCCACTGGAACTCATGTACCGGGAAGCGCGCTATGCTCGGATCTATGACGGACCCGACGAAGTCCATCGTATGACGGTTGCGCGGCGTCTTCTCAAGGATCCAACCGGGAACGCCCCGTGGAAGTAAACCCCGGGGTATCGAGCGTTTATCTGTAAGACTCCGACAACCGGCGCGACGCAACCTCTCTCGGAAACCCGTGGAATACCTCTTGTGTCTTCAGCTCTTTGCCATCCAATCGCCGGTCATGCCCACCGTTTCAAGATTTAACTGCCCCAGCAAGCCAGCGGCGCGGTGTTGCGCAAGCTCCTGCATGCCGTCGAGCTGCATCATGTCCATCATCGCTTTCCGCGAAGGGTAGTAGGCCACCGCCACAGCATCCCAAAGATCGTCCACTTCTCCGACAACTAAACGCTCGACGTCGCCCACGAAACCCAGGTACCCGCCGACCTCCGCTAGCAGCTTGGTAACCCCCTGCGCGTAAAGATCATAGGCTTCTCTACCCGACAAGGTCGTTTCACGTCCGTCATCGTATTCCGCCTTGTCCTTAAAGCGAAGCAAATTCACCATGCCGATAGGACCCTGTGACGCCGGATCAAGAAATCCGGCGAGTTGATCTTGATCTGAATACAGCTTGTTAACAAATTCCATACTAGCTCCTAACTTGCGCTCGACGTCTCACCAGACAATGACATCATCAAACCTGTTTGGCCTGAGATTTGGTTATCCAGCATCTGTCCCCAACGTGTTTTGAGGTCCTCTGGGCCCTGATGAGTTTCAACAACAAGGACATCGCTCAGCGACATAGCCAACGCTGCGCTGGCGTCGTATCCCCGTTTTATCATCACCCCCGCACCCCATTCATTATCCCGTTTTTCGATTTGTGCCGGCGCGAAAAAAACTTCGGGGGCCACACCCGGCAGAGAATTAGGTGCCGTAGAAGTGCCGAAGTCTTCCCAATGCGTAGCACCCACAACAATGCTGCGGATCAGGTCATCGCCCAAGCGATGGTGGAGGCTTGATCGGACATCAGTATCCCCTGACATATCGATAAACACGGTGGGTTGCACATCGACTGACGCCGACGCTGAATAAGGAAGTACCCTGTCGTAAAAACCCAAGGCCTCGCAAAACGTGCAATTACTCTCAGCAGTAAGACCAATGATCGCGCCTTGAAAACCAGCCTGTCGCAGGAAGGCGGCGGCACCAAAACCCGTTTTTGATGACGCCGAGCCGACCACAATTTGCTTGGCGGCGTAGAAATCATTGTCACTTAGCAAATCGGCAATGACGAACCCTGTGATAAACAGGGGGAAGTACAAACAGCGCGCATCCTCTAACGCCGCCACGTCGGGCGAATCGCCCGAAAGCCGGGCATAGTGATTGTAGAGACCGGGCAAGACCTGACGGTGTGAAGCTGCATCGTGAAACCCGCTGGGGACCACGTTTCCAGGCTCCAAGATGGCATAGCGACTCATGGGGAAGAAGCCGTAGATGCGCTCACCGACAACAAGTTCGTCCGCACTACTGGCAACCACCCGAGCAATACCCCAAACCGGCACTGCACCCCAGGGATCCTCACCTGTCGGATAAAACTGCCAGTAGCCGAACACATCTCCCGACGCCGCGTAAGTGACGTTATTGGCTGTAAGCGCAAATTTTTCGATCTCGACAACAATCTGCCCACTCTGAAGCGCTGCGAGGTCATTACTCACAACCCGAGTGTGTCGAAAGTCATTTCGGTTCACCCACAAAGCGGTGTTTTCCATCGCGCAATCTCCCAGTTAAGACGCGAGCTTAAACTGTTCAGCGCGGCCGTTGGTGCCGTGGCTCATTGGCACTAGCTGCCATGGTCGGCTTCAAATCCACTAAAACAGTTGCCAACGGGGTCCGCGCTTTCTGGGTATTCTCTCGTTGTCGGGTAGCTGACATAAGCGGTCCATGCGCGTCGTCGACCCATCTGCGTATTCCCATATGAGCTGGTCCCCCTCACGATAACGCTTCACCACTAGCGGCCCCCAACCAAAAACATAAAAATTCAGGACTTTCTCTTGCCAAATCATACTGGCAGACGTGCGCGCGCAGTATTCCCTGTCACCGGCGCGAAAAAGCACCGAGCCCTCGGTGTCGTTGGTATTCATCCCCGCCGTGGCGTTAGGCCCAAAGTCGTGGATGAGCCCTGCACTGGTTACCACTACCCGACTGCCGCACTGTTCTACCCGCTCGACGTGCCCGACGTGCCCCCCCTCGACGCCAATCCACAAACCGCGGATGTCATCAGCACCCTCTGAAAGCGGCTCGCGGCATTCACGGAGAATCGGTAGAGGAAAATGATCGTAGCCGCAGCCCGGCGTATTGCCCTTGGGAATGTCTTCGGCACGTTTTCCACTGCCATCGAGAACGGCCAGCTCACAATAGTCTAGCGAGCTGCCATCGCCAGATAGCGTTACCGGGTCTATCGTTAGGGGCGGACGCGCGGAAAGAAAGGCCAGCCAAAAAATAAACAGCGCCAGTAGAGCCAATGCCAGCACAACCCACAGCAATGCGCGACCTACGACCGCCAGCAGCGCCATGTCAGCCGTTAAACGCGGCACTGATCGGCGCGACCCAGGTTTGCTTGATTGCTTTGAAGATGCCCGGTTCCTTGCCAGCCAAGGCCTCCGCCAGAGAAATCGCATTACCCAAAAGCTCTGCCTCTTCGGCTTTGCCATCAACGATGCCAGCTTCTAGTGCTTCATCGGCGGTATAGCGCTTGCCCGTCAGCACCGCGTCCCTCACCGTGTTTGCCGATAACTTGCCGTGGAGAATACCCATCATATTTGAGGGAATGGGCACACCAACATCGACCTCCGAAACGCAGAACCAACCGCGATCCTGCCGCATCAGTCTGTAATCACAAGACATCGCCATAAAAGCGCCTGCGGCGAAAGCATGCCCATTAATTGCTGCGACCGTGGGACAGGGCAATTGCAAAAACCGTTTATGGATTTCGCCGCTGCGCTGCGCAAACAGGCCCATAGCCTCTGCGTCCAACGTTGCCACCACGTCCAAATTGAGGCCATTACAAAAAAACTTGCCCTCACCGGCCAACACCAACGCGGCACCCTGATCGCAATCAGCTTCAACCGTATCGAGGTGCTGCAACATGCGCTGCTGCCAGTTGGGACAAATAGTACTCGCGTCGGCGGTCATCGTTATCACATGAACGCCGTTCTCCTTTCTGTGATCAATCACCGGGGTATCCCTCATATACTCTTTACAAGCTCAACCATCGTGAGCCATGACATCCAGAATAGCCTTTACACACTGCTCGGGCTGATCTTGCTGGACGAAGTGACTGGCACCCGAAATCGTACGATGATCCACTCCACTACAACCCGGCACGCGCTCCACAAAAACCTTATCAAATCCAGCTGTTACCGGGTCGTTATCTGCAAAAGCCAGCATAAAGGGCTTGTCAAATTGCTCCAATACTTTCCACGCCAACTTGTTCTCCGGCACTTCGGGCTCATCGTGAAAAATGGGCACTAGCGACGGAAACTGCCGAGCACCTGCGGCATAGGACAGGTCAGGATACGGAGCATTGTAAGCGTCCATCTCTCCTTGACTCATTTCCCGGCCTAAAGTCGAGATTACGTGTGTGCCAGGCTTGGCGATATCGGGGTTTTCAGCAGCAAACTTTCTCCAGTACAAAAACCCAGGGATGCCGGATTTATCTTCAAAGCGCATCGCAATTTCATCCGATTTGGGCACCTCCAGGTTGTCGTAGGCAGCCTTTAAAGGCTCGGCAAACTCTTCCGGGATAACCCCGTCGGGCAATCCGCCGTTGGATAGGACGACATGACTAAAGCGCTCTGGGAACGCAGCGACTAAACGCAACCCGATCAAACTGCCCCAATCCTGAAAAAACACCGTAATGTCACTGAGGCCTAACTGGCTTAACCAGTCGCTCATCCAGGCAACGTGACGAGCATAGGTATAATCCGACCGCTCAGTAGGCTTATCGGAGCGGCCAAAGCCAATGAGATCCGGCGCCACCACCCGGCATCCCTGATCCACTAACAACGGAATCATATACCGGTACAAATAGCTCCATGCAGGCTGCCCGTGAATAAGGAGCACCACTGGGGC
>Ga0255767_1002386_pt1 | contig 16278 bp, 12 predicted proteins | sample 071ome_24_FD_179967 | JGI IMG/M metagenome (GOLD analysis project Ga0255767, IMG submission 179967) | Coastal salt marsh microbial communities from the Groves Creek Marsh, Skidaway Island, Georgia - 071402CT metaG (version 2) | ecosystem: Environmental > Aquatic > Marine > Intertidal zone > Salt...
CACGACTGCCGCCTCGAGGATGCTGGGGTGACGATAAAGGGTTTCCTCTACTTCGAGGCTTGAAATATTTTCCCCGCCCGAAATGATAATGTCTTTTGAGCGGTCCTTTATTTCAATATAGCCGTCGGGGTGGCGCACCGCGATGTCGCCGCTATGGAACCAGCCACCGAAAAACGCGCTGTCGGTAGCCGCAGGATTCTTAAGATAACCCTTCATTACGGTATTCCCCCGAACCATCAATTCGCCATAGGTTTTACCGTCCCAGGAGACATCCTGCATCGTCTCGGGATTTTTAACGCTGGCATTTTCCAAGGTGCCGTAATGGACGCCTTGGCGAGACATTCGAGCGGAGCGTTGCGAAAGCTCGAGCGCCGGCCAGTCCTCCTGGGGCAGGCAGACGGTGGCTGGCCCATAGGTTTCGGTCAAACCGTACAGGTGGGTAACATGGAAGCCATCACGCTCCATGGCTTCGATGACCGCCGACGGCGGAGCGGCGCCGCCAGTGGCGATCTCCACGATCTGCGAAAAGCGGGTTTTCGCGTCAGCCGGCGCGTTGGCGAGCATATTCATCACGATTGGCGCGCCGCACATGTGAGTGACATTGTTTTCTGCAATAGACGCAAACACGGCCCGTGGTTCCACGGCCCGAAGACAAACATGGGTGGCAACCGCTGCTGTCACCGCCCAGGTGAAGGTCCAGCCATCGCAGTGAAACATCGGCAGTGTCCATAAATAGACAGAATCCCGACTGAGTCCCATCGTCTGCATATTTCCAAGGGCGTTGAGGTACGCGCCGCGATGATGATACACGCAGCCCTTGGGATCGCCGGTGGTGCCTGATGTATACAGCAGCGAGAGCGCCTGCCATTCGTCGGCCGGCTGAAGATCAGTGAAGACAGGCGAAGCCGAGGCAATGAAGGTCTCGTAATCCGTCTCGCCCAGACATTCGCCTCCGTCGCCCTCGGAGTCATCAATATCAATCACGAGAATAGGCCGCTCCACCATCGTTAACGCTTCTTTTATGACGACCGAGAAAGCGGTATCGGTCAGAAGCGCTTTGGCTTCCCCGTGGTTCAGAATGAAGGCAATCGTTTTGGCGTCCAGTCGGATATTGAGAGAATTCAGGACGGCCCCCATCATGGGAACCGCGTTGTGCGCCTCGAGCATTTCCGGTGTGTTTGCACCCATAATGGCGACGCAATCCCCCACGCCAACGCCTCGTGAGGCAAGCGCGTGGGCGAGCTGACAGGAGCGCTCGAGAAATTGCGCATAGCTATACCGACGGGTGCCATGAATGATGGCGGTGTGGTTTGGCGCGATTTGCGCGGCCCGACGCAAAAAACTTACCGGCGAGAGCGGCTCAAAATTGGCGTCTACCTTGGGTAGACCGGCTTCGAAAATAGACAAGAGAGATCCTCCAGAAAGCGATGGCTGAATCCTACCGGCTTTATTTGCGCGTGTCAGACGCTGACAGGTTACTGGCGATACGTTTTCTTCGCAAAATCAGGTTTTTGAGAGGCTTTATCAAAGTCAAGTCGCATCGGCGCATATAATCGCACTCCCAATAGACAGACAGGGTGCCCAGGATGCGGATTCCCGCGGGACGATCCTATGACGAGGTCGCTGTGGGCGACCGTTTCGATTACGTCCTGACCATCACCGAAACCCACCTGGTTACGGCAGCGGGATTGTTCGGAGACTTCAATCCACTCCACGTGGATGAGACTTTCGCGTCCCGATCCCGGTTTGGCGGACGAATTCTGCACGGCCCTTTTACCAGCGCCTTTGTGGCGGCTCCGGTGGGTATCTTTTTTTCAGGAACCGCGATCGCCTATCTCGAACACAGTTGCCGATTTCTGGCGCCGGTCAAACCGGGCGATACGCTACAGGCGCGCTGGGAGATTACGGAGAAAGTGGATAAGTCTAAATTCAAGGGTGGCGTAGTCGGGCTCTCCTGCTCCTGCATCAATCAGCGTGACGAAGAGGTTGCCACGGCGCAAGGCAAGATTATGGTGGCCTCAAGATCGGGACTTGACTGAAGGCGCCGCTATGGACTCGTCACTCGCCGGTAGAAGAGTACTAATTTACAGCCATGATTCGTTTGGCTTGGGACACCTGCGGCGTTGTCGCACGATTGCACACGCACTGGTTGATCGGTTTGCCGGGCTGCGCGTGCTGATTGTTTCAGGATCGCCCATCATCGGCAGCTTTGACTTCAAGAGTCGTGTGGATTTTGTTCGGATCCCGGGTGTCGTGAAACTGCGCGGCGGCGATTACACATCCTTGTCAGATCACATCGATCTTTCGCAGACACTGCAATTGCGCAGCTCGATTCTTGCGCAGACGGCAAAGACCTTCGCGCCGGATATTTTTCTGGTGGACAAAGAGCCTCTGGGTCTCAGAGGAGAAGTGACCACCACTCTAAAAATGCTTCGCAGTAAACAGGTGTACACCGTGCTGGGTTTGAGGGATATTCTTGATGATCCCGTGATTCTCCGTAAGGAGTGGGACAAGCGCGGCACGCCCCGAGATCTTGAATCCTGGTACGACGAGATCTGGGTATTTGGGTCACCCTCCATGGGTAACCCCTTGTCTGAGTTGGGGGTCTCGCCCGCGGCGCTCGATCGTCTCGTATTCACCGGCTACCTGAAGCGCTCGATCCCCGAAATTGCCCAGCCGCCCGTGGGTCTGCCAGACGACCCGTTCCTGCTGGTGACGCCGGGAGGCGGTGGCGATGGCGAAACGCTGGTCGATTGGGTGCTGTGCGCCCTGGAGCAAAAACCCCGACCCTCTCGATCGGTCGTGATCGTGTTGGGTCCTTTCATGCCACAGGCGGTGCGTCATCAGTTTCAACGGCGTGCGGCGGCGCTCACGGGCGTGCATACCATTACCTTCAACGCCAACATGGAGTTGTTGATCGCCCGGGCAGAGGGCGTGGTGGCGATGGGCGGTTACAACACATTCTGTGAAGTCCTGTCACTGGACAAACCGGCGTTGTTAATTCCACGCTCGACCCCCCGACTAGAGCAAACCATTCGCGCGCGGCGGGCACAGGCGCTGGGTTTTGTCTCCATGCTTAGTGGTGATGGCGATCGTTCAGCTGACGCCATGGCCAGGGCACTACGGGAGCTTGAGCGGCAGCCGCTGCCGTCTAAAGCCGGTGCTGATAAAGTGCTCAATGGTTTGGACGTGATTTGCTCGCGAACGAAAGCGTTGCTGTCAGGTAACGCCCGGGACAACGTCGAGCGGGCATAAAGCCAGTCGAACCGACTCGTTGTGATTCTGTTTTATGTTCAGCACCTTCTGGGGATTGGTCATCTCCGCAGGACGCTCGCGATCGCCGACGCCTGCGACCAGAACGGGCTCGAGGTCTGCGTCATTAGCGGAGGCCCGGCCTTTGACCTTGGCCCGTTTTCGCACTTGCCTATCCATCAATTGCCTCCCATCCAGAGCGCTGATTTACGCTTTTCGTCGTTAGTCGATGAACACGGGCAACCTGTGAACGCGGCCCTGGAGAGCGAGCGTGCAGATCAGTTAATAAAGATTTTCCATCGCGTCTCACCGCGCATCGTGGTCACCGAGCTATTCCCATTCGGCAGGAGGCGTTTTCGGTTTGAGATCGAACCGCTGCTTGACCAAGCTCAAAAGCAAGGGGCAAAGATCATCTGCTCCGTGCGCGACTGTGTCCAGCATCGCTCAGAAGAGCGTGAAGCCGAAACGTTATCCTTTCTGCAACGCTACTACGATGGCGTACTCGTTCATGGCGAAGAAGGCTTTTTACCGTTTGACGCGTCGTTCCGGCGCGCGATGGAGGTAGATAACCTGAGCTATACCGGATTCGTTGATACAGCGATGTCGACCGTGCCCGGCGGCTCATCGTCGAATCCGGAAGTGCTCATCGCGGCCGGCGGCGGGGCAGCGGGGGAGGTGTTATACGAAGCGGTTGCCAACGCCCGTCGTCTCACCCGACACCATGAGGTTCGCTGGCGAATGTTGGTGGGGGTGAACCCATCGGAATCGCTCATGCAGGCGCTTCGCGCTACTGGCGGGGATGGGCTTGTTGTTGAGCCCAATCGCAATGATTACCGAGGACTCATGACAACCTGTCGTTTGTCGATCTCGCAGGCCGGCTACAACAGCACGGTGGATATTCTGTCTTCGGGTGCGCCCGCGATTATGGTCCCGTTTACGGGTGAAGGGGGAGAGACCGAGCAGCCTGTTCGGGCTTCTCGATTAGCCGAGAGCGGCCGGGTAAGCCTGATCAATGAATCGAATCTTGGTGCGCAGCACCTCGCCGAGACGATCGATAGACTGCTGGATGGGGGGCCGCCTCGATTTGACCCTGTTTGCTGTGACGGCGCAACGCGCAGCGCTGAGATGTTGAAAAATCTGATTCATTAAGCAAGAAACCATTCATCTATTTCTATCGCTCATGGTCATCAGAGTGTTCACGCAGCAAGATGAGGTCTCGGTGATCGCGCTTTGGGGTAGGTGCGGCCTGATCCGACCCTGGAACGATCCGGCCAGTGATATTGCTCAATGCCTCGGTAGCGAATCCGCAACATTGTTCATTGCCAGCGAGGGCGAGACGGTGGATGGCACAGTTATGGTGGGATACGACGGCCATCGAGGTTGGGTGTATTACCTGGCGGTGGATTCTCAAAAACGCCGTAGAGGTTTAGGCCGAGCCCTCATGAAACGGGCGGAAGCCTGGGTTCTTGAAAAGGGCGGGCGTAAGATCCAAGCCATGATTCGATCAGAAAACGTCTCGGTTCATGATTTTTACCGCCGCCTGTCCTACGAAGACGGGGATGTTCGACTCGTTCAAAAGTGGATAAGGCCCTATGCCTCGCCGACACAGGCTCCGGATGAGACAGAGTGAACTAGTCTAGGGTCTGGCCGTATTGCCGCAGGAGTGTGAGCAACGCCTCTTGGTCGATGGCCTCGCACGAAAAGCCGGCAGGTCTAACGGTGCGCATGGATTGCGCCGCGAGCAGCGCGTTTATGACCGCTTCTTCTATCGATTCAACGACCGCTTGATACAGGCCATCACAAAGGTCATCCCCTACCCACTTGAAGTGCTCATTCTCGGCACCCATGGCAGATATGGGAGTCGCATTGGCGGTACTGAAAGCGAGAAAAATATCGCCGGATCCGTTTCCGCCGCTGGTGCCGCCGCGGCCCATACCGAGTGCGCCTCGCCGGGCAAGGCGTTGCAGTTGATGAGGCATCAACGGCGCATCGGTGCCAATGAGCCCAATTATGGATCCGGACTCTCCGTCACGCGGCATGGTGTTCTCTACAAGATGCTGTCCCACCGGCACGCCCAGGATGCGCAGGTCTTGACGCCTGCCATGATTGGCCTGAACCAAAGCACCGAGATGATAGGTTGAGCGTCCGATCTGCACCTGCCTTGATGCGGTGCCGGTGCCGCCTTTGAACTCGTAACAGATCATGCCAGTACCGCCACCCACGTTGCCTTCTTCTATCGGCCCGGTGGATGCCCGGTCCAATGCGTCACGTGCATCGGCTTCAGTCACGTGTAGCCCGTTAATGTCGTTGAGCATACCGTCATACGTTTCCGCCACCACGGGCATAGCCCAAAGATGCTCATTTCCCCAATGTGTTGGGTAGGTATCGATCATCCACTGCACAGCGGCCTGATGCACCCGGCCGACGCTATGGGTGTTCGTAATGAGAATGGGTCCGAGAAAGTAACCGCCATCGCTAATCCAATGGGTGCCGGTCATCTCGCCGTTGCCATTGAATCGGTGTGCCCCGGCCCATACCGGTTGCGGAACCGGATGGTGACCACGAGGCAATACGGCTGTGACGCCGGTCCGGATAGGGCCCTCGCCTACCTTGAGAGGACCATTACCCTTGATGAGGGTAGTAAAACCCACCTCGACGCCCGGCACATCGGTAATCGCGTTATGTTTGCCTGGTTTTCCCGGAAGTCTCAGGCCAAGATCGCGGGCCCGTGTTCTAGTCATGGCTTGGTTGGGGCGTAGCGGTCAATGGAATGTTGAGTTCTTCTACGGACAGATGACCCTGGTCGATTCGGTAAAGGTGCGCGGTAGCGTCCCGCAGTTTTTCAGGTGGATCGTTCTTCATATCCCACTGCGTGGCGAGGCTCAGTGCTGCACGAAGCACGCCTTTGTGACAGACAGCGATAGCGGGTAACTGGCTCTCAGTCAGGGTCGTGATCCATGCATGGAGTCGGGATCGTACCTCGCGGGGGCTTTCCCCGCCCGGGGGTCTGAAGTCCAGGCCTCGATCTTCGTTTCGCGTAAACGCCATCGGATCCATCGCACGCAAGGAGCGGAGCGTGTGTCCCTCCCATTGACCCCACTGCATCTCCTGTAGGGCCTCTATCTCCGCATCGGGCTCTAATTGCATCAGCGCGGCCGTTTCACGCGCCCGCCCTAAGGGGCTGCAAAAACAGCGCCATCCATCGAAGCGGGCATCCAATCGCCAGGAGGAAACGGCTTTTCGACCCGCCTCGCTCAAGGACATGTCCGTTCGGCCTTGAATTCGACCGGTTTCGTTCCAGCGTGTAGGCCCGTGGCGGATAAATAGAAGATGACTCAACTTAGATCAAAGCCTCCAGGAACGAGTGTATTCGCTTGGAGGCGGTTTCGAATCCGTGCTCGCGCAGAAACTTCTCCCGGGCCTGTTGGCCGGCGTGTTTCCGACGGGCGGGATCCCGCAGGAATGCGGCGATTGCCTGCGAGAACGAAGCGACATCACCGGAATCCACGAGCTCGCCGGTAAGACCGCTCTGAACGACAGTCGCCACGCCGTCGGTACGACCCGCCACAACGGCCAGCCCCTGGCGGTGCGCCTCCAGCAGTGCCATGCCGAAAGCCTCGTTGATCGCGGGCCACACGAACAGGTCCGCGGCATCAACAAAGGAGCACATGTCATCGGGCTCAAGGGCGCCAGCGAAGAAGACCCGGTCATTGAGTGGCTCGAAGGCTTTGCGAACATCTTGGGCCGCGTCTCCATCGCCGATGACAATTAGGCCCCAAGGCTGCTCGCGTAAAGGCTTTAATCCTTCAGCGAGCAGCGTATAGGAACGCAGCTTGTCTCCAGGCCGCATCATTGCCACGGTAATAAGCCAGGGCACGTCTGCCTCAAATCCGGTTTTTGCGGCGAGCGCGTTTTTATGCAGTTGTTTAGGCTCGGCTCGGGCAGGCACATCCTTAATGAAAGGGGGGAGCATAAGTTGCTGGGCTTGATTCGACAGAAAAGGCTGAATGCAAGCGAGATCCCTTGGGTTAAGGGATAGGATACCGGCAGCTTGATTAAGCGCGTGCTCAACTTGCGTAAGACCCAGGTGCCAAGGTCCTTGCTTTTGCTTCGGTGCATGGGAGGCTTCGGCCAGCACATAAGGCATGTTGAACTCGTCACAAACTCTCGGGCCCAGCCAGTCCGGCGCCTTGTGGTACAGATGATAGGTAAACCAGAGATCTATCGGAGGACTTTTTTGCGATTCAAACAGGCGCTTTATCCGATCGTATTCTTGATCGGCGCTTTTTCTGATCTGCTCTTGGCGTTCTGGATCGCCCACGATATCCAGGGCTCGAAAATCGCTCATGATCTGGACGCTGTGCCCTTGTTCGGTCATGGCATCCAACATCAGGCGGGCAATAGTTCGATCGCCCGAGGGCGCCAAATCATTCGGCGATTTCAGGGGCGCGTAAAAGCCGATCCGCATCTTTATTGCTCGGCGTGGGGTTGCAACAAGGCCAGCAGCGGCTGCATGGCCTTGGCATGCCCAAATTCAGACTTTAATTTTTGGACGGCAGAATTGGCATAGCGCCGCCGCTCCTCAACGTCGCCAGAGAGCCTGACGATAGCGTCGGCGAGGCTTTGAGGATCATTTGGGGAGAGCAAGATCCCGTCTTTACCTGACTCGATAAACTCGCTTATTCCGGGCAGGTTGGTGGCGATGATGCATAGGCGCTGACTTGCGGCCTCCATCAGTACATTCGGCAGGCCATCACGGTCACCGCCGGCGGTAACGCGACTGGGCAAAATAAAAAGCTCATTTTTTTGGTAAAGCTCAAGAATCACGTTCTGGGGCAGGGGACCCATCCATGAGATACGCGAGTCAATTTGGAGTCTTTTGGCCTTCGTCTTCAGCATTTGAAGGCGGTCTCCACCGCCCACGTGTTGCCAGTGCCAGCGTAACGTGGCGGGCAGTTGTGCGAGCGCCTCAAGCAGAACATCAAACCCCTTTTTGTCGACAGCCCGTCCCACGCTAAGGATCTTGATCTCCTGCGGACTATCCTCGCCGGGGTCCATAGATCGTGGTCCGGGATCTGGAAAGCGAGTTTCGTCAAGTCCATGGTAAACCCGGGTAAGCGAGACACCGTCATGACAAAGAGCAGAAAGATGCGAAAAACCCATCTCGGTGCAGGTCACACCCCAGGCGCAGTCGGCTAACTTTTCCCGCTTCTCCCATTGCGGGATAGTCCAAATATCTTTGGCGTGTGCCGAAAAAGACCAGGGGAGCTTGCGTAAAGCCGCCGCATAACGGGCAACAGAAGCGGGGGTGTGCAAAAAATGAGCGTAGATTAACGAGACCGTGCCGGGCATCTCATGAGCCAGTACAAGCGCCTGTCCGAAGCGCCGCACACGATTCAAGGTGAGATCCCGTCTCAGGTCCTTCAGCCATACCGCTTTGGCCGCTTTGTACCCCGCGAGCTGCCGCACCGATCGCCACGCCTTCAGTATCCTCCATGGGTTGTGCCAAAGGTATTCCGGCAGGTAGTTCGCGCGCGCCTTAATCTGTGCATGCACAGGATGCGTTGCTGGGTCTGTCGGATGCCGCAAAGAGAAGAGTTCTAAGGTGAACCCGGCGCGCTCAAGACTACGAATTTCCTGAGCAATAAAAGTCTCAGACAGTCGCGGATAGCCCTTGAGCACGACAGCTACAGACATGGGTTAGAGTCTCGCGCGAGTCGATCCCGACAGGCGGGTTCGGAATGAAACGGGTATGCTATAAGAGCGTTGAAAGTGACGCAAACCGTCGGCATGGATGATTCCCTTAATTTGAAAGTCAATCGGTATGATTGATCACCAAGATTATCCGCGAATAGACCGATCGATCTATCGGTACGTCCTGCGACATACGTGGCGCGGGCAGCTGTTTCTTCTCTTGTTGACTGTGATCACGATGCCGCTGGTCTACGTCTCACTTGAAATCCCCAAGCGAATCGTCAACCAGGCGATCGGGGGAAAGAATCTGCCTCAATCGCTGATGGGATTTGAGATCTCTCAGATTCAGTTTCTTTTGCTGCTGTCTGGCGCGTTTTTGCTTGCGGTGATCGTAACCGGTGGACTGAAGTATTACCTGAATGTCTACAAGGGCGTCTTGGGAGAGCGTATGCTGAGACGCTTTCGTTTCGACCTGTATGCCCGAATTCTTAGATTTCCCCTAGGACATCTTCGCAAAACACCTTCGGCTGAGATTATTCCGATGGTGACGGCAGAGACCGAACCCTTAGGGGGATTGATCGGAGATGCCATCGCCGCGCCGGCATTTCAAGGTGCTTTGCTGCTGACCTACCTCTCGTTTATTTTTCAGCAGGATGTCTGGCTAGGCGTTGCCTCGATCGCGCTCTATCCCCCGCAGATGATCTTGATTCCGCGCCTGCAGGCCAAGGTGAACGCGCTGTCCAGAGCACGGGTCCAGAATGTCCGGAAGTTGGCAGGTCATATTGGCGAAACGGTTGACGGGGTCATTGATATCCATGCTAACGACAGCAGTCGATTTGAGCGGGCGAGGGCGTCGAATTATCTGGGACGCATATTCGATATTCGTGAAGAGATCTATCGTCGAAAATTCTTCATTAAGTTTTTAAATAATTTTCTCGCGCAAGTTACGCCGTTTTTCTTCTTCTCGATAGGGGGCTACCTCGTCATTAAGGGGGATGTGACCCTTGGCGCTCTGGTCGCTGTGCTGGCCGCCTATAAGGACATTGGTCCGCCGTGGAAAGAGCTGCTGAAGTTTTATCAAGTTTTTGAAGATACGAAGGTGAAATATCAGCAGGTCGCCGATCAGTTTGAGCCGGCGAACATGATGCGCACCTCGCTTCTTGATCAACAAGAGTCACTCGACCGGTTGACCGGCCCGCTGGTGGGTCGAAATATCATCTCTAATCCAGATGACGGCATGGGCCCCCTTGCAGGCGTTAGTTTTGATCTCAACCTCGAGCAGCACATTGGTGTGGTAGGAAACCCCGGCTCGGGCAGCAGCGATCTATCGGCGATCGCCGCCCGCCTGAATTGGCCGAGTGCGGGAGAGTTGGCGATGGGTGCGGATGACTGGACCGCGGCGCCGGAGTCGATTACCGGCCGGCGGGTGGCGTGGGTGGGATCAGGGTCCCATATTTTCTCAGGAACCCTTGCTCATAATCTTTACTACGGACTCATGAAGGCGCCCGATTCGCAAGAGGAGTCGGATCTTGCTCCAGGGCAGCGGCGCTTCCGACGGGAAGCGCTTGCATCAGGGAACAGTCTGGATGACCCGCAGGGTGACTGGTTGGGCCTCGTAGGTCGACAAACAAGCGACGCAACCCCATCCAGCACGCGGGTCCATGAAGTGCTGAGCGTCACTGAGCTTCGGGACGATGTGTATCGTCTGGGTCTTGAGACCCGATTAGAGCAGGCCCAAATAGACGCCGATATAGAGGAGAGGATTCTGCGGGCGCGCAGAGCGCTTAGTGCGTCTGGGCGGGATCTGTCGCAGTTCGATCGTAATCAATACGACCCCAACCTCACCGTCGCTGAAAATATTTTGTTTGGCTACGCCGCAGATGCTGAATTTGCTCAGGAGAGGTTACCCGTCAACGAGCAGGTTTCTGAGGTGCTTCGGGAGACGGGCCTGTTTGACGCGTTCTTGATAATGGGTCACCGCGTTGCGCGGGCTATGACCGAAATCTTCTCTGGCGTTCAGGCCGATGACGATCTTCTTCAGCGATTTAGCCTGGTGACAAGCGATGATCTGGATCGGTTTGAGCAGATCTTGCGCCAGTGCGACAGCGAAGATCTGTCTGAGTTGAACCAGCTTTCGGAGAAAGACCAACAATTACTGCGCGGCGTGGTTTATCGTCTGATTCCGGCCCAGCATCGACTGGGCATCATCGACGCCGATGTCCAGAGACAGCTGCTCGACGCCCGGCGCCGTCTGTTCGAGAAGTTGGGCAGTGACAACCCTAGTATTGTTTTTTTTGATCCCGACAAGCTGTGCCCTGCACTTTCTATTGAGGGGAATATTCTGTTTGGCTCTATTCCGTTTGGTAAGCCAAGCGAGCGGGAAGCGATATCGGCTGCGATCGATGAGCTTGTGACCTCAGAAGGGTTGCACGATTTCTTGGTCAGCCTCGGCCTGACTCGTGAGGTGGGTGCAGCGGGTAACCGCCTGAGCAGTCTACAGCGTCAGAAACTGGCTATTGCCCGCGGTCTGCTCAAGCAGCCGGATCTTCTGGTGATGGATCAGGCATTGATGGTATTCGATACGCCTAACCGCACTCGTTTGCTCAATGCCATCCTCCGCTTCATGAAGGGTCGCGGTGTCCTTTGGGTTCTGGAGTCGCCAAGCATGGCAGACGCCTTCGATGAGATCTGGCTGATGCGGTCAGGTAAGATCATCGAGCGCGGCAGACCGTCTGATTTGATGTCGGGCAATACGGAGTTACAGAAACTGCTTTCGGCGACATGACCTCACGTGAACTGCTGATTATCGAGCCTTGCGGTCCGCCTGAGGAGGCGAGCCTCGCGCGGAACCTGGCGATGATTCAAGCGAGCGGATTGACCCCTACGCATAGGGGGCTGGCGATGACGGCTCGGGATCGGCTCACCGAAGAAGGCGCGATCCAAAGGGCGGCGCATGTACAGGAGACTCTACTCCAGTCCCCGAGCGACTTTCTGCTTTGCGCCCGAGGAGGTTATGGGGCCAGCGAGTTACTGCATCGTTTGGACTGGGCCCGGATCCAGTCGGCACCGGCGAGATGCCTCGTGGGTTTCTCAGATGTGACGGCTCTGCAAAGCGCGCTCTATACCAAACTGGGCTGGCCGGGTTTGCATGCGCCGATGCCGGGATCACCGCTGTGGGCAAACGGGCCTCATATGAATCGCCTCCTCGCGTATTTGTCCCAGTCGCTGACAGGATCGCTGCAGGGGTGTGTGGAGATATATCCGGTCAACCCGAAGGCTCACGATGGGTCAGGCGAAAGCGGCATTCTGTTTGGAGGGTGTCTCAGTGTCCTCAGTGGGCTCATTGGCACGCCTTTTCTTCCGGCAGACTTATCGGGCCATATCTTGTTCTTTGAGGACACCGGCGAAAGCCTGCCGCGGGTGCTGCGGTATTGGCGCCAGTGGCTGGATAGCGAACTCCTGAGGGGCGTTCCCGGTGTGATATTCGGTCGGTTCACGGGCTCGAATGAGACGACAATAGACGAGGACGGGCTGATGGAGCAGCTTGCTTACATGACGCCTTGCCCCGTCTATCGCTGCGGGCAATTTGGGCACATAGCGGAAAACTATCCGCTGATGATTGGCGCTCAGGCAACCTTTACCGACGATCAATTGTGTTGGATGTCTGAATTCCAATAATCCTCCCTCGCGATCGTTGCTCTGCCTGAACCTACGGATCAGCCCGTAGATCGGTGCTCATGCGCGAACAGAGCGCGAGACGCCTTGTGCCAGGGATACGCCCAAAGTACCATCTCCCCATCCCAGGCGGTATCAGACCCGATACCATAGGGCTTTCATTCAAAGCACAAAAAAAGGACAGGATTGATGTTCACGGGAAGCATGGTGGCAATGGTGACCCCGATGCATGGGGATGGCTCGGTGGATTGGGACGCTCTGGATCGTTTGATTGAGCACCATATAAGGGAAGGTACCGACGCGATTGTCTCCGTTGGGACCACGGGCGAATCCGCCACGTTGGATCATGACGAGCATGGCGAAGTCATTGCTCGGACCGTGAAGACCGTCGCTGGCAGGATTCCTGTGATCGGTGGGACGGGTGCAAATTCCACCAAAGAAGCGATTGCGCTCACTCGGGACGCAGCGGATGCGGGTGTGGATGGGTGTTTGCTGGTGGTTCCGTATTACAACAAGCCGCCCCAGGAGGGTTTGTATCAGCACTTTCGAGCGATTGCTGAAGCGGTGGCTATCCCTCAGATTCTCTACAACGTTCCCGGACGAACCGGTGTCGACATGCATAACGACACGACACTCCGATTGGCGAACATCGATAACATTGTGGCGATTAAGGACGCGACAAATGATCTGGACCGCGGCCGAGATCTGATTCAGCGCGCGCCCGAGGGCTTCGTGGTCTACTCCGGAGAGGATGGCACAGCTTGCGAACTCATGCTTGCAGGCGGCAAAGGCACTATTTCTGTCACGGCAAACGTGGCACCGGCTCTGATGCATCGCATGTGCGCCGCCGCCATTGGCGGTGATGAAAAGACCGCCCGCGAGTTGAACGCCCAGCTGGACCCCTTGCACACGGCGCTTTTTCTGGAATCCAATCCGATCCCTGCGAAGTGGGCGGTGGAACAGCAAGGCATTATCGGAAAGGGTATTCGACTACCGCTTCTCGAGTTGTCATCGGGACTTCATGAGCCCGTCAAGGCGGCCATGCGTTCCGCAGGCGTCCTCTGACAGGCTATCGCTGGTAGCGCAGCTCGATGAACAAAGGTGATCTCCTTTACGCCGGGAAAGCCAAGTCTGTCTTTTTGACCGACGATCCCTCGCGGCTCCTGATTGAATTTCGTAACGACACCTCGGCGTTCGACGGCGAGAAAGTGGAACAACTGGATCGCAAGGGCGCCGTCAATAACCGCTTTAATGCCTTCATCATGCAGCACCTTGAGCGAGAGGGTATCGCTACCCATTTCGATCGGTTGGTCAGCGACTGCGAGTCGTGCGTAAAGCGCTTGGAGATGATCCCGGTGGAGTGCGTGGTGAGAAATCTGTCGGCCGGTTCCTTATGCCGTCGCCTGGGGGTAGCAGAGGGTCAGGTCTTGTCTCCCCCGACGTTCGAATTCTTCCTGAAAAATGACGCGCTACATGACCCGATGATCAATGAATACCACGCGCAGGCTTTTGGCTGGGCGACGCCCGCTGAAATTGACGTCATGAAAGCCCAAACCTTTAAGGTGAATAACGTTCTGAAAAGCCTGTTTGCAGATGCCGGTATGCTGTTGGTGGACTTCAAGCTGGAATTTGGTCGTTTTGGTAACCAGGTGGTTCTGGGGGACGAGTTCACGCCGGATGGGTGCCGTATTTGGGACGCTCAATCACGTAAAAAACTAGATAAAGATCGATTTCGACAGAGTCTGGGCAGCGTCGTGGAGTCCTATGAGGAAGTGGCGGCTCGCCTGGGCATTGATCTAGAGGCGTCGATTGCCTCCTAGCGACCGGGGTCGCTGGCTCGCGTGCTGATTTTAGGCGGCGGCCCGGCGCTCTCTCCTTTTGCTCTTGAGCGTTTCTCCAGGCATTTGCGCGATCAGAATCTCGCGCGAGAGGCGCCATGCCCGCAATATTTTTACCTGATTGATTCGAGCGGCATCCCTAAAGGCGATGCTCTCGCTACCGTGGAGAACCTGCTCGACGGAACCTTGGCCAAAGGATCGGCGATTCGCGACGCTCGTGATCAGCTTCTGGTGGTGCCGCGCTTTGGGACTCGGTCGCCATGGTCAACGAAAGCCACGGACATTGCCCAACGTTGCGGTCTCGAGGATATTCGCCGTATTGAGCGCGGGACGGTTTGGCCGATCAGGATGGCCGATCAGGATCAGGCGGATCTCGCTCGATGGGAAATGTTGATTCATGATCCCATGACGGAGTCGGTCGCCCATCACGTTGAAGAACTCACGCAAGTGTTCGCACAGCTTATTCCCGGTCCGTTGGGTTTTGTCGACGTCATAAAGGGTGGCTTGCAGGCGCTCACGCAAGCCAACAGGCAGCACGGATACGCCTTAACCCTGCAGGAGTGTGAATATCTCACGGATTCGTTTAGGACTCTTGGGCGAAATCCCACCGATGCCGAGTTGATGATGTTCGCGCAGGTCAATTCTGAGCACTGCCGCCATAAGATATTCAATGCGTCCTGGTCGATTGATGATCAGCCCTGCGAGTTATCCCTGTTCGAGATGATCCGAACGACTCATGCCCGCCATGGCGTCGATACCTTGAGTGCTTATAAAGACAACGCGGCGGTGCTGAAAGGTTATGACGCCTCCTGGTTTTTGCCTGATCCAACGGACGGCGAATACCGGCAATTCGCGGAGCCCCTGCATCTCGTTGCCAAGGTGGAGACCCATAATCACCCCACGGCGATTTCTCCATTTCCGGGTGCCGCCACCGGATCGGGCGGGGAGATTCGGGATGAGGGCGCGACCGGGCGCGGGGGCAAGCCCAAGGCAGGCGTAACGGGTTTTTCGGTATCCGACCTTCGAATTCCCGATTTACCCATGCCGTGGGAATTGCCGGTGCAATCGCCGGATAGGATCGCCTTGCCGCTACAGATTATGCTGGAAGGCCCGATCGGCGCGGCCGCTTTCAATAACGAGTTTGGTCGTCCAAACATTGCCGGCTATTTCCGAACGCTTGAGATATCGTCTGATACGGGCGAGGCGGGCTGTCGCGTCGGGTACCACAAGCCGATCATGATCGCCGGCGGGATGGGAAACATTCGGGATGGCCATGTTCAGAAGCGCCCGATTCCTGCCGATGCCATGGTTGTGGTGTTGGGTGGTCCGGCGATGTTGATCGGTCTTGGTGGCGGCGCAGCATCAAGTGTGGACTCGGGTAAAAGCGATGCGGCACTGGACTTCGCTTCCGTCCAGAGAGGTAACGCAGAGATGCAAAGGCGTTGCCAGGAAGTCATTGATCGCTGCATTGCGCTTGGCGAAGAGAATCCGATTGTTTCCATCCACGATGTGGGAGCCGGGGGCCTGTCCAATGCGTTGCCGGAACTGGTTCACGATGCGGGTTTGGGAGCACATTTTCATCTGGACAAGATCCCAAGCGACGACGCGAGCCTGTCGCCGATGCAGTTGTGGTGCAATGAGGCACAGGAGCGTTATGTCCTTGCCATTGCACCGGATCAAATGGATTTATTTGCGCAACTGTGCGAACGCGAGCGCTGCCTTTTTGGCGTGGTCGGGCGAGCCACCCAGCGTGAGCAGTTAATTCTCGATCGTGACGGCGATCAGCAGGATGCCGTGTCGCTTCCGATGTCCTTACTTT
>Ga0255767_1002390_pt1 | contig 16272 bp, 14 predicted proteins | sample 071ome_24_FD_179967 | JGI IMG/M metagenome (GOLD analysis project Ga0255767, IMG submission 179967) | Coastal salt marsh microbial communities from the Groves Creek Marsh, Skidaway Island, Georgia - 071402CT metaG (version 2) | ecosystem: Environmental > Aquatic > Marine > Intertidal zone > Salt...
ATCTTCACGAACACTTCATCGATGAAAAAGGTGTCGCCGTATCCTTGGTGCTTCCTTCTCAACCTTTGAGCATATTTCGGTCCGAATTTATTGCACCAGAGGCGTATTGCTTCATAGCTAACTTCAATACTGCGCTCGGCCAGCAGATCCTCGATATCGCGATGACTTAGATTGAATCGATGATACAGCCAGACGGCATATTGGATAATTTCAGGTGGGAATCGATGGCGCTGATACATTTTTGATTGAGTCATGGGAGAGAAATACTGGCAGATTGGGAGCTAACTTGTCAGTACCGTCTGCCGGGCCCACCAACTAAATCAATAAGTTATTCTGTCACGGAAATTTTATGTCGCGTGAAAACCAGGCTTGTAACAGCTCTGCTGTCATAATACCGGAGTGTGCATTCATCTGGTGATCGGAATCGAAGAAGTAGCTGCGCGGAAGCTCACCGAACCAGTTAGGGTCAATTGAATATCTAAGACGCTCTTCAAAATTGTCAGCAAACATCCACGATTCTTTTTGATGAAGATCGAATTCTTCGAGAAATTCAGCTGCAAATTCTCTGTCGTCGATCGAGTCTGTTGAAATAAGCACGAACGGAAAATCCGGATTCAGCTTCAACACTTCTCCCATCATATCTAGTTCTACCAGGCAGGGTGGGCAGTCCACTGACCAGAGGCCCACTAGGAACTCGCCACCAGCAAATGAGCCTTTAATTTGCTCAAAAGAACCATCAGTGAATGGACGAAAGTTATCGGCGTGACTAGGCACGCTAGTTGAAAATAGCATTGCCACTGCACAAGATTGGAAAATTCGAGTTAGCACTTTGATTGGACTAGTCACCAGAAAGCCTCATCAAGTCTGAGGTGAATTCTTTAAAAACGTAACCCCACTCATCACTTTTCCAGCTCAGGTAGAGTCCTTCATTATGCGTAACTATTAGCGGGTGGTCCGATCCACGTGCTGTACTGGCAATAGTCACTGGTTCACTCCAGGACTGGCCGTTGTCTCCAGAGCTGATCATTTGAATTGGCGAGCGGTCTCCGTCAAATCCCTTCCACACCAGATACAGTGACTGCTCATACTCGGCCAGGTAGGGATGACCAGCACCGGGGTTACCATCAACCCGATAAACAGCTTCAGGCTCAGCCCTGTCAAAATTGAAGCGGCCGTAGTAGATACCCTGATGCAGGTCGCCATTGGTGAACCAGCTCATATGGTAATCACCAGACCTGGAAGATTGCACCATGGTAGGACCATGGTGAGGGCAAGCGTTAATCTGCCACTCATCATAGCTTGCCCTGTGTGTTTCAAGAGTTTGGCCATCAGGCGTGAGCACAGCGATTGCATGGTCCCGCGTCGTTTCGCCGAATATCTGGCGCCACAGAATGGCGATGTTTTCCGGCCCTCTAGGTGCGATCGCAATACGACAGCACTCACAGCTATGATTGGCCACGCGATAGTTCTCTGAAAATGTCTTGCCCTGATCTTTCGATACAGCGTAATAGACCGCGGCTCCAGAATAGGGAATATCCTGGGCAAGATGTGCTTCCATATCACGCTTATCGATCCAGGTCAGATAGACCTGACCAGCTTCATTGAGAAACATGCTTTCAAACCGATGGCCGGTAAAAAGGTTGTCGTCATTTATAGTGCGAGGGGTTTCAAAAGTGAGACCACCGTCGGTGGATCGGCTAAATCGAATTTCTCCGGTAAAGCGGGGAGAGGTTTTTAATGTCCAGGATATATAAAGTGTGCCGTCCTTATCGACCAGAATCTTGGGTCGATTCTCTCCATTGTGTTCAGCGCTTTCCGGATTCTGGTTAACAGCGACTGAGTCTGCGTACGACTTGCCACGGTCGTCGGAGTAGCTGACATAGACATGCTCGTTCTGTACAAAAGCCACCCATAATCGTCCTTCTTCATCAAATACGGCACTTGGTGTGCTACCGCAGTGGATGCTGATGGCAAATTCACAATCAATTTGCTGAGACAAGAGCGCCGGGCTGGTGCTGAAAAGCAGCAACATCAAGAGCGGCGGGAGAATGAAATTCTTCTTCATTGTCATTGTATTCACCTCTAACACTTCCTTTCCATCCGTGAAGCTGTTCTTCCTGTGAGCAATGTCAGCTGACTAACCTAGGATTACAGATCGTAGGAAAGATTGACATAGGTAGTCCGGCCTGGCCATGGGTGTGCGACGTAAGCCACCTCATCCGAGATATTATCGATGCCAAGACTCAGTGCCAACCCATTATCCATTCGATAGGTAGACTTCAGTCCTATTCGCTCATAACCATCCTGCGCTCCATAGACATTGTCTTCGCGGTCAGTATTGTCAGTGCGACCAAAGCTGTCCGAAGCATATTGGGCGTTTACGCCTACATTCCAGTTATTGCTGATGTTGTAGGTGGCCAATAGATTGCCACGCCATTCTGGCATACGGGGATAGACGTTACCTTCTATCGACGGGTTGGGCGCATTTTTGACAATCTCAGAATCGGTGTATACCACATTGAACCGCACATCCAGATTGTCGATGAACAAGTCATTCGCGTTAGTTATAAATTCGACGCCATTGGTTTCGATTTCATCGATTGGCAGGAATGTGCGTAAAGAAGTACCACCGTCAATGATGCCCGTCTGGGATTCGATTACATCGGAAATGTCTTCAGTAAATAGATTTACACGAACGTATCCGTTGTCCAGACTTCTCTCAATCATGAAATTGTGATGAACGCCATCTTCCGGTTTCAATCCAGGATTGGATATGCTGATGGTATTGAAGGCTTCAAACTGGCTGAACAGCTCTTCTACAATTGGAAAACGGTAAGCCTGGGCCACTGAATACCGGAATGCCCAGTCGTTGTTGGGCTGATAGCCCAGTGAGAACTTGGGAGAGACTTTGTCCTCTCCTCTAGTTGGCACTCGAGTGAGATCAAATTCTGACGTGCTTGCATCGTCGTTATCGAAATAACCATTGCTGCTTTCAAAATCCTCCCAGCGTACACCAAAAGCTGCATCCCAGTTTTCATTTAGCTGCCAATTTAATTGCGCAAATGTCGCCAGGATTTCGGTTTCGCCGCCGCTACGAGAAGTAAAGGCGGTTTTTTCGCCGGCGATGTAGTTATCAGATCGATAGATATCCAGATTCAACTCATAAGATTCTTGGCGGATACCTGTTACCAGTCCGAGCCCATCAATACCCAGGTCGTCGAAATACACTTTGACTTCTGCCGTGTCCCACCCAGTATCGCCAAAGTCCTGAACTTGACCAGCGGGCGAATGGTTAGGGTCGTTAGGGTGAGCCGAAGAACGTCTGTTTTCATCTTGTAGCACTTCAAATCTGCTGACATTTGCTTCGAGTTCGATTGTTTCCGTGAGTTGTCCTCGCAAGCGCAATCCAAGATTTAAACTGTCACGCTCCAGGTTGCTGGCAGCGAACCGGCTGGCGGGTACAAAATACTGACGACCATTGTCGACCACGTGCCCGCTATATACAGGATTGCCAGAGGAGTCGCGCAAATAGGTATTGGAAGAGTCGGAAATGGAGCTGCGGTCTTCATAAGCAACATTGAGCAAGGTGCTCCAACTGCCAAAGTCATGTCCTAGTTTGAATTTGTAGTTGTTGGTTTCTGTATCTACTATACCCGTATCCATGAACCAGCTTGCGGTGCGACTACGATCGTCCGGTGCAACGATAGTGCCAGTTACATCAAGTGGAGTAGTGGATGAACTACGGCTGCCGGCACGAAAAGTTTGTGGCTGTGATTCGTTTTCTAGCCGATTGAAAGAAAAATAGACACTAGTGTCGCCAAATTTATTGCCATACGACACAAAAGACTTGTATCCATTTACGGTGTCATCGAATCCATAAGCATCAAAGTTTTGCGAGAAGTAGGAACTGTCGAAATGAAACTCCTCTTGTTGTGGTATCGCAGTTTCTATATTCACCACACCTCCCATGGCATTCCCGCTATATTCAGCCGAGAAGGGGCCGTATAGGGTTTCGACCTGGGCAATCTCACTGGCAGATACCATGGTCCAGCGGGGCGCGCCATTCCACCGAGACTGCAGGAGGTAGTGCAGTGGTACTCCATCGGCAAACACCATGGAACGCGAAGTTTGAAACATATTGGAACCACGCATACCAAGCACACCATTGGAGTCGCCGATGAATCGACGACGAATCACAACACTCGGTTCAAATTTCACAACATCTTCGGTAGTTGCGACATTTATACTGCGGATATCTTCCTGTGTGAGAGTACTGCTGGGGCTGAGGTTCGCGAAACTCTGATCACGCTCACTACCCCAAACCACGATTTCTTCGATCTGAGATTGCGCTATTAGAGGCGCTGAAATTGCAATTGACCCTGCATATACAAAAATCCGCAAAGTACCTTTTGTATTGATATCCATCATTCTGCCTTCCTCCTTTCCTCTATACTTAGATACGCAGACAAAATATTACCTACCACCATTTGAATTAGGAGCGATAATAATCTGTTTGCGGTCCTAGAGGGTGCGACACAGTGACGCACCCAGGCTAAATTCGTGCGAAATGTTGAGAAAGATCAAAAAAGAAAGAATGGATAGGATATGTTGATACGACAAATTGTCGCAGATCGTTTTTCTGGCCACCTGAGGGCTGTTGTCGCGAAAGCAATTTTTGAATTGTAGAACCTGTACCTACTAATGGTTCAACTAAAACTACTGTGGCAAAGGGCCTGTCAGACTATCCTGGACAAGTGGGGGGTACCCCGGGGGTGGGTGCTGCCAGATCGGGGTTTATTTCTTACTGGGGGTGGGGTCTATTTGGACCAAATTTGGACCACTGCCGCGCAACCCACCACAACTAATGACAACAAGTGGCAATAGAAAAGCGGTGGTGGTACCTTATTTTAAGTGACGCAGGCTGTTGTGGTGAGTTGTGGTTGATTGTCTGCGAGGGACTCATAATCCGTCGGTCCCAGGTTCGAGTCCTGGTGGGCCCACCAACTAAATCAATAAATTACACCTCCCTCGCAGTAACACCCCAATCGATTTGGACCACTGCGACGCAACTCCCCACAATTTGTGGACACAATGGGAAGATGACTCAGACTTAGTAGGACATGATGTCAATCTCACTGAGATGAATATGTCATAAAATCGCATTATTTATTGCGCGTGTTAGATCACCAGGAAATCCGCGTTCTTGCTGAAACTTCTTAAACCACTCTTGACCGCCCTTACTAGAAAGATGCCAACGTATATGACGTTCGAATAAGGCAACCATCCCCTCTCTCCCTCTCGTTATGCTATTCGCCATCACCAAGGCTCCTTCGTTCGCGATGCATATATTCTCCAAGAAGTGGCCGAATGCAAGCTGCTCGCTCTCATTCAACGAATTAAAATCATCGTGACCTCTAATTATCACGTCAGCCAGATTAAGGTCACTCGTTTGTCTGTAGACTGACATATACCTTTCAGACAACACTCCCCAATTTGTAAGCCTTGCTTGCCTGGTATTATCATTTATCTGTTTGGCTACCGTAAGCATTGAAAGAATCACACCTATAGCAGCAATGAGTTGTGCTAATTCCCCTATCGACATTAGATTACCCCCGATTCATGTACTGATGATGGTCTAGATTATTATGTATACACGCTGTAAGGAACAAAGCTGAATTAAGAGGCACCACAATTCGTTTTAAGCCCCCTGCCTTTAGCTAATAATCCTTTGCCCGGACAGAAAAACGGTGCTTCGAACCTCAGCGCGCAATTTTCGCAATAATGACTTTCATTTATTTATTTAATGATAGTCATTATTTACTGTGCTATGGTTTGCCTAAATTTATAAATGTTGATGTAGACTGAATTCAAGCTCATTCACCCATGACGAATTACCAATACCGACTGATCGACTACCCGGCAGGACGCAGAGTTGCCGATTTCTGGCAACTCTGCCATGAACCCGTCCAACAACTTGCTAGTGGAGAGGTAAAACTACGCGTGGATTGGATCTCGGTGGATCCAGGCATGAGCGGATGGATCACCAATAAACGTAGCTACATGCCACCGGTAAAACCAGGAGAGGTCATGCGAGCTTTCGGAGTCGGCGAAGTCATCGAATCCAACTGCGACACGCTTGTGGTGGGCGATGTGGTCACTGGCTTTACCGGCGTGGCAACCCATGCGGTATTGCCAGCCCGGCATCTGCGCAAAATCGATACCAGGCTGGCTCCAGCGCAGCTGTATTTGAGCGCTCTGGGCATGACCGGCTACACAGCTTACTTCGGCATGACCGATATCGGTCGACCTCAACCCAGCGAGACCGTCGTCGTTTCCTCCGCTGCAGGTGCGGTGGGTAGTATCGCAGTTCAGCTCGCCAGACAGCGCGGCGCAAGGGTCGTCGGGATAGCTGGCGGCGCGCAAAAGAAAGAATACCTGCTCGATGAACTCCAGCTCGACGCGGCTATCGACTATCGCAGCGAAGAAATGGCCGCAGCTTTGAAAAAGACTGCCCCCGCTGGCATCGACGTATATTTCGACAATGTGGGCGGTGAGATACTGGATGCTGCGCTGATGCAGATGAACCGGCACGGTCGCATCGTAGTCTGTGGTGGTATCTCCCAGTACAGCGATTGGGAGCAGGCGCGCGGTCCTGCCAACTATATGCAGATAGTCACCCATAGCTTGACCATGCAAGGTTTTACTATGCGCGACTACATGGATCGCATAAGCGAGGCCTTAACTGTTCTGTTTGATGGCTACCAGGATGGCTCGTTGAAATTTCGCCAGCATGTGCTCGAAGGAATCGAACGTTTTCCGGAAGCATTTGACATGCTTTTCAACGGTCGTAATCAGGGCAAACTGCTAATCAAAATCACTTAAACTCACTAAATGTACTCAATGGCAATCTCAAAGGAATAACGAATGGAGATTCTGAGAACTCCTGATGAACGGTTTGAGAACCTTCAAGACTACGAATTCACTCCACATTACACGACGATAAAGGATAAAGACGGCACTGACATTCGTATTCACCACGTGGATGAAGGCAATCCCGAAGAGAAACCGATTCTGATGATGCACGGTAACCCCACCTGGTCTTACCTGCATCGGCATATGATTAAGCCTCTGGCAGCAACCGGTCACCGGGTAATCTCGGTGGATCTCGTAGGACTGGGCCGATCTGACAAACCTGCGAGCAGAGAAGACTACAGCCTAGCGCGCCACTATGATTGGATGAGTAAATGGTTGCTTACTAATGATCTGACAGATATCACCTGGTTTGGACAAGACTGGGGCGGCAGTATCGGGCTTTATCTGTTGGCTGAGTATCCTGAGCGTTTCAAGCGCGCAATCGCAGCCAATACCGGGCTACCACTTGGGCAGGGAGCATCAGACTTTTTCCAAATGTGGCTCTCTATGATGAAGGACGCTTCCGAGTTCCCTTGGGATAAGATATTCAAACCCTCCTTTGCCGAACCTATTAGCGAAGAATCCTTAAAAGGATACATGGCTCCTTTTCCAAATAAGGACTACGAAGCGGGCATCTGTTCTTTTCCTTCCCTCATTCCCGTATTACCCGACAACCCCGGGGTGCCATTGAATAAGACCGCCTGGAAGAAACTGCTGTCTTTTGAGAAACCGTTTCTAACCCTATTTGGCGGACGGGATCCAGTAACGAAAGGCCATGAGAAGATCCTTATCAAAAATATTCCAGGCGCGGCAGGGCAGGCCCATAAGATTAACGAGACGGCGAGTCATTTTATACAAGAAGATGCGCCTGAGTTCCTGGTTGAAGAAATCAGCAAATTCCTGAACGAGAGTTAACCGTCAATCTGAATAATGAAAATATGAAATAAAGCCACCCTGGAGTATGACTATGACAAGCGTGACTGAACTGTGGGTAAACCGGGAAAATTTTCGGGATACAAAAATCGTTACCCAAAAGTCATCACCATTGTTGGATGGACAGATCCGTGTCGCAATCAACAAGTTTGGCCTCACTGCCAACAATGTCAGCTATGCGCTTAGCGGCGACCAGATTGGCTACTGGAGATTCTTCCCCGCCGAAAAAAATTGGGGCAAGGTACCAGCATGGAGTATTGCAGAGGTCACCGAGTCACGCTGCCACGAGATAGTTGTTGGCGAAAGACTCTGGGGATTCTTTCCCATGAGCAGTCAACTGGTGCTGCAACCAGGCAACATCAGGGAAGACAGTTTTACTGATGAAACGGCACACCGGAGGGAACTCGCAGCATTGTATAACCAGTACCGCCGCACGGCGGGTGAGCCAGTAATCCTTCAACAGTTCGAAGATGAGCGTTGCCTTTTGTTTCCTTTATTTTTAACTTCTTATGTGCTGCTAGACTATTTTATCGATAACGATTATTTCGGTGCCGAACAATTGGTGATCGGTTCGGTGTCATCCAAAACAGGTCTCGGGCTGGCCTGCCTGATCCGTGGGACTTCAGCCCCTCGCCCCAAAGTGATCGGCATTACCTCCGAGACGAATCGGGATTTTGTCATGAGCCTGGCTTGCTGCGATGAGCTTATCCACTATGGCAATGAAAATAACATCGACGCCACACTCACTACTGCCTATGTGGACATGTCCGGAAATGGCAAACTCACCAACACCCTCCATCATCATTTAAGCGACAATCTGGTTGAGAGCTGCATGGTTGGTGCTACCCATTGGGAGACAGACCGACGTGGGTCTGATTTGCCCGGTGCCCGACCTACCTTCTTCTTTGCTCCAGGTCAGATTGCCAAGCGGGACAAGGAATGGGGCGCTGGCGTTTTGTTTGCCAAAGCCAGCGAGGCATCGGTGGAACTTGCAGGGAAAGTTAAAAACCAGATTCGGATCGAAAGGCTAAGTGGTGCTGAAGCTGCCAGCCAGATCTGGAAAGATATGCTGGATGCCAGGGTTGCGCCGAGCAGAGGCATAATAGTGTCACTCTAACAGCAAGCCGCTCAAACAGCTGACAGAGAATGATGACCATGCTACAGATAATTTTTCCCAGCCAGGTGGATAACACCTACAACGGTCACAAACTGGGCCTGTATTTTTTCTTCTTCATAACGTTGGTGACCATTGGTAGAAGCTGTATCCACATCTTCGCCCCCGACGGGGGTGCCCAGTCCATTGCGACCATCCCCTTAGACACATATAGCCAGGGTGGCGCAGAAGCGGTGATCTTCATTTTTGCCCAGTGGGGAATCGCCCAGCTCATGGTGGGATTCATGTACCTAGTGGTCGCCTGGAGATATCGATGTCTGATTCCCCTGATGTATTTGTTTCTCTTCTTCGAATGGAGTTCGAGAATCGCGCTGGTCTTTTTCAAGTCTATTGAAACCGCTGGTGTCGCACCGGCGGCAATCGCCCAGCTCGTGCTGGTGCTAGTGATTCCCGTGATGTTTTTCCTGTCTATACGCCAGGTGAAGCACCAGGGCTAGGATTCAAAGACTGCGAGATTCATCTGCCCATCTAAACCAGAACTGCGATTACCCGAAATGGCTTGATACTCAGCCGATTGTGCCATTTGCAACAAAGCCCGGGAGTTTGGATAGCGCACCAGGGCGATCGCATCCCATTCGGTGCCTCCAATAAATGTCATGCGACACTCGCCGCGGAAAATTACTTCGGCACCGATGCTTGCCAGTATTTTCCCAACGTCTTCACTGTATTGTGCATAGTCACTGGCACCGGCTCCGTCGCGGCTGAACTTGGTCAAATTGACCATCACCACGGGCCGGTCCGGCAGCTGGGCAAAGGCCTGGGCCTGTTCCGGTGTCGGACCCATGGCGTTTATCTCCATGGTTTGCGCCTGCACCCCCTGGCTGAATAGCCCGGCGAATGCCGCAAATCCAGCTGCTGCACCGGAATGGGTGACAAATTCACGCCTGCTTTTGCCACCCTTTTCCGTCCTGGAATTCTTCATGCTTTCTCCTCGTAATATGCCCTTGGCCGCCTGGTCTGTAAGTTTGATTCGCGATCAGTTTAGTGTGTGCGCTTATTGATTAACGCTCGTGTTTCTCTCGATACCTCTGCACTGAATAGGCCCGTCAGTAAATCGACCAGGTTGCTGATAAAAAAATCAGAACCAGGTCCCTGGAAAGCATTTTTTTCCTTGGCATGGTTTGACATCGATAATCCCGCAAATCGAACCACAGTGAGGTAGCGATCATTAAACAGCGCCTCATCAAGATGCGGCAGTTGTTCACGCAAGAGCCTGCCAATAATCAAAATACTGTTACTTTCCTCAACGACTTTTTCTTCCATCATGGGATGTTTGACCGAGGCATTAATGGCACCAAACGCTTTAATCCACTGTCGATAACCTGCATCATCCCGGCATAACTGAAAGGTGGGGGCAACCATCAGGTAGCAGAGTTCCCGCACCGGAGGAACAGCATCCTTCCGCAGGCACTGAGTTAACAGTTCGCGCCTTTTGTTCTGAGTCTGGCTGAAGCGCGACCTATGAATAGCATCAATCAGACCTGCCCGATTCTTGAAATGATACTGCAGCGCCGATTCATTTTTCTGCCCGGCGGCTTCAATGACCGCCCGCACCGTGACGTTCTCGACCCCGTGCTGAGCGCATAGTTTTTCCATTGCTCGCATAAGCCGGGAACGTGTCGCCACGGTGCGCGCCTGTCGATGTTGGGGCTCGGCCATTGATCCTCTCTCTATTTCATCACCCACTGCGGTTCAAAAGACTCTTCCTGCATGCTACATGGTGGAGCTGATATCGCCTTAATGATAGCCGGTAGCAAAATAATGTACATCATTATTTATCATGCTACCATCGACAACTCAACGCTCTTCATAAGTACGCATCAGGTAGATCAGGACCATGACACAAAAATCAGAAATCGCTGCAATCCTGGCTTTTTGCTTTCTATTGGTCGCCCTGCAGCAGGGTCGCTTTGACGAGATCACATTTGCCGCAGAATCTCGCGGCGAACGACCCTTTAGCTGGCAGATCGGGCCTGATGCCACATCGCCTGCCAGTGACACCGACCTACCCAACATCGTTCTTATACTTGCTGACGACCTGGGCTGGAATGACATTACTCACTATGGCGGTGGCATTGCTGGCGGCACGGTGCCCACACCCAATATCGATTCCATCGCTCGACAGGGCATGCATTTCCCGAGGGCCTATGCCGGCAATGCCACATGCGCTCCGTCGAGAGCAGCCTTGCTGACGGGTCGTTATGGTCCTCGAAGCGGGTTCGAGTTTACCCCCACTTCCCCAGCCTTTGCGCGTCAGACCGCGGGCAGATGGATTGATGAGAATGCAGAATACCCTCCCCCTTCAGAGTTGGGTCTACCCAGCAATGAAATTACAATCGCTGAATCACTCAAGGAAAAAGACTACCACTCCATCCTGCTCGGAAAGTGGCATTTGGGGAGTGTTGCCGGCACAGTGCCTAACGATCAGGGCTTCGATGAATATCTCGGTTTTAATAGTGGTGCCAGGCTCTTTATGGATATCGATGATCCTCAGGTCGTGAATTCACGCCAGGATTTCGATCCCATCGATCGTTTCCTGTGGGCGAGCCAGCGATTCTCAATCAGCTACAACCAGGGAGAAGCCTTCAAACCAGACTCCCATATGACGGATTATCTTTCCCGAGAGGCCGTCAACGCAATCGAGGCCAATACAAACCGGCCTTTTTTCATGTTCCTGTCTTATAACGCACCCCATACTCCGTTACAGGCTGAAAAGTCAGACTATGATGCGCTCAGTCATATTGAGGATCACACCGAGCGCACCTACGCAGCCATGTTGCGCGGCCTTGACCGTGGTATCGGTCAGGTATTGGCGGCCTTGGAGGAAAATGGCCTGGAAGAAAACACCATCGTGATCTTCACCAGTGACAACGGCGGCGCAAACTACCTGGGTTTGACGGACATCAATCAGCCCTATCGTGGCTGGAAACTCAGTTTCTTTGAAGGCGGCATTCGTGTGCCCTACTTCATCAAATGGCCAGCTCGGATTCCGGCAGCATCGGAATACAGCTCCCCCGTCGCCCATATCGACGTGTTTCCCACAGTACTGGCTGCCGCAGGCATCGACCTACCGGAAGATCGGGTTATTGATGGCGTCGATATTCTCAGCGCGGCTCTGGATACGGAGCAACCCCCATTGAACCGGCCACTCTACTGGCGCGATGCAGGCTACAAAGTCGTGCAACAAGATGGCTGGAAACTCCAGGTTCAGGAACAGAATGGCCGACGCTGGCTTTACAACCTGAATAACGATCCGACCGAGCAGACTAACCTCATCAATAGCCAGCCGGATCGCGCCGAGCTCTTGATGCAGACTTTATATGAAATTGATGGGCAAATGAGTGAACCGCTCTGGCCAGGATTAACCGATCGGGAAGTGTCCATCGACTACACATTGGAAAATGAACCAGATGGTGAACGCGAAACCATCATCTGGACTAACTAGAGCGGCCAGCCGCACACTAATCGACATGCGCAAGCCTGCACCCAGACACCCTTTTCCCAACTCAGAGAAGAAGCCACATGATCGTTGAGAACAAAGTCCAGCCAAACGCAGAGCAAATCAAGGGATTTCAGGAAGGCGATACCGACACACCAATCGCGATGCTGAACCTGCTCAAATTCAAGGAACGGGCTAGCTATGAGGATGGCCGCGAAACCAGCGCCAGCGGCGCTGATGCCTACAGAATTTATGCCGGTGAAGTCGCAGCACACGTGGAAAAAGTCGGCGGCAAGATGATCTTCGGTGGTCAGGTGAGTCGCCTGATGCTGGGAGAGGTAGAGGACTTGTGGGACAGTGTTGCCCTGGTCATGTATCCCAGTCGCAAAGCGATGTTCACCATGATCCAGGATCCGGACTACCAGGCCAGTGCCGTCCATCGCAAGGCGGGTCTCGAAGGACAACTCAATATCGAATTGAAAGGAGACCTGGGTACGGATCATCTCTGACGACCGATGCGCTGTACACCCCAGCGCAATGCTGAATTTTTTGGTCTAAGTTAGCGCTACCAACACCAGACCCTCGACAACGCATCTAAGCATTCTCTCATCTATAAGCCTCTTAAATACCATGTCTGACATTACACTTTACGGTTCCTCCCTGTCGCTCTATACCGGCAGGGCACGCAGCTACCTCATCAAGGCCGGCCTACCCTATCGGGAAACGGTGCCAGTGTCTCAACATTATTTCGAACAAGTATTACCAAAAATGGGCGGGCGCCGCAGCGTGCCAGTCATTGAAACGGAGACCGGTGAGGTCATCCGTGATGGTGCGGCCATTATCGATCATTACGAAGAAAAAAGTGGGCTGCGCTTTTCTCCTTCAACTCCGAAACAGAAGACCCTGAGCCTGTTGTTCGATGTCATTGGCACCGAAGGATTGCTACGCCCAGCCATGCACTATCGCTGGAACTTCCCGGAAGAGAACCTCGAGTTCCTGACTTTCCATTTCGAGTGCTACATCCCTCCCAACATGGACAAAAGGGAAATGGCTGAAAAGCAGATGGATAGAATGCGCAACGCAGGCGAAAATTTCGGTGCCGTGCCGGCTACCTTCGAGCTTGTAGAATCACTGTATTGTGCCCTCATCAAAAAACTGGACCGGCACTTCGCAAGCTATCCCTACCTGTTTGGCGGCAAACCAAGTATCGGTGACTTCGGATTGATCGCACCCTTGTTTGCCCATCTAGGCAGAGATCCGAAATCCATCCGCCTGATGCAGACTAAAGCCATCCGCCTGTTCCGCTGGGTCGAGCGCATGAATCGACACGAGCCAGACATTGGGGAGTTTGAACGAAAGGAAGAGGACTATCTGCCCGATGACGAAATTCCAGAATCCCTGATCGAAGTGCTGCAACACATTGCCATCGATTTCATGCCGGAAACTCGTGCAGCAGCAGAAACCATCAATGCCTGGCTGGAGCAGAACAAGGAAATGGCAACCAACACCATCGCCGAAAGACAAGTCGGGATTGCCAGTTTCGACGTGGCAGACACCACGGTGAGAGCCATTGCGCAACCTTACCGTTTCTATTTATTAAGTCGCATGCAAAATTATGTAGATTCATTAGTGGAAGGCGACAAAAAAGACGTACTCGAACTCTTACAGACTTGCGGCATGGCTGAACTGCTGAAGATGCGCCTGTCGAGAAACATTGGCAGGCACGACAATCGGGAGGTATGGCTGTAACAAGTCAGACATTGATTTTCTGCGCAAACAGAACAGATGCAGATGCAATGATTCTGATTTCAAAAGTTCTTTCTCGTGCTATCTTAAACTAAAAATTGACCAGTAGAACATGAATCAACGTTGGCTCATTTCCTTAATTTCCAAATCGAGATAACGGTATTCCAAATACCCTGAAGCTGGAGCAACGCTATGCGCTTACATGATTATCTTGAGTTTTTCGCCCGGGAAACACCAGATCACACCTGCGCGGCAATGGATGACCGAAAACTGACTTACCTGGAAGCCGATCGCCTTGCCAATCGCTTTGCCAATTCCTTGCTGGCTCAGGGTCTCAAAAAGGGTGATCGGTTTACCTATATCTCCCTCAACTCCATCGATATGGTCATCATGTATTACGGTGCAGCGAAAGTGGGTGTCGTCCCGGTTCCTCTCAATTATCGGCTCGCACCAAGAGAAGTGCTCTATATTGTGAATGACTCTGGCAGCAAGCTGGTATTCAGTCAGCCAGAATTCAGTGATGGGGTCGACGCGATTCGTAATGAACTTGAAAATATGCAGGCACTTATACGTCTAGGTGGCAGCAATACCAAACAAGGCTGGGCCAGCTACGACGATTGGCTGGTAAGCGATGACAGCAAACCTTCTGCTGATATCGCAGATACCGACCAGCTCTATCAGATGTATACCAGCGGTACCACAGGCTTGCCAAAAGGAGTCATGTCTAATCATTATTCAGTCTGTGAAAATATTTCAGCAGGCATACTCTTCAGCGGCATGGAAGTATCTTGTGAGCGAAATCTTATAGTGGCCCCCATGTACCATGTCGCAGCTGCTGTTTCGGCAATGCTGGTCATTGCCAGAGGTGGCACCCTGGTTATTCTTGAAGCCTTTGATCCAGTCAATGTCGCCAACAAACTGGAAAGTGAAAAGATCACTTTCGTCACCCTGGTGCCAGCCATGATTCAGGCCTGCCTGGTTTACGTGCCAGATCTGGACAGTCGCGATTTTTCTTCGCTACGCCGCATCACCTATGGCGCCAGCCCCATCGCCAAAGAAGTGCTGGTTAATGCCATGGAAAAATTCGGCTGTGAATTTTCTCAGGGGTTCGGCATGACCGAATTGTCCTGTCTCGCTACCGGCCTGAGCCCGGAAGACCATGTCCGAGCTATCGAAAGCGAACCTGAATTATTGGCGTCCGCCGGTCGTGCCGTACTCGGCACTGAGGTCAGAATAGCCGATGAGAACGACCAGGAAGTGCCTTATGGCACAGTCGGAGAATTACAGGTTCGCGGCCCACAGGTAATGACCGGTTACTGGAACAAACCGGAAGCAACAGCCGAGACACTTAAAGACGGATGGATGCACACCGGCGATGCAGCAAAAATGGACAAACGCGGTTACATCTACATCCAGGATCGCATCAAAGACATGATCGTTTCCGGCGGCGAGAATATCTATCCAGCTGAAGTAGAAAATGCACTGTTTCAACATCCTGCGGTCGCGGATGCTGCTGTCATCGGCATTCCCAGCGAGCAATGGGGAGAAACGGTGCTGGCGTTTCTGGTGCTACAGGGAGACGAAAAACCAACGACAGAAGATCTTATCGAACACTGCCGCGCCCATCTGGCTGGGTATAAGCTTCCACGTCAGATAAAGTTCATGGATGCATTACCGAGAAACGCCAGTGGGAAAGTTTTGAAGAATCAGCTGCGAGAGCCCTACTGGGAAGGGATTGAGCGCAAGGTTAACTAACTGAACCAGCAATCAATACCTCCATATAAAAGGGGCAGTTTGGACCAAATTTGGACCACTGCGACACAACCCACTGCAACTAATGACAACAAGTGGCGATAGAAAAGCTGTGGTGATACCTTATTTCAAGTGACGCAGGCTGTTGTGGTGAGTTGTGGTTGATTGTCTGCGAGGGACTCATAATCCGTCGGTCCCAGGTTCGAGTCCTGGTGGGCCCACCAACTAAATCAATAAGTTACACCTCCCTCGCGGTCGCCTCCCCACGGGCGTGGACCAAATTTGGACCACTGTGGCACAACTCTTCGATACCAGG
>Ga0255767_1002393_pt1 | contig 16270 bp, 15 predicted proteins | sample 071ome_24_FD_179967 | JGI IMG/M metagenome (GOLD analysis project Ga0255767, IMG submission 179967) | Coastal salt marsh microbial communities from the Groves Creek Marsh, Skidaway Island, Georgia - 071402CT metaG (version 2) | ecosystem: Environmental > Aquatic > Marine > Intertidal zone > Salt...
CCTGAATTTGTCGGTACTGAAAGTGTGCCGTCAGAGCTGATGACCGGCGACCATAACCGCACCAAGCGTTATCGTCGATCCCTTGCTCTGCAAAGAACGTTGGAACGCCGCCCGGATCTGTTGACCGGACGACTGTTCGAGCCATTGGACAGGCAATTATTAACAGCATGCGCAGAAGAACTTGGCGCGCGCACTGTGGAGAAAGAACGTGAGAAGAAACAAGATCATTGAAGAGATCGAAAACAGCCAATTAGCCGATGTACCAGAATTTAGTCCCGGCGACACCATCAGTGTGCAGGTGCGGGTAAAGGAAGGTAATCGTGAACGCTTGCAGGCGTTTGAAGGCGTTGTAATTGGCGTCAAAAGCCGGGGTTTAAACTCTTCCTTCATCGTGCGTAAGATTTCCCACGGTGTTGGAGTGGAACGTACCTTCCAGACCCATAGCCCTCTGATCAATACCATTGAAGTAAAACGTCGGGGTGACGTGCGTCAAGCCAAGCTCTACTACTTGCGTGAGCGTTCCGGTCGTTCGGCTCGAATCAAAGAAAAGATCAAGTAAGCCGGCAGCCGCCGGTGATCCTCGCCCAGCCATCGTTGCGTGGGCGCCGACAAGGCCAGCTTTGCTGGCCTTGTGCGTTTTGCGCACCGCGTTTGCGATCTGCGTTTGACAATGTCCGGGCGGAGACAGTACGGCTTCAGCGGTAGGCCCTAACTGATAGACAAAGAACTCACGGACAAAGACGCGAAGAAAAGCCAGCGGGAATATGCGATGTTAAGGCATGGTAAAGGAAACGAATCACAGCGGTGACGAGATAAATGATTATCTCGAAGTCCTATGGCTGGAACGGGGCTTAGCCGAGAATACGCTAGCGGCCTATCGACGAGACCTGACCTATACCGCCGACGTGCTAGCAAAGGCACACGTGGTTTCGCTGCTTACGGCGCAGCGCGACGACTTACTTCAAGTGCTCGATCATCGCCGGCAAAAACAACTCAGCCCCCGCAGCACTGCTCGCTGGCTGAGCACCCTCAAGGGCTTTTACCGCCACGCCATATTGCAGCAGCGCATTGAAGACGACCCCACTGCGCAAATTGACCACCCCAAACTGGGTAGAGACCTGCCCGGCACCATTAGCCCGACCCAAGTCGAGGCCCTGTTAGAAGCCCCGGATGCGCAAACCCCCGTCGGATTGCGGGACCGTGCCATGCTGGAAATACTGTATGCCAGCGGGTTGCGGGTTAGCGAACTAGTGACGCTTACGCGTACCAATGTAAATCAGCGTCAAGGCGTGATTCGAGTGACCGGCAAGGGTGACAAAGAGCGCCTAGTGCCGACCGGTGAAGCGGCTCTGCTATGGCTGGAGCGATACCTACAAGAAGCCCGGCCGGTATTGCTGCCTCAGGGAGGCTCGGTACTGTTTCCCAGTCGCTTGGGGCGGCCTATGACCCGTCAGACCTTCTGGCACGCCGTCAAGCGCTATGCACTGACGGCAGGTATTGCACAAAAAGTATCACCACATACCCTTCGTCATGCATTTGCGACGCATCTTGTGGATAATGGCGCAGATCTTAGAGCGGTGCAGATGATGCTCGGCCACGCCGACTTATCGACAACGCAAATTTATACGCATGTAGCCAACCAGCGTCTGAAAAACCTCGTCCTTCAGCATCACCCACGAGGCTAGCCGGTCTTGGTTTGCGCCCACACAGAAAATCAGGATTGGCGATGACACAAGCAAACGCAGAGCTATTTTCCCCAAGGCTGCTTACGAGCCCAGAACGCTTGGTAGCGCTCTGCCTATCGGGTTGCTTCTTTGTCCTAGTGCTAGTGACTGGGTCGACGCAAGCCGACAGTAGCACCAAGGCCCCCGGCCCCAACGTCGCTCAAGCGGAACTGCAGCAGGCGGTAGAACCGCTGCGAGCCATTCGCCCTGATCTGCCCGTGGAAGCGGTGTTTGCCACCAGCGCTCCCGGATTGGTCGGGGTTGAACTACCGGACGGTACTACCCTGTACATGACCGCCGACGGCAAGCACATGATCATCGGCGACATGTTTTTTGTCGGTGACGACTTGCAAAACCTGACGGAGCAGCGTCGCGCGTTTAAGCGTAAGGCCATCATAGACAGCGTACCCTTGTCAGACATGGTGATCTTCGCGCCCAAGGGTAAGGTCAACGCGGTTTTAAATATTTTTACGGATGTGGACTGCGGCTACTGCCGAAAACTCCATAACGAAATAGAGGAGTACGGTAAATACGGCATCGAGGTGCGTTATCTGGCTTATCCTCGGGAGGGTCTGCAGTCAGAAACCGCTGCGACCATGCGTTCGGTTTGGTGCTCGAGCGATCCGGCTACGGCGCTAACCCGCGCAAAGAACAGCCAGCGCATCGCCGAGCGGAATTGCCTCAACGACCCAGTGGATGCCCAGTTTGCCCTGGGCCGCCGTGTGGGCGTTAGCGGAACGCCGGCCATCGTTACCGCCGAAGGAGAGCTTTTCCCCGGCTACATTCCTGCCCCCCAATTGGCCGAGCGATTGGGTATCGATCTGCCACTTTAGACATAGAGAGAATACATTGACGGTTATAAATGTCGGAATCGCCGGCTTGGGCACCGTTGCCCAAGGCTTGCTTGAATTGATTCGCAGAAATAGTGCCCTCATGCAGCGGCGCAGTGGCGTGACCTTACGGGTGGTGCGTGTGGCAAGTCGTCGTGAAAAGCCCGAAGTCGATCTCATGGGTGCGCGCTTCAGCACGAATCTGGAGGATTTGCTCAACGATGCCGATGTCGATTTGATTTTGGAATTGATCGGTGGCGAGGGCGTTGCCCTAGATCTTATCCGCAAGGCGCTAGCCAAGGGCACCCCGGTTGTTACGGCAAATAAGGCGGTTTTGGCCGCGCATGGCAACGAGTTGTTGTCCGGCAGCGGCAGGCAGATGCTGCGCTTCGAGGCGTCGGTGGCGGGCGCTATCCCAATTATTCAAAGCATTTCGGGCGGCTTAGCGGCCAATCGTTTGCATAGCCTTTTTGGAATTATCAACGGCACCTGCAACTACATCTTCGGCAAGATGGAGGCAGAAGGCACGCCCTTTGACGAGGTGCTGGCGCAAGCCCAGGCGCTGGGCTACGCCGAGGCGGACCCCAGCTTTGATATTGACGGCATCGACGCCGCTCATAAGCTGACAATTCTGTTGGCCCTTGGTTTTACCGGCAAATTCGAGTTATCCGCCCTGCACATCGAAGGCATTCGGCATGTCACCTTGGCAGACATCCAGTTCGCGAAGGAACTGGGCTACAAGATTAAGCATCTCGGCATTATTCAAAATACCGACAGCGGCGTGGAGGCTCGGGTTCATCCGGCCTTGGTGCCAACGACTGCGCTGCTGGCTAACGTGAACGACGTTATGAACGCCGTGCAGATAAATAGCGACGGCGCAGGCGAAACCCTCTTTAGCGGCCCCGGTGCCGGCGGTGAGGCCACGGCTTCGGCTGTACTGTCAGATGCATTAGCGTTGGCGCAACAACTGACCGCGGGCAACACTCTAACGTCGGTTGATGCAGGTTCCGATGACAGTCAGGCAGACAGCATCGACATCCTGCCCATGGCCAAGGTGGTTAGCGCCAATTACCTGCGAATTCCCACCGTGGATAAACCCGGCGTCTTCGCCCAAGTAACTCAGGCGCTTTCTGAGTTCTCCATCAGTATTGATGCTGCCATTCAGCATGAGGCTGCTGGCTGCCAGCAGCCCGTTGATATTGTGTTGATGACAAACGAGGTGCCGGAGCAAACCATGAACGCGGCCTTGGCAAAACTCCAAGAACTGGATCTGGTGGCATCAGACATCGTGCGGCTGCGGGTGGCCCCCGGGGCTTAACATGATTGCCGAGGTGCCCTGTGCGAATTGAAGAGCGGGTTGTTCCCGGAGCGCTTGGTCTGGATGACCCCTTGCTGGATCGCATCTTTTCCGCCCGAGGCATTACTGATACTGCCCAGATCGAACGCGGTCTCGGTAATCTGCTGTCGCCCGGTGATTTGCCGGACATCGACAGGGCAGCCGAACGTCTGGCCGACGCGGTGGCGCAAAATCAAAAGATCCTGATCGTTGGCGATTTTGATGCCGACGGCGCCACGTCAGTAGCCCTGTGCATGCTTGCTTTGAAAGCCATGGGCGCAGGGCAGGTGGCGTACTTGATTCCCAATCGTTTTGACTATGGTTACGGCTTGTCGCCGGAAATAGTGCAGTTAGCGGCAACCATGGCGCCAGAGGTGATTGTTACCGTGGACAACGGTGTTGCCAGCGTTGACGGCGTGGCTCTCGCCAACGAAAACGGCATCGATGTCATCGTCACTGATCATCATTTACCCGGTGAAACTCTGCCGGCGGCTTTCGCCTTGGTTAACCCAAATCTTGAATCAAGCAAGTTTATGAGCAAGTCCATGGCCGGTGTCGGTGTGGCTTACTACCTGCTCAGCTGGGTTCGTCAGGTGTTGCGGCAACGTCAGTATTTCAGTGCCCGCCAGCTTGACGAACCCAACATGGCCCAATATCTGGATTTGGTAGCCTTGGGCACCGTGGCCGACGTGGTGCCGCTAGATCAGAACAACCGCATCCTAGTACATCAGGGACTGCAGAGAATTCGGCGGGGGATGACCCGCCCCGGGATCATGGCCCTTGCGCGCGTGGGTAAACGCGACCTGACAACCCTGTCAGCTGCGGACATGGGTTTTGCCTTGGGGCCGCGGTTAAACGCAGCGGGCCGGCTGCAGGATATGAGTATTGGCATCCGCTGTTTGATTACCGAAGATCCCAAGGAAGCCAGCCAGTTGGCCGCAGAGCTGGACGGATTAAACCAAGCGCGCCGGGAAATTGAACAGGACATGGTCGCGGACGCGCAGATGATCCTGACCCAAATACAGCCGAATCCGGATGAAATGGGCATCGCCGTTTACCATGAGAGTTTCCATCAAGGCGTGGTTGGTATTGTGGCAGGGCGGCTGAGAGAGAAATTTCATCGTCCCGCCATCGTTTTTGCAGACGCCGCCGAAGGGTCCAACGAACTCAAAGGCTCGGCTCGGAGCATTGATGGTCTGAACATTCGTGATGTTCTGGATAGCATAGCCACCCGGCTGCCCGGGATGCTACTGAAGTTTGGCGGTCATGCCATGGCGGCAGGGCTAAGTATCAAACGCGCCCATTTGCCGCGGTTCCAGAAAGCCTTTGATAAAGCCGTAAGAGCGGCCGTGACACCGGATATGCTGGATGCCGTGGTGCTTACCGATGGCGCCTTGGCCCCTCAACAGATGAATCTGCAAACCGTAGACAGGCTTAGCGCGGGTGGGCCATGGGGTAACGGTTTTGCGGAGCCGATGTTTGCCGGAGAGTTTGAGTTGGTCAATCAACGTGTAGTGGGTCAAGACCACCTCAAGCTCGTCTTGGGGCTGGAAGGGCAGCTGATTGATGCTATCGCGTTTCGCCAACCTCCACTGGCGGCGTCCACGAGTCAGGTAAAAGTGGTCTACAAACCCGCCTTGAACGATTACGCCGGACAGCAGACCTTGCAGCTCATGGTGGAGTACATCGAGACGATGTCTTAGACTGCACGCCGCGCGAATACGGGCTCGGCGGTATTTGGCATACCGGCCGATGCGCGGGTTAAAGCCCAAGAACAAGCTCGCAGACCGAACCCAACAAGAACCATATCTCATCAACGTCGAAGCAAGAATAAATCATGGCTGAAATCACCAGTATCCGTGAATACCTAAAAGACCTGCAGGATCGTGACAGTGCGCTTCGGGGGTATCTTTGACTTTGAAGAAAAGCGTGAACGTCTGCAGGAAGTCGAGCTAGAGCTTGCCGATGGCGAGGTCTGGAATGATCCGGAAAAGGCCCAGCAGCTAGGCCGAGAACGGGCCTCCTTAGAACAGGTGGTGTCCTTGCTCAGTACGCTTGGTGACAGTCTTGCCGATCTATCCGAGCTGGCCGAGATGGCGGCCGAGGAAAACGATGCCACGGCATTGGACGAGGTGGCGGCAGAACTGGATGGCTTACAAGGTCAGCTGGCCACCCTGGAATTTCGGCGGATGTTTCAGGGCGAGCTGGACAGCGCCAATTGTTATCTTGAAATTCAGGCGGGGTCCGGCGGCACGGAAGCCCAAGACTGGGCCGAGATGTTGCTGCGCATGTATCTGCGCTGGGCAGAACAGCGGGGCTTCAGCGTAGCAGTAACCGAGGTGTCTGAAGGCGAGGTCGCGGGCATCAAGGGTGCTACGGTCATGGTAACGGGTGAATACGCCTACGGCTGGTTGCGAACCGAGACCGGTGTGCACCGATTGGTGCGTAAGTCGCCGTTCGACTCAGGCAACCGGCGTCATACCTCGTTCGCATCGGTATTTGTATCTGCCGAAATCGATGACAACATAGAGATCGAAATCAATCCGTCAGATGTTCGGGTGGACACCTACCGTGCCAGTGGGGCAGGCGGTCAACATGTTAACCGCACAGACTCGGCGGTGCGTCTGACCCACTTGCCAACCAACACCGTTGTGCAGTGTCAGAGCGAGCGCTCCCAGCACCAGAACAAGGATAATGCCTATAAGCAGCTGCGTGCGAAGCTATACGAACTGGAGCTGCAAGAGCGCCGCTCCGAGCAACAGGCCATCGAAGACGCCAAGGCCGACATCGGTTGGGGCAGTCAAATCCGCTCCTATGTGTTGGATCAGTCCAGAGTCAAAGACCTGCGCACGGAAATTGAACGCACGGATCCCAACAAGGTTCTTGATGGCGATTTGGATCCCTTTATGGAAGCCTGTCTTAAGGCCGGGCTGTAGCGCTCGGCGCGCAGGTAAGAACTCACAAGGAAAGATATGAGCGAAGAACGAGATGTGCTGCAAAACCGCCGGGCGAAGATGAACGCGTGGCTGGCTAAGAGTCAGGTCTATCGCAACGACTTTCGGCGCTCGGCACTTGCCAAGGAACTGCACGAGCAGTTTGCCGATCAGGATAAAGCAGCGCTGTCAGAGCTTGGGGCGCGCACGGCGGTCGCTGGCCGGGTTATGTTGCGCCGGGTGATGGGTAAGGCGAGTTTTGTCACCCTGCAAGACGTCAGCGGCCAGATTCAATGTTATTTGACTAAGAACGATCTGGGCGAGGAAGCCTACGAGGACTTTTCCCAGTTTTGGGAAATGGGCGATATCGTCGGCGTGCAAGGTACCCTGATGCGCACAAACAAGGGCGAGCTGAGTGTTCATGCCGACGAGATTGTGCTGCTGAACAAGACCCTGCAGCCCTTGCCGGAGAAATTTCACGGCCTGACGGATCAAGAGGTTCGCTATCGTCAGCGTTATGTGGATCTGATTGTGAACGAAGACACCCGTGGCGTGTTCCGCACCCGCTCCATGGTGATGCAAACCCTGCGGGACTTTTTTAACCAGCGCGACTATCTCGAGGTGGAAACACCCATGATGCACAGCATCCCCGGTGGCGCGACGGCACGCCCCTTTACCACCCACCACAATGCCCTGGATATGCCCCTATTTTTGCGGGTGGCCCCTGAACTGTTTCTCAAGCGTTTGGTCGTCGGCGGTTTTGAGCGGGTTTACGAGATCAACCGGAACTTTCGTAATGAGGGCCTGTCCACCCGCCATAACCCTGAATTCACCATGCTAGAGTTCTACCAAGCCTACGCGGACTATCAGGACCTTATGAACCTGACCGATGAACTGCTGGCGGAACTGACTCTGCGCGCTTGTGGCAGCCAGCAAATTGTTTATCAAGGCATTGAACTGGACTTTGCCAAGTCGCCCCAACGGGTCACCATGGCAGAATCCCTGTCGCGCTTTGGCGGGATGGACGAGGCGTCGGTAGACAATGCAGAGCATTTGCGTCACGAGCTTGAAAAGCAGCAGCTACACATCGAGGATCACTGGGGTCTGGGTAAGCTGCAAATGGAAGTCTTTGAGGCCAACGTGGAAGGCCGCTTGGAACAGCCCACCTACATCACCGAATATCCGGCGGAAGTATCCCCCTTGGCCCGTCGCAACAACGCCAATCCGGATGTTACCGACCGTTTCGAGCTGTTTATCGGCGGACGGGAATACGCCAATGGTTTTTCCGAGCTCAACGATCCCGTTGATCAGGCAGGGCGGTTCCAAGCCCAAGCAGATCTAAAGTCCAAGGGCGACAACGAGGCCATGCACTTTGATCAGGACTACATCACCGCGTTGGAATACGGCCTGCCGCCAACCGCCGGCGAAGGCTTGGGGATCGACCGCCTTGTGATGCTGCTGACCGACGCACCGTCCATACGCGATGTTTTGCTGTTTCCCTTGATGCGGCCCCAGTAGCAGTTGACATGAGCCGGTCGGTAGCCTTGGAAGCCTCGTGGCAAAGCTTGTTGGGGGATCAATTCGATCAGCCCTATATGCAAGGCTTGCGGCAGTTCCTGCTGGCAGAAAAACGCGCCGGCAAGCGTATCTATCCTCCTGGAGCGCAAATGTTTGCCGCCATGGATCTGGTGCCAGTGGAGCAAGTTCGGGTAGTGATTATCGGACAAGATCCCTACCACGGCCCCAATCAAGCCATGGGTCTGAGCTTTTCCGTGCCCAAGGATCAGCCGCTGCCGCCGTCATTGCGTAACATGTACACCGAGATCCAGCAGGACTTGGAGCAGCCCTTTGATCTTGCTCAAGCCTCCGGTGACCTGACTCATTGGGCCGAGCAGGGCGTCCTGCTGTTAAACGCCGTGCTCAGCGTTGGGCATGCACAGGCAGCATCACATCAAGGTAAGGGCTGGGAGCAGTTTACCGACGCCCTGGTGCAGCGCTTGTCCAATCGGCGGGAGGGCCTCATTTTCATGCTGTGGGGCAGCTATGCCCAGAAGAAAGCCGCCCAAGTGGCAGCGGACAGGCATCATCTGCTGAAAGCCCCACACCCGTCACCGCTGTCGGCCCATCGCGGTTTTTTCGGTTGCCGGCATTTTTCTGCTGCCAATCGCATACTCCAGCAGCAAGGTCAGGCACCCATAGATTGGCTGCCCCAACTACGAACATCCGGCTAGAGGTTTTATCCATGACCACCACTGACGTACTGTTTTCCGAGCATCCAAGCCGAGGGGGTATTGTTGCCCAAGCCCATCTCAACGTGCCGGCGACCCTGAATGCCCTAACCCTCGACGCGGTGGCAGCCATGACGCCTAAAATGCTGGACTGGGCCAAGCGCGACGATGTGGTGGCCGTTATCGTCACCGGTGAAGGGGATAAGGCGCTATGTGCCGGTGGCGACATTCAGGCCCTATACCATGCGGCCTCAGAGAATCTGCAGGCAGACCACACGGTAAACGATTATCCCCAACGCTTTTTCGAGGCCGAGTATCGGCTTGACTACATCATGCACTGCTACCCGAAACCGCTGCTGACTTTGGGCCACGGCATTGTTATGGGCGGTGGCTACGGCTTGTTTTCTGCGTCTAATTATCGGGTGCTGACCGAGCGATCTCGATTGGCCTTTCCGGAAATTACCATTGGGCTGTTTCCCGATGCAGGCGGCACTGTGGTTATGCGCAATCTGGAACCGGAAATGGCCGCGCTGCTGACCCTAACCGGCAGTCAGGTCAACGCCACCGACGCGCTTGCCCTCGGTATTGGCACCCATGTGATAAGCCACAATGCGCGGACCGACTTCGTGGCTGGTTTGACCTCTCTCCCATGGCAAGCTGGCGCGACGGAGCATAACCACCGAGTGCTGTCGGTCTACATCGAACAGCAGGCCCATGCCGGCGAGATGCCGCCTAGTGATGTGGCTGGCATAGATACCAAGGCCATTGATCTTGGCAGCCTGAGCGCCTGCGTCGACAGTATTTTGGCTTTTGAAGGGGCATCTAAATGGATGGACAAAGGAGTGGCCAGTTTGCGTGCAGGCTGTCCTGTTACGGCGGGCATTATCTTTAGGCAGCTCAGCCTCGGACCGCAATTGGATCTGGCTCAGTGCTTTATGACAGAGCTTGCGGTAGCGACCGGCTGCCTCTCCCGGCCGGACTTTGCCGAAGGGGTGCGGGCCTTGCTTATTGATAAAGACCTGTCACCGAAGTGGTCGGTAAGCGCCGTAACCGATGTGTCTGATTCACTAATTGATGAGCACTTCGTTGGATTTTGGGAAGAGGCAGGGCAGCCTCATCCGCTGGCGGATCTGGCGACGCTGTCCTTTAGTTAGCTCAAAGGGCGCGAATCCACAGCCCCGTTCCAGACTCGGGTATGTCCGGGGTTTGTCGCGCATCAATCACCGTGCCGCTGCCGTTGTCTGCATCTTCCCAGCTATCGCCCGGGGCAGGGCAGGTGCCGCTCCAGCTAAACCGGTCCACACCGCGCTTCACCGCACCACGAAACTGGGCACGGGCGATGATCTCTTGTCCCAGATAGCAGCCCTTATCAAAATCCACTGCACCCACCGCAGGCATGCCCAAGACTTGAGGTAAGAACCGAGCTGACACCGCCTCACTGACCCAGGCAAAGGGCTGGTCGATAAGGCACTGAGCGATGGCCAAAGATTGGTCTTCGCCGGCTGCCCCAGTCGCGGTTAATACGCCGGGGATGAAAGCCCAAGGGCCGCAAAACGCAGCCGCAGGGTCTTGCGCGATGCCGACGGCCTCTGGTTGCACCTCGATCCGAATTTTGGAAAACATGGCGTAGGGTTTGAGGAACGCGGCTACGGCGGCGGACAAAGAATGGTGCACGATCAGCAAGATCTGCTCGTCGTCACCCAACGCCCAGCCGTTGGCCACAACCCGCCCCTTGAGATTGCACAGCGTCATAGGCGTGGGCGTGTTTTTTTCAATGCGCTCGCTGTTGCATGTAAGGTAGCCTTGCAAAAATACTTTTACTGCGCGTCCGCTAAGGCTGACAACTTGTGCGTCTGACCATGTGTCCAAGATTGGTGCCCGTCTTACATAAGATGAGGGTCAGACTGCCTGATAGCGCCAAACAAAAGCAATAACCTAAGGGACATTCGTGATTCCAGTTGATCTAAAGCATATTTATTGGCGTAGTCGCCGCGGTTTAACAGAACTGGAACTTAAGCTGGTGCCCTTTGTGCGGGACTGTTTTCATGACCTGTCCGAAGACGAGCAGGCACTCTATGAAGAACTGCTGGATTGGGAAGACGTTGATTTGTATGACCTGCTACAAGGGCGCATTACCTCACAAGACCCCTTGGTTGCGGGGCTGGTGGGCAAGATCATCGCCTACGACGGAGCGCTTTGACCGCAGCCCTAACCGGGTCTCGGATTTCCTTTTAGATTCCGCTGTAACACTGGCCAAACGGCCAATAGCCCGGTTGTGAGTGCTCGGCAACGCTACCAGTTTCATCCGGGCAGGCTGCGTCAGGGCTGTGTGGGGATCTGGGTAGTGGTTACAGGCTTTGGCCTGTATCACCTGCTCGAGCTTACCGGCCTTGCCTTGGCGGCGGTCTACGTCACCGCCGGTCTTCGGCATAATCGCCGCTGTCGCTTGCTGGAGTTGACCTTAGCCGGCAGTGAGACAGACGAGGGTGCGCAAGCCCGAGGCAACGGATCGGCTCGATCTCAAGCCAAACACTCAGTCCCGTTAACAAAGCGGCCCTTAATCGGTAGGCCCCTGCGCTGCTGGATTTGCCCCTGGTGTGTCGCGGTACCGGATCAGCAAGGCAACCTGCAGTGGGTGTTTGTGGATGAGGTGGCCCCCAAGGACTTCGCTAGCATTCGTCGCACAGCCCTGTTGCCCGGCTACGAAGTAGAGTGACCTGCCGAACACTATCGGTTTGGCTGCTGCAGCACCGGATCCAACATCATGCTGTCTAGGCTGCCCGGGGCCAAAATAGTGTCCACGGCTTGGGGCGCCAACTCAGGGTAGTCCATGTTGTAGTTCAGTCCCCGGCTCTCTTTACGCTTTAAGGCGCTGCGCACAATAAGATCCGCCACATGCAGCAGATTCCGCAGCTCGATCAGGTCATTAGTAACGCGATAGTTGGCGTAGTAGTCCTGAATTTCTTGCTTCAACAGCTCGATGCGGCGATGGGCTCGCATCAGGCGTTTATCGGTACGCACTATGCCCACGTAATCCCACATGAAGCGGCGTAGCTCATCCCAGTTGTGGGCAATAATCACGGACTCGTCAGAGTCGGTGACCTTGGATTCATCCCACTTGGGTATGTAGGGAGCAGTTTGAGGCTTGTCTAACAGACCGATGATTTTTTCCGCCGCTCGCTGTCCGTACACCAAGCACTCCAGCAGCGAGTTGCTAGCAAGCCGATTTGCACCGTGCAGGCCTGTGCAGCTGACCTCACCGATGGCATAAAGATTCGCCAGATCCGTGCGCCCATAGTCATCGACCACCACGCCGCCGCAGGTGTAGTGCGCCGCAGGTACAACAGGTATGGGGTCCTTGGTGACATCAATGCCCAGTTCCGCACACTTTTGGGCAATGTTGGGAAAGTGACTATGGATAAAGCTAGAAGACAGATGGCTGACGTCCAGATACACACAGTCGGCGCCGATGCGCTTCATTTCATGGTCGATGGCCCGCGCCACGATATCCCGGGGCGCCAGTTCCAAACGCTCGTCAAAACGCTGCATGAAACGCTGACCATTGGGCAAGCGTAGAATGCCCCCCTCACCACGGACCGCCTCAGAAATTAGAAACGAGCCGGCATGCGGGTGATAGAGACAGGTGGGGTGGAACTGGTTGAATTCCATGTTGGCTACCCGACAGCCGGCGCGCCAAGCCATGGCGATGCCGTCGCCAGTGGAGCTGTCAGGATTACTGGTATACAAATAGACCTTGCTGGCGCCGCCGGTGGCTAAAATCACAAAGCGAGACTGGAACACTTCCACGCGTCCGCTTGAGCGGTTGAGTACATAGGCCCCGGCACAGCGACTGTGATGCCGTCCAAGCGTAGAAAGATTGATCAGGTCAATGGCGACTCGGTCGTTGAACAGCTCAATGTTGCCGTTGTCCAACACTTGGTCGGTCAGAGTTTGGGTTATGGCCTTGCCCGTGGCGTCGGCCACGTGGACAACCCGGCGATGTGAGTGCCCCCCCTCCCGAGTTAAATGCAGGGCATTGCCCTCAGTATCGAAAACCACGCCGCGCTCAGTGAGTTTGGCGATGGCGTCGGGTCCTCCGGAGACGGTGGCGCGCACGACCTCGGGGTCGCATAGGCCCGCCCCGGCATCCAGTGTATCGGCAATATGAGATTCGAAGCTGTCCTCGGGATCCGTCACCGCGGCCACGCCGCCCTGAGCCCAGTGCGAAGACCCGCTGGTGATATCGCCCTTGCACAGCACAGTCACCCGGGCGTGGGGCGCCAGTGCCAGCGCGGCAGAAAGACCGGCGGCACCCCCGCCGATAATCAGAACATCCGTATTAAATCGTTGAGACATGGAGCCTTTGCCAATGGTTCAAGGCGCAGAGTATAGCGCGGCAATCTTCCAGTGAGCGATAACAGTGAAGCTGTCACACCGACGGTTTATTCAGCCCGGGTAAACCATCAAGACTGTGCATGATGCTAGCGAGTTGGCGTGATACGAAAAAGGACTGAAGAAAGTCTAAGTACTTTGATTCAAGGCTTTTTCGTGACTGGCTAATTTGCCGTATAGTTTTTGGCCTCAGCATCGAAAAAACAACCATGACGCAACTCAAACGCCCAGTCCTGCTCTCGCGAACAGACGATCAGCTACAGATTCTGCCGGCAGATTCGGCTTGTCTGAGCTGTCCGGCACCCTGTCGGCCAGTGGTTGCTGCCCCTGACGATGCTATCCCCGCAGACCTGTTGCTACCCTCGAACCTCCTGAACCGGCTAGCCTTGGCTTTCTTCGGCATGCCCTTGCTGCTCATCGGTATCATTATTTATTCCCTCGATGGTCTTACCGGCGAATTACTCACACCCATAGTTTTGGTCAGCGGTATGGTTCTGGCGTGCGTTGTAGGAGGCACGCTTGCCCGACGAGATGTGCGCAATGTGGTCAGCGAATTGCGCCGCGCAGAGATCGTTTAGATCACCGGGGAAGCAGGGGCTGGAAAACGGGTGAAGACGACAGCGCGTTGTCGTCGAAACGCTATCAAACCAGCCTAGGTTAGAAACAAACAGTGCGAGATCATCGCGCGACGGGCGCTTCGACTAACGGTCAGCCAAGCGCAAATCCAGCAATAAATTTTTGGATCGGCCTGCGGGCCGACAGATAACCTCTGGGTGACAAGCCCGCAAGGGCCAAAGCCCGATCTCCAGCGCTCTCCCCGGCCTGTCGCTAAGCAGCGACGGTAATCGCCAGAGTTTGGGCAGTGGTTCGGTAATCGAGCACGGTCAGTTTACGTTCACCTACACCGATGGCAGCACCGGTGTGGGGGCGGACGCGGCGTTCTCTTATCGTGACTCGGCTGACGCGACGGAGTATATGGGCAGCCTTGGAAGCGCCGCGGTGCTTTAGGTCGGCGCGCAGCCAGTGCAAAGGAACCAGGGGATCACTGGGAAAAGGTGAAGAGATGAAGGCGACAGAGGGTCGTCTTCGAAAAATTCTCAGACCACAGACCCGTTGCTCCCTTGAGTTCGTCGAAAAGCATCCGTGGGGCCAAGAGAAGGCCCTTTTTCGCTATCTACTCCTTCGCAAAAAACCTTACAAAGTGTTTCATTAGGTAACTGTGCCTTGAAAGCGCAAGGCCAGATACCCAATATCCGCGTCAGGACTAACAATCCGCCTTCGATTTTGCACATAAGGAGCGTGCCATGCGTCCATGGATACCCACTACCCGGCTCGAGCTTGCCGAATTCGCTCTCGGTTCCAAAGGCTTGAGCATAGGCCGACGAATATTGCTGGCCAGCGTCGGCGCCATGGCGTTGCTGTGCAGCGCAATGGTCCGAGCGGAGCTTCCCGACTTTACTGCGCTGGTAAAAGCCAACGAAGCAGCGGTTGTGAACATCAGCACCGTAGGTGAGGCGCAGTCCCGCCGTTCTAACGTGCCAGACGATCCGCGGTTAGAGGAGTTTTATCGCTTCTTTGGTCCGCCGAATCAGCGTGGCGGGCCCGGCAATGGCCGTCCGCCTAGCCCTCGGCGGTCATTGGGCAGTGGCTTTATAATCGAGCAAGACGGCTACATTTTGACCAATCATCATGTCGTGGATGGCGCGGCTGAAATTATCGTGCGGATGAGTGATCGCAGCGAGTACGAGGCTGAATTGATTGGCAGTGACCAGCGCTCTGATCTGGCGCTGCTGAAGATCGAGGCAGACAACGACTTGCCGGTTCTGAAGATGGGCAACTTTGATGACGTGGAAGTGGGGCAGTGGGTTCTGGCCATAGGCTCACCCTTCGGTTTCGATTATTCCGTTACCGCGGGCATTGTCAGTGCCAAGGGCCGCAGCCTGACCACCCGCCAAACCGGAGACTACGTACCCTTCATTCAAACCGATGTGGCGATTAATCCAGGCAACTCCGGCGGACCGCTGTTTAACCTCGACGGCGAGGTCATTGGTATCAACGCGCAGATCTACTCAAACTCCGGCGGTTTTATGGGTGTGAGTTTTGCTATTCCGATTGATATCGCCATGGGTGTGGTGGCTCAACTGAAGGAAAACGGGCGGGTTGCCCGAGGCTGGCTTGGTGTTGAAATTCAGGAGCTGACGAAGGATCTGGCAGAGGGTTTTGGCCTCGACCGGCCTCGAGGTGCGCTGATCGCTCGGGTAATGGACGACAGCCCAGCGGAGGCTGGCGGTATACAAGAGGAAGACATCATTGTTCGGTTTAACGGTGAGGAAATTTCTCGGGTTGGCGAGCTGCCTCATTGGGTAGGACGAACGCCGGTGGGTGAGGCCGCCGAGGTGGTGGTTTTCCGAGGGGGCAAGGAAGTCAAACTCAAGGTAGTGCTGGGTGAACTGCCTGAGGATCCCAGGCTGGCGTCCGGCGGCGGCTCCGGCGGGGCCGACCGACAGACGGCGCTTGGCATGACTGTGCGTGATGTTGCCGCCAGCCGCCTGAGCGATCTGGACATCGATGGCGGCGCTGAAGTTGTCAGGGTTTCTGGTATCGCGGAGGAGGCTGGGCTGCAAGCCGGCGATGTCGTGCTCCGCATGAAAGGGCGGATCATCGATAGTGCGGATACCCTGCGTGACGTGGCCGACGACGCAGAGGCTGGGGATGTCATTCCTGTGCTGGTACTGCGTCAGCAGGGAAGCGCGGCCAGACGCACGTACATTACCTTACGCGTGCCGGACGAGGGCTGACCTCTGCCGAGGTCAGCCTACAGGCTGCT
>Ga0255767_1002395_pt1 | contig 16263 bp, 15 predicted proteins | sample 071ome_24_FD_179967 | JGI IMG/M metagenome (GOLD analysis project Ga0255767, IMG submission 179967) | Coastal salt marsh microbial communities from the Groves Creek Marsh, Skidaway Island, Georgia - 071402CT metaG (version 2) | ecosystem: Environmental > Aquatic > Marine > Intertidal zone > Salt...
CTCAGAAGGTGTATCCTCAATACGCACCATGAAAGCATCGCCATCGCGATAGAGGGTGAAACGTTCACCAAGAAAATCCAACTGAACATCGTTAAAATCAGCCAACACCGTTTCATCCGATACGACCTGAGTCATGGTGCGATGATAGGTGTCATGCCAGGAACCATGCTCGGATCGATGACACTCCTGACACGAAGCTGATCCAACATACCCTTCAGGGCCCTGCTCTTGAGGCAAGGTGGCGAGAAAGCTTTCAACAGGATCCTCCTGAGCCAACCAAGGGGGCGTCCCTGTGCTCTCAGCCCCCTCATCCGTGGACCATGGATTCAACGTTGTTCGGGATGTTTCCACCGAAGGAATATCCTCATCGAATCCACGCCACACAAGCCACCCCAATATCAGCACCAGAACGATCATAAACGTCCATCGCCTCCCCTGATTGTTGGATTGATGTGCGTTGGGTAATTGCATGGACCAGTGTGGCTTTTATTTTATGCCTCAGGAGACGAAAAAGAGCAACCCTCCAGAGGGTTGCTCTTCTCGGAAAAAAATGGATAAAAGCGCTTAACGCTGCCCCTGACGCATCAGGCGAACCTGATTCATGGTCTGGTAGGCCTTGGCGGCATTGGCATCCCCGCGAGCCATGGCATCGGTAATCTCATCGGTCACCATGCCGAAGGCGACGCGTTGATCTGCAGGATCCATGCGCGTCTTGAGTACGATATCAACAGCAGCCGAATAGTTGCCTGCATCCAAGGCATCCTCCACCTTCGAAAGCGCCGACTGGACCGCGGCATTGCTGCCCGATCCACCGCCGCCAGTGCTGACACTCCGTTTACCTGATGATGTCTTCCCCTTGACCTCGGCTTGGCCCACCGAGACGTCCACTGTCTCTTCCGGCACCACTTCAGCGCTGTCGCCCCCCCCACAGCCTATCAGGAGCCCCGCCGCAAGCGAGAGACTCATACAGTAAGCCCAGCTGCATTTCATGATGGATCGTCTCATGCTATGGAATCTTCAGCAGAATTAATAACCACCATTCAACTTACCAGGAACACAGTAAAGATCGTTGGGAGGCGCAATCGTTTGATTGATGCTTCGTCCACCGCGAGGGCCCACCATTTCGTAAAAGCGCTGGTAGGTCAGATTCTGTGCCGAGCCCATGATGGTCCCTACGGTGGCTCTTCCGCCCATGTTGGTAGTATTGTCGCTTGTTGGAGCCCCACCATGACGTTGAGAGATGCCTTCGTGCGGCTGGTTACCCGCATCATTAAAATAGAAGGGATCGTTTTCGTCGGTTTCCCACTGAAGGATGTTGGTAGGTTGAAAGTCGGTGATTTTATAAGTGCGTCCATTAGGCAGCTGGGCCGTTAACCCACTGATCGAGCCGTTCCATGTGTAACTGGTCACCTTGATCGGACGAGCCAGGTATTTGGATTTTTTGGAACCTCGGGATTCCACAGCATCTTTAGGGCAGATCATCACTTTCTCGGTTCCTCCGAGGTAACTAGCAAGCTGACCAGCGAGAAAGGCCTGACGCTGCCCCAGAAGCTGTTCCTCCAGCCCAGCCATGGTGACTGTTCGGGCAAACTGCGGCATGACCTTGCCACTGTAAGCCCAGTTGTCAGGGCCACCACCATTTCCACCCCAACTAGGGTGCGGCATGTATTCCTCGTTGTCTCCGGTGTACATCATCATGGCGAGCATGATTTGTTTGTTGTTGTTGAAATCAATAGTGTTTTGGGCTTTGTCCTTGGCCTTGCTGAGTGCCGGTAAAAGCATGCCTGCCAAAATGGCAATAATGGCAATAACGACCAAAAGTTCAATGAGGGTAAAAGCCCGCTGGCGATTTGCAGGGACTCCCCCAACCAGTTGAGTGTTGTTTGACGCTGACATAATAGGATGGATGATTCTTACTCAAGGGATTGAAAAAGGTCAAACATGGAATCCGGGAAACAAGAAACAGAATGATTGCACCTTTTGGGCCAGGAAAAAAACTTGCTTGAAGCATTTTCCAAACACTCACGGTTATCTCCAATCTGCAACTCGAACCACACGGAGCCACCCCGACAAAAACGCCCTCAATCGTCTTCCTGGCGGGCCTCACGGGAAAGCAGGTCGGCCATGGCTTGATGGGCTGGCTTGCCTTGATAGAGCATGGCGTAAACTTCCTGATGGATGGGGGCTTCCAGTTTCCCCTTGTCGATAATGGCAGCCACAGAGCGGACGGCATAATAGCCTTCCACCACGGAGACGGACTCGCGTAGCAAGGCCTGCAGGTCAGCTCCTGCCCCCAAACGCTCCCCGAAGGACCGGTTGCGACTCAAAGAACTGAAACATGTGACCATGAGATCCCCCAACCCACTCAAACCGCTAAAAGTGTCCACATGCCCCCCCAAATAAATACCGATACGACGCATTTCAGCCATGCCTCTCGTCACCAGAGCCGCGTTGGAATTATAACCCAAACCAAGCCCCGCACACACACCGGCTGCCAGGGCGATGACATTCTTCAGAGCACCCCCATATTCCACACCAAGACGGTCGCATGATGTGTAGACCCTGAAATGGGGCAAATGAAACATTTCTTGTACAGCGCGTGCATCACAAGCCTGATCAGCAGCTGCCACCATGGCAGTGGGCATTTCCTTCAACACTTCTTCGGCCAGGGTAGGGCCTGACAGGGCGACGGGGCGCGCGCCAGAGATCGTCTCGGACAAGATGCCAGTCATGGTCAATTCGCTACCATGCTCGACTCCTTTGGTGGCACTGATGACCCATCCGGAAAAAGATCCGATGGCCTGACACACTTCCCTGAAGGCGTGGGAGGGGACGGCCATGACCAGGGCCTGAGCACCCTGCACCGCCTGATCAAGTTCGGGAGTCAGACGCCAGAGTGGACCAAGCGGTGCCGCAGCCAGATAACGATCGTTGAGCCCTTGGGTTCGCATGCGCTCCAAATGCGTGCCATCCCGGCCCCACATGGTCACATCATGCCCTTTGTCCTGAAGCACCTTGGAAAGAGCCGTCCCCCATGCACCGGAGCCAATGACGCTTACTTTCATACCTTTTTTTCCTTCGAGTTGAGATCCTTACCACCCTGGCCCAGCTTGGGTTCGGTCCCGGATAAGATGCGCTTGATGTTGGGGACGTGTTTCCACCATGCCACCAGGCACATCATGAGACAGACCCAAAAAAGAGCCTCAGCCCCATGCCGCACGCCGACGACAACGGGCAAAACGGAGGCTGCCAGCAAGGCACCCAGAGAAACCATGCGAAAAAGAAACAAACTCAGCGCAAAGGTCAGCAAAGCTGTACCAAAACCCATCGGGGTCCAGAACAGTAAAACTCCAGCAGAAGTGGCGATTCCCTTCCCCCCCTTGAAGCCCAGCCAAGGCGTGTAGTTGTGTCCCATGACAGCAGCAAAACCGGCGAACAGGATCATGGTCGAAGCAGCGGCCTCTCCCGTGAGGAGAAATCTTTCACAAAGCAAACAGGCAAGCCAACCTTTGAAGCCATCGAGCAATAGGACACCCACCCCCCATTTCCAGCCAAGATTGCGGAAAACATTGGTGGCACCGATATTGCCACTCCCGAGCTTTCGAATGTCCAGCCCGCAGCATCTTGCGGCCAGAAACCCGAAGGGAGGAGATCCCAACAAATATCCTAGTGTGGCAGCAAAGAAGTAACTCATGGCAGTTCGATTAGCTTCTTAACATTGCTCAGGTCACCGTCGATGGATCAAGGTTGAAAATAGAGCCTCACCCCGCCGGAGCGGCAACCGGCATCCCTCGTTTCAGCCACTAGTTGCATCGTCCCTTCCTTTCCACGAAGAGGACAGAGTGCGCTCATTGCCCGTCAACCAGACCACCACTCGGGATGAAGGCGCAATGATGCCTCTTTGAATCAGATCCATCAGCCCATAAAGCATTTTGCCCGTGTAGATCACATCGGGGTTAAAATCCCCCTCTCGGGCAATGGCTTGGGTAAAGGAACGAAGAGCCGGTGTGGAGCGGGCGTAGCCACCAAAATGGTAATCATGATACAAGCGCCAGGAAGCCCCAGAGTGAGGATGTGAATTGAGACTGCGCTGGACCTCCTCTGCAAGCCCTTGAGCTCCCTTGAGAACCACAAATCCGTGCACCTGACTCCCAGCCCGAGCACCCAGAACCATTCCAGCCAAGGTACAGCCTGTGCCGACGGGGCAACAGCAGAGATCATAGGAGAGTTTGAGCCGCTCCATCATTTCCTTCACCCCTTGCATGGCCAGAGAACCTCGCCCCCCCTCAGGAAGGATGAGTTCACCCGATTGCAACACGGGATCTTCATGGATAGCTGATGCCTGTGTGAGAGCGCGGTAGTGGTCACGTGCCGTGGGTTTGAGTTCCATGCCCCAGGCCTTTGCCTGAGACAAAACCGGATTCAAAGGGCGCGCCTCGTCTCCCCGTATCCACCCAACGGTGCGAAAACCGAAAAGATGACCTGCCGCAGCCACCGCAAGCACATGATTGGAGTAGGGCCCACCATAGGTTTTGAGCGTATGCACCTCCTGTTCTGCTGCATGGTAGAGGACGTGCTTGAGCTTCCACCACTTGTTGCCGGCAATCATGGGATGAAGTTTGTCATCTCTTGCCAAAAAAATCTCCACACCAGGGGGCTTGAAGATGTCTGAAGTGAGGCGATCCAGCCGAAGGCTTTCGGATGCGGGATGAAAGAAGGCGTTCAATCGCTGCAATCTCTGCAATCGCTCAGCATGCGCACGTTTTCGCTCCATGGCATCGCCCCATCGCAAAGGATGTTATTGATCTTCTGAAGGAATGCGCGGAAGCGCTCCTTGCCGGGTGGTCAAGCACAAGGCTCCCACCGGCACAGCATCCTCACCCAGCTGGGCAGCGATCAAATCAGGAACCGGATGAAACACCTCCATGACCCACTGGGGCAACTGGCGCGCCACGGCGTTCAGCAGGGGTGCCCCTAGCATCGAAAGCCCACCTCCGACCACCAGCCGCGAAGGATGAAAAAGGTGTATGACATGCGAAAGGCCGAAAGCCAGCGCCTGCGACGTCTCATCGAGAATCTGTTTTGCCAGGGGACAACCCTCATTCAAGGCAACGGACAAGGCCTTGGCCTGCCCTTCTTGCATGTGTCGGGTGCATGCAGCCAGTTTGGAACCGGGATGTTGACGCACAAACTCCACAATTTGCCGATCCACCGCCCAGCCAGAGCACACATCTTCCAGGCGCGTACCCTCTCGATCCAACCGCAAGTGCCCCAATTCGCTCTCACCGGGGAAGTTCCCATGGTAGATGTTTTTATGAAAAACCATTCCTCCCCCCACCCCGCTCCCTAATGTCATGTAAAAGACAGACTCAGCCCCCCTTCCCGCCCCTGCCGCACTCTCTCCCAGAGCCGCCACATTCGCGTCATTGTCCAGATACACAGGACAGTGACAGAGCTCGTTCAACCATGCCACGAGAGCAAACCCGTCCCAGCCTTGGATTTGATGAGAACAAGCCACCATGCCCTGCTTGCGGTTCACAGGGCCGCCAAAACCCACACCCACGCCTTCGATGAGCGCTCCCGATGTTTGAAAGCCACGGATGGCCTCCTCTATTTGGGCGCGGATGCCGGCAGCGCCTCGGGATCGATCCACCAAAAATCGACGCCGATCCTGTATGGTGTGGCCAGCATCCCCTAATACGACCTGTATTTTGGTTCCCCCGATCTCGATTCCCAAACGTGATGCTTTCATGGCCGAACCTGTTCGCGACCTGCGCTCACTGAAGAAGATTCCATGCCAGAGGGCAGACGGTGCAGAAAGTCCATACGAATACGACTCGTATCCGCAATACCTAATTCGAGTAGTTGAGCATTCTCGTAGAGCGTTTGAACCGACGTCTCTACAGGAAGCGATGCTTGGCGTCTGAGATCTTGCAACTCGCTCAAGGCGTGCACATCCATGGCCACCATATCGCGGGACAGTCTCAATGACTGGAAAGCTTTGGAATACTGTATAAAACCCCGTTCCTCGCCTTGGTATTGGCAGATCAAGGCATCCGAAAGGGAAAAGGCAAACTTGTCAAAAACCTCTGGCAATGCAATGGCCTCCACCACAGCTTGATTGAAGCGATCCTGATCTACCTCAAAACGCAGAAAATTATCAAATGCCCCGCGAGAAAGGCCCACAAGATTGCCATGAACGCCCCCTCGATAATGATTGATCAATGGATGAATCACCAGAATGCGCGACACTTGCTGCGTGAGAATTTTCGTGACAAACGATCGACGGCCAACGCCGGCTTCGTTGGCCTTACCGAACTCCAGGTCACCAAACACCAACTGTCCCACCAATGGAGCTTCATAGAAGACCTCTGAATCATAACCTTCCTCCTGCGCCCCAGCCAAGCGCACCCCAAGTTCCTCCCTCAAACTCCCATAACCACTTGCCAGCATCGGTCCCAGTCGGCGGTCCCAAACCACCACACGTGAGGGTGCGATACCTGCTTTACCAAGACTCCGTATGACGGCCTTGACAACAGCAGGTCGGGTTCCACTCAGTCGGCCTGGTTCGCAAAGGACCTTGATGCCCACCACATCATCCGGTTGCAGAAATTGTTCCCATGCTTCTTTTGGATGGGTTGTGTTGGTAAAACCCAGAAGAAGGGATTCAAACATCAACTCCACCACCCCTTCATTCGGCACGAATCGATCCATGGCAGCCTCATCGGACACGGCCAGGATGCGCGCCAGTTCCGTTGCTCCATCGGGTTGCGGGGTAGAAAGACCGCTTGTTTGCCCACATAAGATCTGCGTCAGAAAGAACATGACCAAGGTCAAAAAACCTCTGCGGTCATGTTCAAGCCCAGAGAACTTCCTCCATGAAACCAGTATGGTCGGAGAAGAATGGGGCCATTGATGTTCCAAGATTGCCATGGGCGAAACTTTATTGGTAGGCTATAGGCTTGAAACGGTCAATGACCACTGAAGGACCTTGAGATGCCACGACTCTTTTTCCATCTGAAAGCCCCAGGCATGCCCCGGAAGGAAAGCGTCCAACGCTGTCTTTGGATGCTCGTGATCTCAGTGGGCCTGGCTGGCTGTTCAAAACCCGGGGTCAACGACCTCTACGAAGGGCAAAAGGCTCTCGAAAATGGTGATCTCCAGAAGGCCACAGCTTCCTTCCGACAAGCCACCCAACTCCTGGCGACTCCAGCTCGTGCGTGGAATTACCTGGGTTTGGCTTACCAACGAGACGGGCAATATATTCAAGCGCGCGATGCCTTCATGCAAGCACTCAAGCATGACGAAAACGCCGCCCAAGCACGTTTCAATCTCGGTTGCCTTCTTCTTGAAAATGACCAATCCTCCCTCGCGATTGAACAGTTCAAGACTTTTGGCATGCTGCGTACGGAGGACCCTAGGGCATTGCCCTACCTCGCACTAGCGCATTTGCGCGAAGGGGATTTACCCGCAGCGCAGGCTATCTGCGAACGTTTGACAGGCAATGGAAACCAGCCCACGGCACAAGCGCTGAACCTCATGGGTTTGATCCAGCAGTCTCAAAAAAAGCCGCGCGAGGCATACAATTATTTTCACGCTTCCCTCGAGGTGCAGACAGATTATCCGCCGGCTCTCTGGAACCAAGGCATGACCGCCTTCCCAGGCCTCAATCGCCCCGACCTTGCTGTTAAGAAACTGCGTGAATTTACTTTCAGAGCGGCAAAGCATCCGCTCGGCAGTGTCGCCAGGGAACACGCAAGCATGCTTGAAAAACAATTCTTCACAGCAGAAGAATCCGAACCGAAACCCGAGGAATCAGCAGACCCACCCGTCGCTATCGACGAAGGCGATGTGGCCAAAAAGGATCCCACTGACGATGAACCGCCCTCCAACCCGGAAACACTCTCACTGACCTCAGAGGAAACTCCCGAAGCGCCCCAATCTGAAGAGGTGGTCGATTCAGGTAGCGCCACGACGGATCCGGAAGTTCCAGCTGAAACGCCAGAATCCCTTCCTGAGGTGGAAGACGCACCCGTCGTCACTTTGGAGGATGTTGGCAAGCCTCTCGCCTCGATCGCAAAACCCACAGAGGAAAATGGACTGCGTGTGTCCCCTGCATTGGCCGAGCCTACAGAAGTGAGTCCTGAGAGTGCCATAATCATTACTGAACCGGACGAGCCACCCGTCGTCGCCGCCAGGGAAACCACAGTCATTCGCCTCGAAGATCTGAACCCGCCACCGGGGGTCACCCCCTTGCCTCGTGGCAGAACAGACAACCCGTACCGCTATCTGCTTCCCGGCAGACCCTCGCCGGGTAACCGCGCGGCGGCGCAACCCTGGATCAATCGTGGCAATCAAGCTTTTCAACGACAGGATTTTGCCAAGGCCATCGAATCCTATCAAAAGGCTGTGGATGCGGACGGTAACTTTTTTGAGGCCTATTTCAACATGGGTTTGTCAGCGTTGAGCGGAGGCGACATGGACACGGCTCTGCGTGCTTATGAATACGCCCTGGCCATTCGACCCGATCATCGGGATTCACGGTTCAACCTTTCCCTGGCATTGAAGCAGAGAGATCATTTGCGCGATGCAGCAAGAGAATTGGAGGCCCTTCTCAGGCAGGATAAAACAGACCTCCCCGCACTGCTTCAACTCGGAGAGCTTTATTCCGGCCCTCTGGCACGTCCGGTCCGCACCCGGAACATCTACCAGCAGATCATTCAACACCACCCGCAGGCCATCGAGGCGTCGACGGCAAGAAGATGGCTGCGCGCCAATCCCTGAAGCTTTTATGAGTGGGTTCATTGGCCCGGAATTGGTGGAGCAAATCCGCCAGGCAAACGACATCGTTGAACTCATTCAGTCTTATATACCGCTCAAGCGCACTGGCGGCACATGGAAAGCCTTGTGCCCTTTTCATAACGAAAAAACTCCCAGCTTCCACGTCAACCCCCAAAGACAGACCTATTACTGCTTTGGGTGTAACAAGGGCGGGGATGTCTTCAACTTTCTCAAGGACTATGAGGGATTGAGTTTTTTTGAAGCTGCTCAACGCCTCGCCGATCGAGCCAGCATCGAACTGACAACCACCCTTGACCCCGGAACCAGCAAGCGATCAGAGCGCAAGAAGGCGCTTCTTCAGCTACACGAACAAATTGCCCATCGGTGGCATCAGGTTCTCCTGGAGGATCCTCAAGGCGAAAAGGCCAGAACCTACCTCCAGTCTCGAAATGTTTCACTCGAAGCCATCAAGCATTTCCAGCTGGGGTATGCCCCTCTGGGTTGGGATCATCTCATACGCTGGTCGCGGGGTAAAAACTACGATATCCCACTCCTGGAAGAAGGGGGTTTGATCCTCCAAAAACAAACCGGTAAAGATTACTATGACCGTTTCCGAGGGCGGCTCATGTTCCCCATACATGACGTACAAGGGCGTTGCATTGCCTTCAGCGGACGCCTGATTGAGGGAGACACCAAGGTCGGCAAATACATCAACTCTCCTGAAACACAACTCTTCAAGAAGGGACATACCATCTACGGTCTCGACAAGGCCAAGCGAGCTATCCTGAAGACCAAATCGGCCATCATTTGCGAGGGTCAGCTCGATTTGATTGCCTGCCACATGGCCGGAATCGAAAACGTCGTTGCCCCTCAAGGCACCGCACTGACACTGCAGCACGCGACCTTGCTCAAACGCTATGCCGAAGAAATTGTCCTTTGCTTTGACGCGGATGATGCCGGCCAGAACGCCGCCATTCGTTCCATGGATGATCTGATTGCATCTGGCCTGAATTTGCGGGTCGTCAAGATCCCTCACCCTCATGATCCCGACAGCTACATTCAGGAGCACGGCCACGAAGCCTTCTCACAACGGGTCGATCAAGCCGACGGCTTTTTTGATTTTCTTCTTCAACGACTGCGAGCCAGCCATCCGCAAAACACGGACAAGGATCGCATGCTCATCGTTCAATCCATGGGACAAGCAGTGGCTAAAACGCGCCATGCCGTGATCATGGACACCTATGCCCAGAAAACCGCTCATTTACTCAACGTAGATGTCGACGCCGTGCGCCAGGAATTCAAGCAAGCCTCGCGGACGCCGGCGGCTGCGGTTCAGCTGCGAGAATCTTTGTCTCCGATGGCAAGCGACGAGCCGGAAGCACCTATTTCAGCGCCCTTGCCTCCACTCCCCCACTGCAATGCCCAGGAATATTGGCTGATGAAGTTGGTTTTAAGTGAAGAGGAAGAGGAGCCTCTGGAGTGGCTTTTCAGCCATCTGGACTTGTCATGGATCCAGCATCCCATCGTTCGAACAGTACTTGTAGGGGCACTCGATGCTCATGCAAATCACAAGAGACCGGAAGCACCCGAAATCATCCGCCAGTGCGACCACCCGGAAGCTTCCTCCTTCATTACTGAAGCACTGGCCGAAGCGCGCAGCATCCCGAGTCGCGAGCGACAATATGAAGAATTGCTCAAACGGCTTCGGAATCGATTCATCGACCACCAGATTCAAACGCACAAAAGTCGCCTGGCCACCCTTGCAGACAATTCGGAGGAACAGATTCAAACCATGACCGAATTGATGTCCCTGAGGCACTCCAAGAACCAACCACTGACACCTCTGGCGGAAGTCTGAACTGAGGTTTATTTTCTTTGAAGAACGACGGCTAGATTATCTCCAGCCACCTGCGCATTGAGCAGGCTTTCCAGACAGCGGTAACCCCAACGGAGCAGACCCAAGGCAGGGTGTTTTTTCCACCGGTTGGTTCGTTTGAGCAAACCCGCTCGCTCGTTGTCCGAAACACAGCGCCCACCACGCCACATGTCCTGGAGAAGCACCACCGGATTGAAATGCATGGAACTTAGATGCTTCACCTCCCAATCCCCCGTGGACTCCACCATGGTTCTCAATGAGCGAGGAGAAAAGAGGTTGATATGCTCCGGCATGACATAGCGATAGCGTGCTCCCAAGAAACGAATCGCCAGCGAATGCAAGTTGGGCACCAGGACCATGCAAATGCCCCCTGGCCGGAGCAGACCGTGTGCGTGCGCCAGAAATGCGTGGGGGTCCATCACATGCTCAAGCACTGCCCAAAAGGTCACAGCATCGAATGAATCCCCATTCTCGGAGAGCTCCAGAAAAGGGGTATGGGTGACCTGGATACCAACGCGTTCAGCCTGTTGCAGGGCGCCAGTCGAGACGTCTTGACCGAGCACTTCAAACCCCAAGGGGATCAGTCCCCTGAGAAACCCCCCCGTGGAGCATCCCACGTCGAGGACACGGCCCGGTGAGACCCATGAACGAAACAACCGCCATTCTCGTTGAAATCGAACCGGGTCATAGTCGGCATTAAGTTTGGTTGCAGAGAGATAAAAGTCTTGCGTCCGGTCCTGATAGAACTGTCCAGTCACGAGGGTTTCCGGAACCGGATTCGCATACACCATGGTGCATTGACGGCAACGCATATAGCACATACCCGCTTTGCTCCACAGGAAAACCGAGTCCCTTCGGCAGCAAACCGGACAGGAACGATCGATGGAGGCTTGCATGTTCGGCTCGGCGTTCAGAATGATGTTTATTCAAGCACGCGCTCGAGGAGCACACCACCCTAAAGCACCGAAGGATCAGGAAAAACCAGCGTTCAAAGCTCCTCTGGTTGGTAAATCTCGCTACTAAATCTCATTGCTTTTGACCATGGCTCCAGACAGAATTCTCAAGGTTCTTCCACCGCACCATCAAAGAGCATCAAGCATATGGTCAAACTACCCGATGATGAGAATTCACAGCCCGATCATGAAGTCATGGACCAATGGGAGGATTTTGTCAAAGAGCGCTACCCAAAGCCACATTCTGAAGAGGCTTTCAACCCAACCGATCCCGACAAGCAGAAAGAGGCGTTCCGCGACTATGAGCAAAATGCCCGCCCCAGCGTTCGGGAGTTTTATCGGCAGAACCACACCCATCAGACCTATGATTTCGTCCGGGAAAAGAAGAAGCAGTATTTAAGTTTCAACCAAAAGGAGATGGGGATTTGGGAAGCCGCAGAATTCCTCAATACTCTAGTCGATGACAGTGACCCGGACACCAATCTCTCCCAACTGCAGCACCTTCTTCAAACCTCTGAAGCCATTCGCCGTGACGACCGACCGCGCTGGATGATTCTCACCGGCTTCATCCACGATCTGGGCAAAGTGCTCTGCCTGTATGGAGAACCGCAATGGGCCGTGGTCGGAGACACCTTCCCTGTCGGCTGCGCCTTTTCAGATCGCATTGTCTTCCCTGAGTTTTTCGCGTCCAATCCGGATATGGCCCGCGCCGAACTGCAAACGCCTCTGGGGGTTTACAAGGAGGGGTGCGGGCTGGATGCCGTGCATCTTTCCTGGGGCCACGACGAGTATGTGTATCAGATTGCCAAGCCATACCTTCCGACTGAAGGCCTCTACATGCTACGTTACCACAGTTTCTACCCTTGGCATCGCGAGGGCCAATACGATTACCTGTGCAACCAAACCGATCGTTCCATGCTGAAATGGGTATTGGATTTCAATCAATATGATCTCTACACCAAGAGTCATGAGGCCCCGGACCCGGCGGCGCTCAAGCCCTTTTACGAGGATCTGATTGCCGAATTCTTTCCAGCAACCCTGAAGTGGTAGTCCGGGCGGCGACCTCAAACGGATGTGGGAACTAGGTAGCCGCTCCCACTAAAGACCGAGCGACAGCCTGTTTCCCAGCTTACAGGAAGCCGGCCTTGCGTTGAAGAGGGTCCCAAAACTCCAGATTCACATCGGTTCCGGAACGGGCAGGATCACTGGGGGGATTGATTTGCTCCCCTTTTCTGAATTCGGCATGGCCATCGTTGAACATCACATTGCCACCTCCCTCATGCCGGTTCGGATCGATCCCCTCAAAGGCATCCCCCTGACTGAAGCCGGAAGTTGGCCACCAAAGACTGCTACTCCAGGCGCCGTCGGGTTTGGGCATCGAATCCCCTACCACGAGATTATTGGAAGGGCTTCTTACATTAGAACGCTTGAAGTTGGGCTTGGATGAGACATCAATCCCCTTGATCTTAACGGTGCCTCCTCCGTAAGGATGGATCCCCAGAAAATAAGCATTGTATCCGTACCCCACCTTGTGAGCATCAAAGGCCCACTCCCATTGAACGTTGAGGTCCTGTCGCCGGGACTTGAGGCTGTGGCAGTGGAACAGATTGGTCAGGTTCCCATCGGGAATGATGGTGGTCCCCCACCAGTTGGTGAGAACCTGAGCCGTGGAGGTCATGCCATTATTTCGGTGGGGAGGAAACGTATCCTGATTGTCGTCCGTGTAGAGCTGCATGAACAAACCGATCTGCCTCAAACTGTTGAGGCAGGCGATTCTTTGCCCTTTCTGCTTCGCCTTGCTGAGCGCCGGGAGGAGCATGCCGGCAAGAATGGCAATGATGGCGATGACCACAAGTAACTCAATCAAAGTAAAGGCTCTTTGTCGCCAGAAAGGACTCCAGCCACGGCCTGATGAAAGTAACAAACGTGGGGACATGTTCAAAATGAATCATGTATGAACCGATTTGGCAATTGCAAAGCACGCTCCATCAATGACCTTTGGAAAGCTGTCCACTTTGCACATGCCAGCGATAAAGACGCCGACCCAATTCGCGTGGCCAATTTTCTTCTGTACACGTCATGAACACTTGACCATTGGCATGATGAGCTCGTTCCAGAAGGGGGAGCAATCCAGTTCGTCGCTGCCGATCCAGCTCCCCCATCACATCATCGATCAACAAGATCGGCGGCACTCCCATTTGGTGTGTCAACAATTCGGCTTGCGCCATTTTCAGGGCAATGGCCACGCTGCGTTTTTGCCCTTCACTGCCGTAGTCACAAACAAACTGGTTATTGAGCTTAAAGAGGCAATCATCTCGGTGCGGCCCGATCAGGGTTGACTTGACCATTTTTTCCCGGATGGCGACGCGACGCAACTCAGAGGCAAAATCCTCACGCGCCGAAGGAGCGTATTCCATGCTGAGCGTCTCGGCATCAGGAGCAATTCTTCGATAGGCTGCCTGAGCAAGGGGCGCCAATCTGGGGATCAGACGAACCCTGGCGTCGATCAACCTTTGGCCGTGAAGAACCAGCTGAGAAGTAAAGGCCTCCAAAGACCCTGCGTCGACCTGAGCTTGCTTGAGCAAGGCATTTCGAGATCTCAACAAGCGCACGTATTGCTGCAGACTGTGGAGGTAGGTGGGCTCGGTTTGAGCGAGCAAGAGATCCATGAAACGTCGACGCCCTTTGGGGGATCCCTTGATCAGTTGCAGATCTTCGGTGCAGAAGACCACGGCCCTGAGCAATCCAAGGTAATCTTCCAGACGTTTGACCGGCTCCTGATCTACACTCAAGCGGCGCTGCTGTGAAGACCAATAGTAACGGATTCGGCAACGCTGTTGCCCCCTCAATTCAGCTCCGACGAAGAGTCCTTCGGCACCGTGACGAACCATTTGAGAGGCCCCCACCCCGCGAAACGAGCGGAGGGTTGCCAGAAGATAAATGGCCTCGAGAATATTGGTCTTCCCTTGAGCATTTTGACCAAGCAGTAAGTGAAACCCCGGTTCAAAGGCCTGGTCAGCCTGTTGATAATTTCGGAAATCCCGAAGTCTGAGGTAGGATAAATGCATGGTTCCGGCGGAGAGTGCAGGTGCCGTGAAGCATCGATGCGGATCAACCCTCAATCTGCCTGAATATAGGCCATCAGGTCGGCGACTTGTTGCTTACTGAGACCGTCCAACAATCCCTCGGGCATGATGGAGGTCGAACTGTGTTCACGTGAAGCAATATCTGCCAACCGAATCACGGTTTCATTGCCGCCCAAATCCTTGAGCGTCAGTGTCTGATCAGCAAGTTGCGTCACAAAACCGCTCAAAATCGGGCCCTCATCATCTGGGGCGGCAGGTCGAAGTTGAAGGGTGACCAACTCATACTCTTCCCTCAAGGCAAGGCTGGGATCGATGATCGCTGGCAAAAGAAAGCTCAAGTTTTTCCGGTCATAACCGGTCAATTCCGGACCCACAGTGTTCCCCAGGCCATGGAGCACATGACAGACAGCGCATGTCTGTTGGTAAAGCTCCCTACCGGCATCTGCATGCCCAGCGGTCTGCTGAAGGATCTTTTCCACTTCCTGCATACGCCGTTGCTTGGTTTCCTCCGGTTGTCGCAGTCGTCCCCAGATCTCCCGGATCAAGGTTTGCGCAACGTTGGACCCCTCCTGTTCACTCAATCGTACGAGAACTTCATAGGGAACATCCTCTTTGGGCACATGGCCTGCCTGCACCGCCCGAAGGGTCTGAAGCGTCCATGGCATGCGCCCTGTCAATACGGCCATGGCGGTTGATTGCAGGGTCTCTTCCAGGGTGGACCAATGCGTCAAGAGCCGGTGGGGAATGTCAGGATGTTCCAACCGCTTGAGCGCGTTCAAGGCCGCCAGGCGCAACACCAGGGGTTGAGCCGAATCGAACGAAAGTTCCAGCATGGTTTCAACCGACGCCCTATCTCCCAATTCCGAGAGCCGGTTCAGCATGTCAGCTCGTTTTGTAGTGGAAGCAGCGTTATCCTGGATCATCTTTCGCCCCAGGGCCAGCGCCGAAGGGCTCCCCAACCTCATGCCGAAAGCCACCCACTGTTCATTGGATGGAAACCGTTTGGAGATGTCAGCGATTGCCTCATCCAGGGAAGGAGCCAGCGTTTCTATCCCTGAACCTTGCAGGGCTTTTTCCATACCATCCACTATGCGGGAGGTCGCATCCTCATCTGGAGCCAATTGCAACATGCTGGCGACCCTGGCCATCCCCTCTGAATTCTGAAAGGCCATCAATCGTCTGGCAGCCCGTTCAAGCAGCTGATCGCGAAGAAGAATATCCTGCCAGGCGGTCGCATCCTGCAACCAATCCATCCATCCGTCGGGGTCCTTGTGAAGATGCTTTTCAAGGGCCCACCATATTTGTTGAGGAATCCATGAATCATCCATGAGTTCCTGACGGGCCACCAGGGCTCTGGTCAACGGATAACCTTGAGAAGCGGGCAGGCGCGCGGCACTGGCAGCCAGTTGGGAAAGGACTTCCAGATCCTTCTCCTGCCCCGCAAGCTTTACCATTTCATCCAGGGTCTCACTCTCAAGAGAGGCTGAAGGATCGCACAAAAGGCGCGAAGCCCATCGGCGCATGTGTGGATTGGGGTGCCATAAAAGTGGACGCATCATGGCCTCCT